>ERZ500997.131-NODE-131-length-20501-cov-8.444537_pt1 | contig 20501 bp, 23 predicted proteins | sample MGYA00248826_ERZ500997 | MGnify/ENA primary metagenome ERZ500997 (study PRJEB25958, sample SAMN03398524) | human skin metagenome | study: EMG produced TPA metagenomics assembly of the Human Skin Microbiome Metagenome (human skin metagenome) data set.
CTAGCCACAAACTTTAAGACCCCCCTGGGAAAAATTGGAAAATTTTTCGTAAAAAAAAAAAAAAAAAAAAAAAAACTATCCAAATTGTTAGCTACCGAGTTAACAATTAAATATCACTATATCATCAAACAATAGTGATCGTCATTATCATTGATATCGACCACTCGACACAATTTGTAATTTGGATTTGGATATTTGTTAAAAGTTTGTTTCAATTATTATTATTATTACTATAATCATATTTGTCGGTTGTCTGTTGTCGTTTTGTTTGTTTCAGATATTTTTTTTGATTTTTTTTCATCTTCTTCATTTCTTTCTGTAGAATATTCTGAACATACAAAACACGAACCAAAAGAGGAGGTGGGTAAATTGAAAATTTGCTTAAGAAAGGCGTCATTCATTTCAACAATGATCTAGATTGGCTAGTATTAGATGAAAAAAAAAGGGATGGACTTACTTATGGAACAACAACCACTATATGAGGATGCGTATATTTCGTTCGGATAAATTTGTTATTGATTTTTGTTGGACCATCAAAATGAAAAAAAACAACAGAATTTTTATATCGTTGTTTTGATGTTTTCAAAAACAAAAAACTGAAAAAAAAGTAGTCAAAATACAGGCATCAAGTGCAAGAATTCCCATGTGAATATGGACATTTGTTCGGTAACAATCGATTAATGTATTCAATTTTTCGTGATCTATGAAACGAATTACGACGGAACAAGCGAGAAAGAAAACGAAACAAAAAAACTGAGAAGATTCCGGTGCAGATTTTTTTTAATATTCAAATAGAAATTCTTTATTAAACCAAGATTTTCAAGAATTCAAACACAAATGATGAAAATAAATGAAAAAAAATCTATTTAAAAAAAAATAAAGAATTTGATTTATATACATCGAAACTTTACGGAATGGGAGGTGGTATTAGATCTATTTTTTGTCAATTCTCACCCATATAATGAATGAATGAATGAATGAAACACACACAATATTAACCTGGACAAACAATCCAAACAGATGTACAGAATCTCAGACAAAATATATGATGATGATGAATTTAAATCAAAAAAAAAAAAAAAAGAAAATCGGCTGCTGAGGATTATGAAACTTTATCAAAATAGTGAATGAAATATCTACCGGTCCGGTCCTCATATATGATATATCTATCTCCACACATTTCGTCAAGAGCTAATGAAGCGTTGACACTATACTGAATAGAAAAGAAAAAAAAAAGGAAAATGAAATTAGGAAAAAACAACAAACCCTCGAATACAAAGACCAGCCTACCAATCGTCAGCCAATTAACCAATGGAACAATAATAGTGAAAAAAAATGAACAATCGAAACAGATCTGAATCGAATGTTATTGTTGATGTGTTTCACCACGAAACAAACGAAAACAAGGATTTTTTGAATTTATTTTTCTTTCACTTTTATTCACCCACGTTGATTCAATTTTCAATTTATCTGTATAGATTTGAATGGATTGTTGTCTGTATTGATTGTTATTTTTTTTTTTTGTTGTTGAATTGTTTGAAAAATGAAGCTTTCGTCACACACACAATACAACCGTGGATAGCGAGAAAATTATTAGCTGAATAATAAAAGAAAAACCGTTGCTCAATTAAAGTCAAATCAAAAGTCCATTTTTTCGATATTGTGTGCTTTATTATGATTTCATCATAAATGAAATGAATGAATGAATGAATGTAAAAAAATAACCAGGTTTATGGTATACAAACATCTGTGATGGATTTGAACATCATTTCAAGTGGTCTATCAGTCAATCAGATTGGAACCGATTTGATGATATATATTTTTTCAATTTAACACTTGAGTTTTTTTTGACGACCAAGAATGAAAAAAATTTACTCCTATCTAAAATAATAATGACCACAATTTGTTGACGAGAAACGGAAATTTGAACTTATAATTATTTTTTGTTTTGTTTTGTTTTCATCGGAAACAATATTCGTGAGGAAAACGTAAATCGATCAGGGAAAGGAAAGGACCTCAGGCTTTTTATAATTGGAAAACTATCATCATCATCATACGCTCGCGCTCAAACTAATTTGAATGATCGATTCATTCAAAGAACATGTTTTGCAAACTTCCTTGAAATAAAATCCTGGCTAAACAAAATGGTCAAATGATTTAATCTTTGGTTTTAAATCTATAGCATTCAAAGTTAATTACATTTGTTTGGCTTTGTTCGGTTATATACAAACAAATGAGACCAAATGCAAACAAGGTCATGTAACCGTAAAAGTAAATGTATTTGTTTAACAATTGAAAAATTCAATTAATTTTTTTAAATTAACAATTGTTGATGAAAATAAAATTTGTTTATTTATTGAATATATAAATGAATTGTAAATATTCCATTTAGTTTAGGTTATGGAAATTATTTATAAAAAAAATAATCAAAAATTTAAACAATTGAATTTTGGTGTAATTGTTGTTCAAGAGTGACCATGTCACAAAAATTATCTGCATCAAAAGTTCTGTTATCTGGACTGATCGTTTTCACCAAATTCTATGGAAATAAACCATTTAAAATTAGAAAAGAAAGATGGAAAAATTAGTTATTTACATACCACCATAAGCTGATTACGAATATTTAAAATTTCTTCAGCATTTTTTCTGACATTATCTTGTAACTGTTCCAAATATTGTTGTTTCTCGCGGCGACATTCGCTTCTTGTTTCATAAATTTTTTGTAAATCTTCACGGAATCCTTTCCTGGTAGCCAACATCATACGATCATTATCTTTTTTCAGTTTCATGACGGTGCAATAATCGCCGATTATCACCAATTTTTCTCTAGTATCTGGTTGTCGAAGAAATTTGTTAAATTTTTCTCGGAAATGATCTCGAATCTTGCTCAACATTTCCGAACGTATCTGATCAAGTTTACATTCACGAGTGTTATTGGATCCATCACCATCATCAACTTGTTGATTCGTTTCTTGTAATTGTTTACGTAACGATAGAAAACAATGATTGAATAACTTTTCGAATTCACGAACAAATTTTTCCACACAATTATTATGCACTCGCACAAGATCACGAAGAATTTCAATCAAAGACATTTTTCCTACAATAAATTTAAAAAAACTGAAATTTTGGCGGCTATTTCTATATAAAATGTGACGCGAGCCAAAAAAAATCACTGAAAAAAACCGTTTATATATTCTATTTTGCAGCAGAGAGGCCAATTGAGTTCAAATAGATTTCAAAAACAAAATTTTTGTCAAGATATATTTTGAAATCTCTCTCAACCATGTATCGTCGTAATTTGACCCGAATCCAGATTAAATTGGATGATATTCGTGATTATGAACGCAGCAAAAAGAACGAAAAAGATATTGAACAACAGTATGATTCGAAGAATAACCAACAACAACAGATACAAACAGCCGATGCATCGACTAATACAACACCTCGACCTGATAGTACAGCGGCCACCACTATAAATCATATAATAACTCGACAACAACGTATTGGTTATTTTTCATGATTTCTTAAGCTTAATAATATTTATCTTGAATTTTTAATAAATGGAATAAAAAGGAATTAATAAACAAAAGATATGTGTTTCTATTTGTATTTCGATCTTGATTATCAAACTAAATTTGATTTGAAGTCAAATAATCCTTATAAGGAAATAGAGCTCAGCCATGGCAACAACCATAGATGCACCGAAACTATAAAGTACCACTTTACCGGTATCGAAATCTGGCCGAGTATAATGGATGGTGACATAAAAGAAAAAGAATGTGGCAGCAATGACCATCATAGCATTTATTGTTGCCAGCAATGTTGAACGAAGTTGGCGAAAATCTTGTGACATAGAAAATTTTGCACCAAATCTGTTATTGCCGATGACATAATGGGCAACATTTTGAACCATCGAATCATATTCATCGGATGCCGCTTTGAAGCGCAGCTTACGTAATCTTTCATCCAACGATAAATTCGTTCGCCGTTCAGGTAATTGCATGACACGGAAATTATTTTCCAGAAATTCGTAAAAATATTCTCTGGCCAGTTCCATGTTTTCGCTTGGATCTAAATGCTGCAGAAGACGATGAAGTTCAACCAAATCATTATATGTAAACGTTTGTTTTTGTTCATCGTCCGCTCTGCAAAGTATGATTTCTATCTGTTCCATTTTGGCAATAATTCGTTCACGTTGTTCTTCATCTTCATCTGGATGTATATCATTTTCGTTGACTTCTTTTTTGCTATTTCTGTCTGTACGATTGACTAGATTTTCACTATTGTTAGACGACGTTGAATTGAGGCGGCTGTAAAAATCTATCGGATCGGATTTAGGATTAATTAAACCGAATTTTAATCTTTTCGTTCTGATTAAACGATCAATCTGTTTACGAAGTTTAGATGATGCTAATAACCTGTACGTACAAGCACGGGGATCAATAGTTTTATCTTCAAACATTTTTGAAATTTCAGAATGAAAATTACGAACGCCCAATTAATAATTGGACTCAGCGAAACAAATTTGTTTTTTTAAATAACAGATGACGTTAGGGTAGACTTTTTTCAAAATTTATAATTCCAATTTCTTTTGAAATTTTATTTTTATTTTTCTTGTTAATTTGATAAAATCAATAAAATAATATTATCAAATGAAAATCAAAACTGCGACTTGAAAAACAAGTAAAACCACCTACCAATCAATGACATAACAAGTTTAGAAAAAAATTTAGATTTAGAATTTTGTCATTATTAGTGTTGAAATCAGATATAGTGAACGATATAATCGTTACCATAATGATGATATGGAAAAAAGTGTCATCATCGGCACTGGGGTCATCTCAATGCCTATGGGCTAATTATTTTTCTCAAAATTAACTATAACTTATCACTAACAAACAATCTGCAATTTGATCATGAGGATTTTGTTTTTTTTTTTGGACAGGTTTAAATGGATTTGTCACATCGAACATTAGAATTGCAGATGTGAGTTTTTTTTCGCAAACTAGGATAATTTCATCGTTGATTACAACTGTATCACAATCGAAAAAATTTAGCAAGTAGTGATTTCAATTGAAAAAAAGTTATCATTTTAAACAATAATGACTGGTCGATGTCTATCATTGTCACATCTAACTTTTTATGTGACCAACGCTAAACAAGCAGCAGTGAATTGGTGTATGCAATATGGATTCAAACCATTTAGATTTCGTGGATTAGAGACTGGACATCGTCAACAATGTGGACATGCTGTTAGTAATAATGAAATTGTTTTGGTATTTGTTTCACCATATGATTGTACTGATGATTCGATGAATGCCTACCTGATTCGGCACGGAAATTCAGTCAAAGATATTGGTATGTACCTGATATCACTGTAATCATGTTTGATCCAATTCTTACAATTTACAGCTTTGAATGTGGATTGTTTGTCAAGCATAAGCGATCGAATCAAAAAGTTCGGATTGCCTATAAGAGAATGGACCGAAGAAGATAGTCATGGACTCGTCAAATATGCACAGGTAATAGCATTCGGAGATACGACTCACACGTTGGTAGAACGTAACAACTATCCAGGCAATGAATTTTTGCCAAACTGGCATCAAAACCCATTGGAATCCCATCTGACAAACAGTATTTGGTCCAAATTGCCCGATACTGGTTTGAAACGAATTGATCATTTGGCTATGAATCAATTAACCGGGACCGGTAAACAAGTTGGTCAATGGTATAATCAAATGTTGAATTTTAAACGTTTCTGGTCAACCGATGATACGATCATCAATACTGATAGTTCGGGATTACGCGCAATATTTATGATCAATGATGATGATGAAAAAGTTAAACTTACCATCAATGAACCTATTTCGGGTTCGCATAAATCACAAATACAAGAATTTCTTGATTATCATCAAGGACCTGGTGTACAACATATCGCCTTTCATACAGATGACATCAGTGAATCAATTATACAATTGAAAGATAGAGGTTTGTTACAATGATCTATTTCGTTTAATAAATTTGTTTTTTTTGCAAATTTCAGGCGTTGAATTTTTGGATACACCGTACACATATTATAAGAATTTGGAACAACGATTGAAAAAGGATAAAATTCAGATCGATAGAGAAATTTCTCAATTATCGAAACACAACATTTTGGTCGATTATGATCATCGTGGACATTTGTATCAAATTTTTACCCGACCGATACAAGATAGACCAACAGTATTTTTGGAATTGATCGAACGTCATCAATTTGGTGGTTTTGGTGCTGGCAACATAAAGGCATTGTTCGAATCGATTGAAGAAGAACAAAAACAACGAGGCAATGTCTAATTAACAATTTTAATTAATTATTTTATAAACACACAAAAAAAAATTATCCGACTATCAAGAATAAAAAAGAAGGAAATTTACATTCATAAATATAACATCAAGCATCAATCAATTTTTGCTCGATTCCCGAAGGTAATGGCAAAAAAGCACCACCAACTAATCGAAAATCGGCCAACATAAAATTGTAGGTCGCTACAGCTTCTTTTGTTGACATCATTTCAATCTTCAAATCTTTACGTAACAATTGTAAATTTCTTTGTAATATTTTTATCGAATCGACAGGCCAATAATTTCTCTCACCAATACCAAGAATTACTAGCTCAATTCTTGGTTCAATCGTTCGAAACCATAACAACGATTCTGGTGTTATATCTTCAATAGTCCTAATTTTCCACTACAGGTCATATTTATAATATTTAAAATAAAAAAAAATTATTGTATAATTTGTTTTGTTCAATAAATAAAATCATTATACTCACTCTGAATAAGAAACTTGGAAACAATATGATCGGACCTACGGCAAAAGCTCCGTTGGTGAGCTTGAAACCTCTATCATTTATAGAATTGATCATCAAATATTGACCCACTTCATCATCCAAAAATGATGCAGTTGTTTTTCCCGGACCTTCATATGAAAATTTTCGAGCATCTAAGGTAAACGAACGACGACCTGAAGCCAACCATGATCGATGTATATTGATTGAATATGATCTTACAACCGTAAAACATTTGGCCATATTGTGAATGAAATTCAAATGACGACCAATCATAAACACATGTGATCAAAAAAAAACATGAGCTGTTGAAATAGGTCTAACTTTATGCTAAGGTTTAAATGGAAAGACGTATAATTTGAATGCTTATGTTTCCGGCAATGGTTTATAAAACAACATTTTATTTTGCTAATTATTATCTTTCATATTGGTAACAAAGTTTTATGTGTCAAAATCTCGGTTCAATTTTCAAAGTAATTTTGTTTTTCGGTCCAACAGTTGATCCAAACGCCAATTCCATTTTTTCCATTGGAACCATTGACTCGATTCGATATTTACGAAGTATCGAAGACAACAAAGCTTTAGCAGTTTGCATAGCGAATCTAAAAGCCATGATGATTATAGTTTAATTATTGGTTTTTTTTGTTGCAATCACTTACCTTTGTCCAATACAATTTCGAGGACCGGCCGAAAAAGGCGTATAGGCAAATGCATTTCTTCCGTTCATTTGTTCGACCGAAAATCTTTCCGGATCAAATTTTTCCGGATTAGGAAACCATTTTGGATCACGATGGAGTTGATAAAACAAGACCATGACAGTTGTGCCAATCGGAAGGGTTTGACCTTTGATTTGAAATTCCTCACGAATGTTACGAGCGATGAATAGAACAGGAGGAAAGAGGCGCAACGTTTCTTTGATACATTTTTCCAAATACTTCATGTGTCGAAGATCTTCAAACAAAATCTCTCTGTCTGGATCATCACCATATATAGCATCTAATTCTTCGTGGATTTTTTCCTGAACTTCTGGATGATGACCAATCAATTGTAATGCAAATTGTACAGTTGCCGAGCTTGTATCCTGTCCTGCACTCATGAATGTATCTACTTCGGAACGAATATCTTCATCCGACAATGATTGTGGATCTCTAATGTTTTGTGTGAGCAAACTGTCGAGAAAGGCTAGCACACGTTTTGTGCCTATCTCATTCATGGTCGTGGTAAGATCACCACCTCCATTAGCCATACGATCCACAATTTCCTTTCGCTTTCGTTGAATTACTGTGTTGGTAAAATCATGAAGAAATTTGATCGTTTTCCGTTGTTCTCGTGCCGTTGGTGAAAGATTGAATAGAAACTCGTTCCATAGCCAAGGTGATAATAAACGTTGGGTAAATAGATCCAACACTTTTCGTACGGATTTTGAGTATTTAGAAGTTAAATCTGTTTGAGCATCGATACTGACACCCATGGCCGTTTCTTAATTGATAGTAAAATTGAAATCAATCAAACTGAAAATGACTACTCTATCACATACCACAGATGATATCCAATGCACAATTTGTTATCAATGGTTTGATATCATCAACGATTGAATTATTTTTTGGATCAGAAATTCTTTCTTTTATCAATTTCATCATGATTGTTTGTTGTTTTTGTATAATCGGAATGAAAGATTCAAGAATACGAAAATGAAATGCCGGTGTCAACATTTTCCTATGCGAACGCCATTTATCGCCAGTACTTGTAAACAAACCGAGACCCAACCAAGGAATAGCAAAATCATATTCACGCGATTTATCAATGTTACTATTACTGGTCAGTATACCTTCAGCACATTCAGCATCAAATATGATGACTACCGGTTGTGTTGGACCAATCCATATTCGCATGAAGCCTTCACCGTTTTGTTGGTAAATTTTAGTGATACCTACAAATGTGTTGAAGATTTCTATACGAAAAAAATATTTTCAAAAAATTATTCGCCGATCATTGCCATTTCTAACTCACGTTGAAGATAATTAGTATTGGATCTGACTTGCCATACTAACGAAAGATTGCCTAATAGTTTCGATGAAACTTTAGGCCCGGGAAGTTGATCAATTTGTTTGGAAATTTTCCTAAATTGTTGATATCGTTGCCATAAATAAGTGATGAGCATAAATATGCCTACACTTAAAAGAATTAATGTTATTGGAGAAAATGTTGTCAGTATGCAGAACATGTTCTATCGAATCAAATGATGAAGTGACAAAATCAAATCTAATGAAACATCTCTCATTATGAAGAAAAATGCGGTTAAAATATTTTCATTGCAATCTCTGGTGTAGTAAAAAAAATTTATTATAATCCACATGTACATAGGATTAGTTAGTTTTATCGATGAAAATATGGTTGAAAAATGAATGAATCAATATCTTGTTGTTGGCCAATCATCAAATCAATGGCAGCATAAAGATCACGTTGCCTCAATTGAAAATAATCAACAGTTTTACCCCAAATGTTACTAAATCGATCACGATAAATTGGAAAAAATATTTGTTCGACAAACAATGCGCCAGATAGCTCTTGACGTAAGTGATCAACACATTCTCGCAATGATGATGTATACCGTTGTTCGTTTGAATGTAAAAAACGTATCAATGATTGATCAAAGAAGAAACATAAATCCTGATAGATTGGCTCTTTACGGCATGGTTCAATATGGAAATAGAGATGAAGTTCTCCAAGATGAATTATATCCTCGTCATTCGATTTATCAGGATTCAATACGCCCGTAGCAAATATATTAAATCGCATTCGCCAACTAGAACCTGTACCCGAATATAATGGTTTAGGATAATTTCCACGTGGAAATAAACTTGCCATAAATATATATGGTGAATGGCGATCATCGAAATTGGTCAAAATTAGATAATTTCGTAGCTCATCACGACGAATAAATAATTTTTCTTTTCCTTGATCATCATAAAGGTTGACAAAATTTCCCCATGATTTACGGAAAAGATTATGATTCCTGTTCGACCATTTATCGGTATTCCAAGTAGATGGTTGGCATTCTATTGATTGTTGTCCACTCAGCTCTTCATCATCCTCTTCGTCGGCCCTACCGGTATCAACAAGCCATGAATTTTTCAAATCATGACAATTAAGGCGAATATTTTCTCTAGATTTATCTTTTTCATTTTGTTGTTGATTCCTATTCAAATATTGATCATCACCACCGGCTGACGTTGAACATTGATCGTTCTCTCTTTCTTCATAGAAACTCGACCATGTCATTTGTTTCCTGTTACTGAATATTTGAGACGATCTTTTTTCTTTATAGTTAGTAAGATTGATTAGAAAATTTTTCATTGAACTCATTTTTTCATCTGTTGACAATCTTTAGAATTCGATTAAAATACAATTTTCCCAATAGTTTTTATATATAAAAGTTTCAAATTCAATTTGGAACTATTCTAGAGGGCGCCAACATTAACTGACCTATATTTTATCTAAGCAGAGATCCTGTACATTATCCATCATCAAATATTATAGAATTATGAAACTTCAAAGTTTGTGAAAACGCAAATCAAATCAATTTGAAAATTGCTAATAGATTTCATATTCATCGATATACTCTCAAAGTGTAAACATGAAATGAAAAAACGATATCATTATTTTCTAAAAGTGGTAGCGGCACAGGCAATTCTTCTGCACGTGTTTTAACCACATCAAAAAAATGTGATTGGAATTTCTTGTTGTAAACGTTGATGAAAAACCACTTGTTAACAAGTTCGATTTTCGACTTTTGTTTCGATATTCATTTCTCTGTTTAAATCATCATGGTCAACGATAACAATTCCGCTGGTATAAATTCAATTATACGACGACTGTTCGAATGTAATGCATTGAAATTCGGTCAATTCAAATTGAAATCGGGCATCGAATCGCCCGTCTATATTGATCTTCGAATTATCATTTCACAGCCTGATTTGATGATCGATCTTTGCCAACAATATGTTCCTTTGATGAAACAATGTCGTTTTGACCAGATCTGTGGTGTCCCGTATACAGCATTGACAATGGCTACTTATTTGTCAGCTCAATTCCACTATCCGATGTTGATGCGACGTAAGGAAATGAAGCAACATGGAACCAAGCAAACGTTGGAAGGCGTTTTTCAACAAGGCAATCGCGTCCTTATCATCGAAGATCTTATTTCTTCGGGTTCATCAATTTTAGAAACCGCATTAGCCTTACGTCAAGCTGGACTCATTGTAACTGATGCAATAGTTTTTATCGATCGCGAACAAGGCGGAATCCAAAACCTTCGACATCCAGACATCGATATAAAAGTTCATAGCTGCATTAGTTTTAGTGAATTGATTAACTATTTGAAAAATGAGGGTCATATAACAGATGAGAAATCCACTGAGGTTCTCAAATGGATCAATTCAAATCATTGTGCCATACCTGTTGCTTTGCATAATCAGCTTTCATTGATCACTCGTCCATCATCATGGAAAAGCTACGAAGATCGAGCCCGATTATGCCAGAATCCTCTTGGCAAACGTCTGTTTGAATTGATGAAGTCGAAACAAAGCAATCTTTGCGTGTCGGCTGATCTAACAAATTGCGAATCTATACTGAAATTAGCGGATCTCGCTGGTCCACATATCGTAATGCTCAAAACTCATGTAGATATAATTGATGATTTTAGCATAGATTTTGCTCGAAGATTGCGAGATCTGGCTCGTAATCATAATTTCATATTGTTCGAAGATCGAAAATTCGCCGACATAGGTTTTACCGTTCAGAAACAATATACCGGAGGCTTATTTCGATTATCCGAATGGACCGATTTGATCAATGCTCACATATTACCCGGACCGGCTATAATCGATGCTCTTCGTCAAGAAGCTGTGGCCTCATCACTTAAAGATGGTCAAGCTCGTGGTTGCCTATTAATTTCTCACCTTAGTTCTGAAGGAAATTTAGTACCTGCTGATTACGCTCAAGAAGCATACAAAATGGCTATAAAAAATCCTGATTTTATTGTTGGCTTTATTAGTCAGACTAAAGTATCAGCCGACCCTGCTTTCATTCATATGACGCCTGGTGTAAAAATTGGAAACGAAAAAGGTGACCAACTTGGTCAACAGTATACAACGCCTGAAGATGCTGTTCAGAATAAAGGAGCGGATTTGATCATTGTTGGTCGCGGTATCATATCGAAATTGAATTTGTCCCGTGAAGAATTCGAAACAAACATTATTTTATACAAAAAGCGCGGTTATGATGCTTACATTAATCTTTGTCAATAATAATCAATAATAACAATAATAATAATTTGTCAATGATAATAAATGTTTTTATTGAATAAATTTATAACTACGTTCCATTCGACGAAGCCGTTTGGCAATCGTTTTCATTCTAATCTGATCCTCCAAATGTTGTTCTTCCAAAGAACGGACCTTTCTTTGTGGAGCAAATTTTCTTATAGCTACTTGCCAATCACCGGTAGCTTTGACTGCATGTAATATTGCTGCCACTTGATTGAGGCATAGATTTTTGTCGCCTTGTTTCCAAAGAACATTTTCATCCAACGGTAAACGATAGCATCGAATACCTTCTGATTGTGCTTTCACATGTGAAACTTGCCTATGCGAACTTCGATCATTATAACCGCCTAGTATAAAGATGTCATCGTGATCATACTGTTTCAGCGAAAGTTTTGCATGTGGACTTAAGTAAATCAATTTATTTTTTGGAAATAAATCTGGTCGACTTAGGTAACTTTCCGGATGAAAGTAATATTGTTTTAAATCATCCATTCGTTTTAAATGACGCGACAATTCATTCACTGTATTTTCACCAACACGACAATTGGTGAAATGTACATCATATGGTAACGATTCAGGATAATCCCTATTGACACGATTTTCATAATACATTATGGAAATCTGTTTGGCTAACAAACCAATTTCGGATGGCTTCATGTATTGATCATAATCCAAATCGACGATCAATTTTTGACCGAACAAACATGTTTGTCGCGAAATGTGATTGTTGCGATAATCTCGTATAGCTTGTTTTGTTATGCGAGATATCAATGAATTGTGCCATAAACCATAAACTATATGACCTTGTCTATTGAATACTCCCTGTTCCCATTCGTCATTTTCACCATATTTCTCGCGTTTCTTTTCCAATATTTCTTGTTTTTTATAGAATTTTTTCTTGTGTGTATTAAATTTATCACATTCACGAGTATAGAAAAACTTTATCATCTTGCGAAGTTCCTTTTCATCATCATAAGTAGACAATAATCTTTTCATGTCGTTTACCGAAAGAATTGATGGAACCTGTTGAGTCGTGTACTTTTCAAGTTCATAGAGATTCAGGATTTCTTCGATCTGACCTTTACATTTGGGACTTGTTTTGAATAGCATTTGAAATTGATTGACGGTAACTTCTTTGAATTGTCGGGCATTCTCGTAAAGTTGAGGTGTTGGATTTTGCTTTTGTTGTTGATCTTTACAACTTACAGCCATAATATGTAGATCTCGTTTTATACCATTGTTTCGAACAATTGAATTCGTCCATGATTTCATTAAAGAATTAATTAATCTTGTCATGATTTTGGATTTTTAATGATAATTTGACCAAAACAAATGCACGTTTAACATTTATTGATAATCATGCCATCTATTGTCGCTGAAATAAAAAATTCGATTCAAAGTTTGAAAAATCAAGAATTTCACCATGGCAACCGGTATATAATATCATTTAGAATAAATATTATAACATCATGGTAAAATTGAATAACAATGGACGATTCTTTTGAAGGTAATTTTTTTCTCAATTGTTCATTATTTTAATTTATGATTTTAAAAGTTCATAGCAATCTAAATGAAAAATATCGAAAAGCTGTTCGAAGTAAAATTCTAAAACGGATATACGATAAAAACATTTTAGATCCATTCGAAGATGAAAAAAACAGTACTAATCAAAAATCGGAATCACCACCACCACCAAGAATTGTAATTCCAGATGATTCATCAATTAATCAAAAAATTAGAAATCGTTTGTCGAATGAATGGCAAAAAACTTTGGAACGTGTTCTAAACTATAGCGAGGATTATTTCGGTAACAAGCTTGAGATATCGCGAAAAGATGCCATTCGATTTTTTATCAACACTGTTTGGCAAGATGATTATGAAGATAGCGATGATAATCGTGAAGATTCAAATGAAACATTGAAACATAGACGAAAAGGTAAAAATAAGAAACAACTCGATGGAAAACGAACAATCAAGTCTTCAATGTATCGCGCAGTTAAACCTGTTAATGACACGGATCAAGTGTTGATAGTTCGTCGTGCCCGAATTCCTTGGTCAAATCATGATAAACAACATAAAAAAATCGATATCAATCAAATTCTTACTTTTGAATTTGAAAAAGCCATTATTAATGATGATGATGAGGAAATTGATAAACTCGGTCATTTTTTGGGACATCGAGCTGTAAACAGATTGATTAAAGAACAAATTGAATTGAATCAATTTTTTCGTATCAATATTTTGGATTGTTTTCAGAATAGATTAGTTTTTTATGAACCACATGAATCGCTTTTTAAAGTTTCAGTGCCTAACCAACACGATGATATGGTTCGAAAATCAAGATTGTCTTCCCTGTTGGCTAGAAGTTTAATTTTCATTCTAAATGTTTCAAACAAAAATGATCCTATGAATCTTTGTTTGAACAATAAATCATTCATTTTGAGTATTGGTTCGATAAAATTAGATCTATGGAAACATCCGAACATGAATACTGTGAATAAGAATGTAAAAAAATTGTTGCTAGCATTCTCAAAATATGAAAAATCCATTTCATCTCATTCTAATCGAATGCTTGATACAATAAAACAACAGATCGATACGATTGTCAGCAAATTAGAAAACTTTATGCAGAATAATAATGAACAAACGGCAGACAAAGAAACCAAAATGGATCTAGATTTTCTTCAACGTTTACTTGAAAAACAGGACAAATTAATTGCCGATCGTCGACGATCATTAATTAATTTAATTCAACAATGGAGTTTATTTCAAAATAATTTGGAACGATTTAATGATTCGGATGAATTGCATGAAATTGATCTTCGATTGGATGAAATCGAATCAATCGACTCAGAAATGGAAAGAAAACAATTGAAAGAATTGATTTCGAAACGTGAAAAAATTCATCAATTGATTGTTCGTATGACCAAAGTCGACGATGATCAACTAGATACTGAAAACATTTTCTTGTGTGATGGTCGACTACCAGGTGAGCCAAAGTTTCGACCAATTGAATTGATTTTGCCAAAGAATTTTTCCACTTCTTCATTTTCTTCGTCTTTATTATATTGTATTGAAATCATGTTTGACAACAAGATTGTTGCTACATTCGAAAATCTTCATTTAAATCATAAAACATTTCAGGCAATATATGACCTTAATTATCGTTCGTTTCCGGTTCCAATTTGTTTAGATCCTTCATATTCCATGTCATTGATTATGACAAAAGGCGAAGAAGTTTTTATTGCAAACAAATTGCCTAAAATTTGTATTAAAGAAAAAAATATTGCGGACAAGACTATCAAATCGATTACAGAGATAAGTGTAAAAAGTTTACCTCCATTAAGAATAAATTCAAGACAAAAATCCATTCGATTTGAAGAAACATTTCAATGTTCATATAATGAGACTCTAAGCAAAAAAAAGTCAAAAAATTCTTTGGAAGGCAGCTTAGAATTTCAAATGTTCTGGTCTTCGATACCTGAATCTAATATTGATCTTGATCTGTTTGATATGTACGATTCAGAAAAGCGTCAAATAAAGCAAATGACTGATTTAGAACGAATCGATCAATGGCTTCATGACATTCGTTATCAAGTGGATTTTGTAGATTCAACTAATCATGATGATCAACTTGATTATCATCGACAAATAGAATTAATGCAAATATTGTTACGGCAAAAATATCATATTGAATTGTCTGCGTTATATGAGGGTAAAAAACTGAAATTAAATAAATTAACTACCGTCGATGATGGTGATCATTATCATCCATCCAATGAGGATGGAAGTTTTTGTACGATGGAAGAAATCGAACAAAACAAACGATTTCAGATGATGATACAACGTCGACAAGGACAAGTTGATCATCGAAATCAACGTTTTTTACCTTTGACTGATACAGACGTTTTGTTTATTAATGATCAGTCGACCAATAAACTTGAAAAATCATCAACAAATAAGCTATTGGAATTTGTTCGTTTATCTTCGATGCAACAAATTGATCGTATTTCGGAAAGTGATCCAAACGAAGATTCTGTTGTTATTTGTCATGAATGGTGTGCAGGTATTGACGATCAATCTTCATTTAATTCATGGTATAAAACTGCAGCATGTGTGTTGATACAGATCTGGGAACATTCAATCGAATCGAATACTGAACAACAAATCGGGTCAGAAATAGTATCTCTGGATGAAATCATCAAAGAACAAACATTTGATACAATGAGGTAGCTAAATATTTGCAATTAATAATTACTTATTATTCAAACATGTTATTCAGTGGAGTAGATTTCTCCTGGCTTGCTTGGTTGTTTAAGTCACCTGCAGGACATAATCGTAAATTAAATCCTTCAAGACGAAATCGTCACAAAGAAGCGCTTAATATTTCGGAAGCTATCGAAAGTGAAATTCAAATACATCTTCTACTCCAACATGCTACAAATGTACCTTCAAAAATTACTAAACAGGAAAACAGTTCAGGTTTGTAGGACAAAAAAAATATGGAATAAATCAGATTCTATTCTAAGAAAATTTCTCAGAAAACACAGATTTGCTTTCCGAATGTTGCAGTTTTGTCGAAATCAAAATAGATAACAATCAACAAACAATGTCAACATCATTTTCCGATGGATCCAAACCGAATTGGAATGAAAGTTTTAAATTCAGAACCAAGTATATTATTTTCTTTGATTTCAATAAAATTCCAATAATTCTTTTTTTTAAATTAGATTGATTCCAACAAACCGCATCAATTTGAATTTGTTTTCCGTAAAAAAACATTTGGATGATTTAGATACTAACCAATTTGATATGTCCGATAGTGACAATTCGAAGCTTGATCGATGTTGGTTGGGACAATTACAATTACCCCTTCATGTTCTTATGTTTGTGCCGAAATTAGAGGGATCATTTCAATTATTTTCGCCCTATTTTAATCCCATAAGCTCAAATAGTCGCGAATCCGATAATTTGTTAAACTTGAAAAAGTCACGGCGACGTCACCTTACTAATGATGATGTTGATGATGATGAAGATAATGATTCCGGAAAATTCGCAAAAAGCGTAGATCAGGTTCTTTCGTCTACAAAGAAAAATTCAAAAATAATCTCTTCAATAGTTTCATTGCTAGATATTTCTTTGTCAATGTTCATCACAATAGATCCACATGTTGAATTGAATCTATCATTAAAAACGAATCATCAATCAATCGAATCAACGGAATTGCTTGATCATTGTGAAAAATGGATACAATCATTGTATCAACGCTATCCACGACGACGATTTATTTGTCTGGTCAATAATCTACAACATCGTTCGGTGTTAGCCATACGTTTTCTGGCACCTTTAAAACCACCAACATTTGACGAATTATCTCCATTTCAATCAATAGAGTTGAAAAATGTCAAAAAGAAAACTAAACTAAAAAAATTATCTGACAAGAATAGTTTATATATTTCAATGATCATTCGTTATGTATCATTGATTCCATCATTATTGGAATCGAATCAACATCTTAAAAATTCATCAACTAATCGACGATTTTTTGACCGATGGTCAAAGTCAAACATCTGGATGGATGTTTATCAATTTTTAACTATACGAATTGGATGTCAATCAGAGCATGCCATTTTGCTTGCCTGTTTTCTTCAATACATGAACAAAAAAGCTTATTTGGCTATTGGAACAGGATTATTAGATGGACCTGTCGCTTATGTGATTATTTATCCGGAATTCAATAATGATAATGATACAAATATTAATTCTATGAATGAAGAATATGATACAAAAAACAAATGGATATTGATTGATGCAAAACGAGCACGACAATTTTTTTCATCGGATCATGACTGTACAATGCAATCAATTGATTCGATTATAACGCCTGAAAATGTAAGTGAATTCACCTTATCTCGATGACATTCCTATCTTTACACCTTTTTCAGATTTATGCAAACATACAGAAAAGTACACAACCGAATTCAATTAGCTACAATCTTCAACGTTCGAATCGCTGGCAGCCCCTTTTAACTTCTCGAAATCAATCGATGATAGTTCAAAATTTAGATATCAGCATACAACCACAAACAATCAATTATGGCTCAATCCGTAACGATTTGGCAAAATTTATAGAAGTGAAAGTAGAAACTCACCTTCGTGAACAATTTATGGCTTGGCGAAGACATCAAACCGGATCGTATACACAGTTCAATCGTTTTTGTATGCAAATAGTCAAACCATTATTACCTGAATTAGAAAAACATACAGTGCTCAGTGTTGATGGAAATCGGTCTTATTGGAACAAACTAGCCGAGCTAGAAGAACGAATACAACAAAATCTTAAACAGATATTTGACGTACATGAGGTTCGTGTCTCAAGCCATAAATGGATATTTTTATCAAAATTTCACTTGTCCTCTTTTTTTACTGTTTTGAAAAATTCTTATTTCCTTAATTTCTATTTATAGATGATTTGCTATCCATTGAATGTTGTCGGTCATTCAGCAACTGACTTGGATCAATTGACACGATTGATTTATGCGACCAACCTACACTTGACACATTTTGGTAATCCAAATCAAGTGGAATATGTTATTTCCTGTTACGTTCAACCATATCCTTCTGATCTTTACTCTTTGTGGATTTTTTTGGCTGCATTGACAACCAAATCGATTGTCTCTACTTGAACAAATTGATTTTTTTTTAATAATTAAATTTATTCAATTGAAAAAAATAATTTTGAATAATTCAAAATGTATTATATAAAGATAGAAGTAAATGATGCCAAAAAAAAACCTAGATGAATTGAAATAGTGATCACAATGGAATGGTTTTTGATTTGTTGGTTGGAATACTGATATTTCTTTAAACACCTGTCTCTAATCCAAATAATTGTTTCAAAAGTTCATATGTACAAAACGATACGGCAACCATTGGAACAGCTCGAATATAGTTAACACTCATGCCACGATATAGGCCACGTATGACGCCATGCGATCGATAAGTTAAAAGAAGTGTTTGAACAAAACTTTCTGAGTAAATGGCCGTTTCTTGGCTGGTCATGGCTAATTGCATGCGTCGCCTGGCTACATCCAATGGATATATGGCCGTTTGACCAATTGCACCAGCTACACCACCGCAAAGAAGTTTTGAAGGAACATTGAGCACTAGTTTGTCGTTTGACGCTCGATAACAGGTCCATGAAGGAGAATAATTTACACACCAATGTTTCAAACGTTCGAACATATAGAAATTACATCCACCATATGGAATCATGGCCAAAACGGTAGGAGTGATTCCACGATAAAGACCCATTATGCCACCTTCGTTACGAAATACGGATCCTAATGTTCCAAGAATGGTTGTCGGAACACCGGTAGTTTTGATTGAAATCAATGGATCTCGTTTAGTATTGACAACGGTAGCTAAACGAGCACGAACCAAATCCAGTGGATATGTCATCAGAACAGACGTTACGCCAGCCATTGAGCCAGCAACAAATTTTAATTCATGATTTACATTCGTTTGATGATTATTTGGTATATTGGCACTTAAACGATCATCACCGGGGAACATTTGTGAGAGTGCACGTTTGTACACTTCAAACGACATGAATTGTACAGCCGCATAAGGAAATATTCTGACCATTTGCGCTCCATTACCTGCAATCAGTTAGTTTTGATAAAATTATTAGAATAAATATTTTTTTTACACGTACCTTTGTAGAGACTGAAAAAACTTTCTTTCTGTACAATTGCTTTTAATCCGGACCAAACACCATGATTTCTATAATGGCTATTATGAACTTGAAGTAGAATTTTGATTCGATCCAATGGTGCAACAGTTGTTTTCGAAGTCATACCAGCTAGACCACCGGCTACAAAAGATTTGGCAAAAAAACGCCAATCTTGTTGTTGTTGTTGTTTGGTTGACACAGTTTCCATAGTAATTTAAGTAATGAGAATACAATCAATAAATAAAATATTTGAAAAAAATGGTCAACATCATGACCATTTTCATAACATAGACACTAACAAAAAGATAAAAAACATATTTGAAAAGCGAACACAAACAAACTAATCAAACTTTTAAATCGATGCTTTTTTTTTGTTCAATCCTTTTCATTAAAAAAAGAAAAAGAAAAAGAGAAGATATTTTTTTTCCTTTAAGCGCTAAAATAATCGTTATTATGCTTAAATATAATGAAAAAATAAACACGATGTTTTATAACAAACAGATGATTATTTGGCATGGCATGTATTTGTGATCAAAAAAAAAAAAAAAAAAAAAAAATTACCAAAAATTTTTGAGGAAATATTTTCAAAGATTTTTTTTTTTTTTC
>ERZ500997.132-NODE-132-length-20489-cov-5.534355_pt1 | contig 20489 bp, 22 predicted proteins | sample MGYA00248826_ERZ500997 | MGnify/ENA primary metagenome ERZ500997 (study PRJEB25958, sample SAMN03398524) | human skin metagenome | study: EMG produced TPA metagenomics assembly of the Human Skin Microbiome Metagenome (human skin metagenome) data set.
CAATATTATCACCACGAATTAATAATTGTCTTGATTGTTTATTTATTATTTGAATTTGAATTGAATTATTTGTTGATTTGTTGTCAATAGTGGATGATTTTATCTGTCGTCGTCGTTGATGATGATAGGTTTCAATTGCATCTTCAATAACTAAATTAAAATGTTTATCAAATGCAATTAAACGGCCAGTTAACCAGGAAAATTTTTCCTCACGTAATAAACATGATTTTCTTCGTCGTCGTATAAGGATTTTAATAATTTTATCCATTGACTGATACAATAATGATAATGGTCCTTTTTGTGATTGTTCCATTTTTTTAATAACATCAGTCAATTCACGAGAACGTCTATTTCGAGATGTTGTTTCCGTTGTTGTTAATTCATCTTGTTTTTGATAGAAAAATTCAACATTTCTTTCATATAAATTTGCCGGTTTTTTCGGTTGATTTTTACTTTCTTGAATGGACATCTTTTTCTGAAATGAACTTTTATAATATTCATCGAGGTTGTTGAATATTTTAGCTTCAGGTACGGGAATTTTGACACTAACATCACCAAACAAAACTAATTCTGGATCAAAATCTGATTGATCCAGTGATATTTCAATTTTATCACAATTTTGTTCAGAATCTGGATTCGAATCCATATTGTTTATCAATTCGAATGTTTAAAAACGCGTTCGATCTGTGTTTCGAACCAAAAAAAAAACATTATCTATGAACGGTGCCCAAAAAATTTTGACCGTTGAATTTTTTTTGTGTGGCGCGCGCTTTACGCTTAAGGTTTTTCAACTTGTTGAGTATTCGGGCAACATTTTTTTCAATTTTTTTTTGAACTTTACAAATTAAATCAACCAAAGGTAATTTGATTAATGGTCATTTTTTGTTTTTATTTAAAAAAAATTATTAAACTTTTTATTTTGTTTTTGTTTTGTGTTAGATGTTTCGTCCAACTCGTATTATTGATTCGAAAATCACACCAAACCAAAATCAACATATTCCTTATCCATCTGTTAACAACAATCAAAACAACAACAACAAAATGTCATCGGAAGAAATTAATCAAAATATTCAGGTTTTCGTTCGTTGTCGTCCATTAAATTCGACCGAAAAAAAAGCATCAATCGAAATTGTTCCGGAAAAACGTATCATTCGATCATCGCAACAGAATAAATTATATTCATTTGATGGTGTATTTGATTCGAATGCCGAACAATTTAAAATATATCGTTCAGTTGTTGAACCATTAGTTGAACAAGTTATTGAAGGTTATAATTGTACAGTATTTGCATATGGACAAACTGGTACCGGAAAAACATATACTATGGTTGGTAATCGTATTGATCGTGATTGTTCATGGGAAGATGATCCATTAAGTGGTATAATACCACGGGCAATTGATCAACTGTTGGATGAACTTCAACATCAAAATACTGAATATACAATCGGTGTATCATTTTTGGAATTATATAATGAAGAAGCATATGATCTGTTGAGTCCTTTAAGTGATACAACAAAATTACGAATTTATAATGATTCGGAACGAAAAGGATCGGTTATTATTGCCGGTTTGGTTGAAATGATTGTTAAAACCAAGGCAGAAATTTATGAAATTTTGGAAAAAGGATCACTGAAACGACAAACCGCACCAACATTAATGAATGCATGTTCAAGTCGTAGTCATAGTATTTTTTCGATTACTGTCCATATTAAAGAAGTACAATTTGATGGTGAAGAAGTGGTTAAAATTGGTAAATTAAATTTAGTCGATTTAGCTGGTAGTGAAAATATTGGCCGTTCAGGTGCTGTTGATGAACGTGCACGTGAAGCATCGAATATCAATAAAAGTCTTTTGACATTAGGCCGAGTAATTACATCGTTGGTCGAGAAATCATCACATATACCATATCGTGATTCAAAACTAACAAGATTACTACAAGATTCGCTGGGTGGTCGTACAAAAACATCGATTATCGCAACAATATCACCTTGTCATGATGATATGGATGATACAATATCAACATTAGATTATGCACAACGTGCAAAGAAGATTACAAACAAACCAGAAATGAATTTGAAAATGAGTAAAAAAACATTGATCAATGAATATCTTACGGAAATTGATCGTCTGCGAAGAGATTTAGAAGCAACACGTGATAAAAAAGGTATTTTTGTTGATGCAAAAAATTATTCACATATGGAAGCAACGATTGAACTACAAAAACAAGATCTAGAAAGTAAAGAAGCAAAAATTGAAGGAATGAAACATGAATTAGAAAAATGTAATAATCTTTTGAATGATGTACAAGATGATTTAAGTCAAAAATCACAGGAATTAGCAAATACTATGGCTGAATTGGAAAAATTATCAACAATTCTGCAAATGACAAAAGAATCAATACGAAAAAAACAAATTGAAATTGAAGATTTTAAAATTTTGTTATCTGCACATCAAAAAACTGAAAATAAATTATTGAAAAAGGCATTAGCTGTTAAATTGGTTGCCGATAAATATACTGGAGATAATTCAAAACTTTTCCAAAAATTGGATACATTTTCATCGTTGGAAGAAGATAATTTTGATTCGATTAAAAAATTTAAGGTAAGTTTTTCATTTGATTTTTGGTTATCGTTTTTAAAAAAAATCTTTTTTAAAAATAGAATGCATATCGCGAACAAACGGAAAAAATTGATCGTTTAGGAAATTTCGTTTATTCAATAATCGATGAAGGTTATCAATCAATCGAAACTATGATTAATGATAATAAATCAAAAATTGATCAAAAAAATATGGAAATTTCAACAAATTTTGATTCATTGGATGAGAAAATTGAAAATTTTACTGAAAAATTATTGAATTCAATTCAAATGGAAAGTGAAGATTTGATTGGGAAAAATTCCCGCTTTGAATCGATTATGAATAATTTTAAAGAAACTTTACGGCAAGATTATCAATCGTTCGAATTGATTGGACGTGAAAATTCACGAAAAACTATCAACGAATTACAAGAATTACAAAAATTTAATTCAAAAAATCGAAAAATTCAAGAAGAAACATTAATGTCACAAATATTTCAGCTAAAAAAATCTACAGAAAATTCTATCAATATAATTGATTCAATAAGAAATGATTTTGAAAAAATTTACCATTTAAAATGTCAAGAATATGAAAAAATGACCAAGGAATTTTCGGATTTACAAACCAAAATGAACGATATGAATATTGAAATTCGTTTAAAAGAATTTTCGGCTACATTTGAAAATCTTTTGAATAATATCCGATCAGATCATCAGGAAAAATTGACAAAAATTACGGAAAATGTAGAAAATTTTCAAAATATTTTGCATATTGTACAAGAAAATGATTCAAATAGTTTATCGAATCTATCAATGAAATGTAATGAATTGAAACATTGTATTGGGAAAGATGAAAAAGATACTTGTAATCTTTTGGATCGAATGGATCAATTAAATTTACAAACATGTGAAAAAAATTTTGAAAAATATTCAGAAATTAATGAATATCAAAGAGAATTTCAAACAAAATTTAATGATTTCCAGGATAAATTGTTCAATAATGTTGATGAAACATTCGTGAAAATTCACAAACAAACTGAATCGATTGATCAATCGATTAATGGAAATGTTAAAAATCAACAAAATCACGTTGAAGATTTTAATTCAGAATCAACAGAATTAATGAAATTTAATCGTCGAGCTTTTGAAGATTTATCCAAATTAATCACCGAACAATCAACGGAAACATTGAATAATTATTGTGATGCTAAACGATCAATACAAGCATTAAAAATAACACATGATATGGAAATGAATGAATTGAATATAAATACTGAAAAATTGGTAAAAAATTTTCAAACATATCAATCAACAGGTGAAACACCTAAACGTTATCAATATCAATATCCACAAACATTTACACCAACATCACCACATGAGCGGATATTATCAAGATTTCATCAACAACAACAACATGAGTGTTTGGAACAAAAATTAGATTTTTCGGAAACAAATGACGAAATCAGTAATGTTCAACAAATTTCTACAACAGATGATGATGGTGATGAAAATTTTATTGATTCAACATATTTGATTGAAAAAAAATTATCAACGAAAACGAAAATGTTGATGAAAAATGGTTCGGATCAAACATATTCAATTGAATTATTGAAAGATCGTAAAAATCATTCATCATCATCATCAAGCTAAAATGAATCGCATATGGTTTTTTTTTTCGGTTGTTTTTAACGGAAACAGGATGATGAAACATGTGTTTTTTTCATTTCAAAATATATCTTACCAATTGACATTTTTTCCCTATTTATCTATCTAACTTGGTTCTTTTTTTCTTCTTTTTAAAACCACCATTGAAATCATTGTATTTGAAAGTATAAAAATAAAGTAATTTTTAAAAAATTATTCACTTTTTTGTCGATCTAAAATCGGAAATTTGCTGACCACAATGATGATCATCAAATTTTTCATCTTGATTTTGTTGATGATTGGTCGTTCATCAATAATCGATGCTACTTGGACTGAATATGATGGTCTTCGTTGTAATGATAATTTATCATCAACAGCATCGGCGAAAACAAATAAATATGTTGATTTTCTAAAACATTTTGAAAATGGTTTGAAAATTATTCGTGGTTCGGATCTTATACGAAATGCATTTCGTTTATCGAGAAATTCTTATTTATCGATGACAACAAGGTAATTTTTGAATTCGAATTCTATTTCTACCTGAAATTCATTAATTTGTGTCAATATAGTGACATTTTTCCGGAAGGTCTGCCCGAGCAATTTTCATTTTCATGTACATTTCGTGATTATCATCAGCAGCAAGCAAAACAATCATCATCATCATCGTGGAACCTGTTGAATATTGATGATTTTATGGGAAATTCTTTGTAAGTTTTTCAATTTGATGAAATTATTGATTAATTTTCGCTCTTCGTTTCAAAAGATTTAGTTTGAAAATCAATACGAATGAAAATCAAATCGATATCGATTTTTCCGAAACATCAATAAGATTCGATAGCGTAAAATTCCAACCAAACGATTGGAATAAATTAGATTTAAGTTTTAATCAATCAAATATCACTGTGTTTATTAATTGTCAAAAACATGATTCAAAATTTATTGATTTGTCATTACCCGAATTAGATATTGATGGTGATATAACACTATGTAATGCTATTGAATCATTGGATATTCAATCAATGTCATTGGATTGTGATGCAACCCGACCACAACGAGAAAAATGTGATGAAATTGTAAGGTGAAAATTGACAACCGAAATTCAAGAATTTACTAATCGTTTTTCTTTTTCGTTTTTTGAACAATTTTTTCCAAAGATTCGAACGTTACCAAAATTCGAATACAAAACAGTCGAAATAGTAAAAGAATGTTGTGAACAACCAAAATTGGATCGTCAAGAATTGAAATTACTTATTTTTGATGTTTTAAATGATAATCTTAATTATTTTGCAGAATATTTTCGTGGAAAACCAGGTAAACCTGGTAATCCAAGTATAGGTTTACCTGGACCTATTGGTCCTAAAGGAGAACCAGGACGAATTGGTTTAACAGGATTACCTGGTCAATCTGGTCGTCCAGGTGAAAAAGGTGAACGTGGAGAAAAAGGTGATAAAGGTGAAAAAGGAGATTCAGGCTTTCCTGGCCAAAAAGTTTGTATCATACACAATCAAAAAGATTGAATGAAGATAATAATTTTCTTTTTTTTCTCTATAGGGAGATATTGGACCACCAGGTCCAAGAGGTATTAATGGTGCAACTATTATTGGACCTAAAGGTGATAAAGGAAATCCTGGTGGTAATTTGATTCCTGCTCGCCCACAGAGACCACCTGGTCTATTATGTAATCAAGTTGGTTGTGATGGCCTAACAAAATTTATGTTATCATCACCAAAACAACATCATCTAATCAAAGGACCATCGAGGAAAATGATTTTTTAAAAAAATTTAATTTGTTTTTAAAATTTTTGTTACAATCCCAGTGCCCATTGTAAAATGTTCAGAACGTAAAACAAAACGTCCATATTCTTTACTATTTTCAAATGTTTCAATACAAATCGGTTTTGTTGTTGTTATCTGTACAATTGCAGCTTGATTTTTACCTATTAATCTTGGATTTTTTTTGATCACTTCATTTTTGTTTTTGTCTAATTGTGAACATAGTTTAGTTAATGTGACTACTTCATTCAAACAAACCGAATAAATTATTAATGATGAACCCTGAATGAGAAAATGGGAATAACATTTTTGATTAGAATTTTTTCAATAAAAAAATTAAATTAACCAACATTTATTAAAGGTGTTCCAATAGTACCAAATGTAACGATACGAGCTTCGAATTTGGTTGCCATTGTACATGGCGATAAAATATCACAAATAACATTTCCAATAGATATTTCTAAACCATCCGATTGAACAATGTTTAAATAGACAAAATCACCTGCAAATGCTTCTGTTTGATTTTGATTATCAATAATGATATCTATTTTGCATATGATAAACCAAATTAGTAAAAAATTATCAAATTTTCAAAGATAATTACTTACTTTTAACGGTACCGTATTCAACAACAGGTAAAATGAGTAATTTTTGATTCAATTCAACATAACCATAATCAATTTTGCCAGATAAATAAATACCAGAAGTTTGTCCTTTGAATAAATCATTAATTGACATTCGAAATGGTTTATCAACTATACGTTGTGAACAGGTAAAATTATCTATAATATCGATAACTGTTGGCCCATTATACCAATTAAAATTAGGATTTTTTGATAGTTCAATTAAATTATCACCAGTCATACCACTACATGGTATATATTCAACTGATTGATCTTTAAAACCAACTTGTTTCAAGAATTTTCGTATCTTATCGACAATTTGATTATAACGTTCTTGATCAAAATCGATATTATCCATTTTATTAATAACAATAGCAACTTGTGTTATACCAAATGATCGTAATAGAAGGATATGTTCTTGTGTTTGACCACCAGCTTCAAAACCACTTTCAAATTCACCTTTGGTTGCATCAATAACTAACATTGCAACATCAGCTTTTGTTGTACCTTGTATCATATTTGGTATAAAATCACGATGACCAGGTGCATCCAGAATATTTACAATACGTTTTTTTGTTTCAAAACAATGATAACCAATATCGATAGTTATACCACGATTTCTTTCTTCATCTGTTTCATCCAAAACCCATGCATACATAAATGATGATTTACCTAATTTTTTTGCTTCTGTTTCATTTTTATGCATATGTTTTTTCGAAACATTACCCAACAATGATAAAAGATGTCCCATTATTGTACTTTTACCTGCATCAACATGACCAGCAATTACTAAATTCAGTAACATTTTTTGACCATCAATACGTTTTTGTTGATAAATTTTTTTAATCTCTTCCACTGATTTTTGTTTAATATTTTGTCGAATTATTTTTGCACTAATTGGACTGGATGGAATTGATGATGCGGTGGATAATTTATCCGGTGTTTCAAGCATTTTGTTTGAAACAATTTTTTTCGCTGTTGATTCAATATTTTCCGGTTTTTTATTGCTTTCAGAACTTGGTGTTTGTTGTTGTTGTTTTGTATTCGTCGTCGTCGTCGGTGGTGGTTTTGAAGAATCTAAATGGGAAAATGAAAAAAAAAGAAAGAAAAATTTCAAGAATTGAGAAAAACGAAACAAAAAAGTCAAAAATCTAGAAAGTTATCAGCACCTCTACGATTTCTGTACATTTCCATTGAATTTAACATGAAATATTTTAAAATTTTTCTAATTTTATATTTATTGTTGTTGTTGATGATGATAGAAGTCTTTTCATTACGTTTTGTCATTGAAGAATTTGGCAATTTTGCTGTCAAAGCTCGAAATAATTTTGTCGAATTTGCTAAACCAAAATCTTTTAAAAATTTTGGAAAATTAATTCAAAAAAATAATGAATAATTACCTGGAACAATGTTTGTAGATTTAGGTTGTTGTTGTTGCTGCTGCTGTTTTTCTTTTTCTTTACGATCATCATTTGATAATAACAAATTCAAAGCTAATTCCGGATTACAATCGGTTTGTTTTAAAGCAAAAAGAATTTCTTCTTCCGATTTTGTTTGGCCAATTGTATCACGAATAAATTGAATACAAGAATCGATTGTTGCATCTGGTAAAACAATGAATTCAAATTAAAATAGGGGTAAAAAACATGAGAAAATCTATGCATACTTGTCATATCATCACTTTCATCCGATGGTTTTTGTTGTTGTTGTTGTTGTTCCAATGATTCGGGAAATGTATTCATATTATTTTCATATAAATACATATTTGCTGTACTTGGTGATATACATGATAAATCATCATCAATCGAACGTCCATATTGATCATAATCATAATCATCCAATTCTGGTTTGTTTGAGATTGTGAATCGCATCAAAAAAACCAGAGAAAAAATGTTAAACAAAATTACATTATTTTCAAAGATACAAACCATCGGAAAAAGTACGTGTTCGAATGTTTCTATGACGAGACATTTTCTGTGAAAATTAAAATAAATTAACTCGATAATATCATGCTAAAGCGAATAAATAAATTAGAATTCAGAATTTAGAAAACAAAATCAAAAAAAAAAAAAAAAAATTGAAAAAATTATTTTTTATGCGGAATTCGAGGAAAAAAAATCATTGTTTTTTACTGCTGTGGCAGTGGTTCGATTCTATTTCGACATTCATTGGTACACCCAACCACAATGGAAAAAAATCCATTCGATCCAAAATAGATTTTATTAAATTTTATCAAATTTTTTTAAAAGAAATTATCTTTTGTTTTTTATCATTTTTTTGGTTTTATCAACAAACTTATACTTCTATAAAATAATTATGTGAAAATCTTTTTATGGTTATTATTTTCTATTTTTGCCCAAAAAAAACATCTATCAATCAAATCGTCGAACAAATGTTGTTGGAAAATGGAAACATTTTGGATTTATTGTTTGCCGACAACGATGATGATATGATATTTGATAAACAAGGAAAATTATGGATCAATCGAAATGATTTGTTGATGAATATTGGTCAGGATGATCCGGATCAACCATCGATTGTCGACGATCATCAATTTAATCAATATTATTGTCGATTACGTGGAAATCTATTGTTCGTAGTCGATTCATTCGATAACAAATCAAAACAACAACCATCATTAAATCTGATAATTTTGAGCAAAAATTTTACGATAAAATTATGTGATTCAACGACAACATCGAAATCATCATCCTTATTATTCGAATTTTGTTTATTGTTAAATGTTGCACCGAAGAACAAGACAACGACGATAACGACCACCGTGGAAAAATATCGATTTGCATGCGATCGAATTGAAGATCGTGATGATTGGATTAAAAAAATTTATCTATCATCATTTGAATTTCTGCATACGTTACATCGAGCACTTGATGAAGATTTTTTGCTAAAAAAATTGAAACAAAATTCCAATCAAACTGACCACCTTATCGATGATGATGACGATGATCGAATCGATCAATCGCCGATCAATTTTCATCTAATAATTGGCTGTGATAATGTAAACACATTGTGCAATCATTCACAGACTAGTCCTTTACTTTTTTTGAGAGTTTTTCTACGAAAAAACCAAGAATCATTATGGAAATTTTTGGGTCAAACGGAAACAATTCAATCCCGTAGTCCACAATTTGTCAATTCAATTCGAATGTTGGATTTTCAACAACAAGAAATTCAATTGAAATTCGAACTTTATTCGGTTATTGAATCATATTTTCGAATTGAATTATTTTTGGCATATGCATTTGATCAAATTCATCAAGTTTCAAAACAATCCATTAATGTTATTAATGAAGTGAATTTAACAAATCTAAAAACAAGAAAATTTGTTGGACATTTGAAATATCAGATAATAATCGATAGACAAAATGATAATGATGGTTATTTAAATGATTTATCGGTAAATAACCATTTTCAACAGCGACCACAACTTGATTCGATTGAAATGTCGGGTAAATTGGAAAAATCCGGAGAATTTCGAATGGAAAAAGAACATCCAGATTTGGGAAATATTCCGGAGACGCTTTTCAATCAACCACCAATAACACGACGATTATGTTTTAATCCATATGATCAATCAAATTTATCGAAAATTATTGTCGAAGAATTTATGCAAGATTCAAGTTTTGTTTTCATTATTCCATTGATTCTTTTGTAAGTTTTTTTTGTTGTTTAGGATTCTTTAATCAAATTTTTTTAATTTTTTATTTTTTTTGTTACAGAAAATCCTTTACAAAAGATGAAGATTTTATCCTGAAAATAATCTGCGAACAAAAACAATCACTTTCCCGTTGTAATTTCTATGAAAAATTATTAAATTTTCATTTGGAAACTAAAAAATTATTGGAAAAAATTATCCAAGATATTTCTACATTCAAATTAACACATACATTTCGTCCATCTAAAATGAAAAAAGATTTATTCATACAATTCATACCAATCAATTTGCATCGACAATTATTTCATGTTGAATTTAATGGAAAATCATCCAATCAATTACGTATTTATACGGTTGGTGCATTTGCCTGCCATCATTATGGTTTTGATAAATTTAATTGGAAAAATTTCGCCGGAACAACCGCAGCAACTCAAACAACAAACGTTGATGAAATATGGAAATTATTTCGAAAATTATGGAAAATTTCTCATAATGAACAGAAAATTTTCGAATGTTTAGATAATTTAGACAACTATTTCAACAACAACGATGACGATAACTTATCGAAGATAAAATTGTTGTATGAAAAGATCCATCGATGGTCGGAAGAATTGATCGATTTAATTGATACAAATGATTTGGATCAAATGATGAACAACAATAACGATAATGATTTACGAAATTATCTGGAAGAATTACATTTAGAACCAATCGATTTAATATATTTGAATATAAAAGCTTGTTTTGTTGATATTGATGATAAAATTCAACGTTATCAAACGACGAAGACGACGAAATTTATCAATGAATTTGAACCATGTAATCGAAAATTACGTAATGCAATTGGATCACTGAAACGTACAATATTTGTTTGTTATATAAGTGCATTTGCAAGAATTGTAACTGGATCGACAAAAGATAATCACTTGGAATCATTTCGACAAATAAAATTTCGTTGGTTATCATTATTGTGTCAATCATTAACAGCAGTGATAATATTTATCGAAGATCAAATTTTAGATGAAAAAATTTGTTTAGATTTTTTAACGAATATAAATCGTACTGGTAATATTCTGATTCTGTTTGAAGCATTATTAAGTTGTTTTTCCGAAGAAACTGGTATGCTTGAAGATATGTTATTTGCACTGGATACCATATCAAACATTACCCATATCACATTTTGTTTTGATGGTGATCAAATGACCAATTCCGGAACGAAAATGATTCCAAAAATTGATTTCAATAGTGATAAAATTCATCTTTTATTTCATATCGATCCGGTTAAAATAGCCGGAACAAAGAAATTCGAACGAATCATCGAATGTCGACTATTGCCATTAATTTTTAATGTTGGTGTTAATCATCAAGCATCATTGCCAAATAAGTAAGTTTCGAAAAAGAGATTTTCATTTGTAAAATTAATCAATTTTTTTTACAGCATTTTTAAAAAAAGTTTACAAGAAGAATTAAATGAATCTAGTTTCAAAAAACTTAAATCCTTTATCGAAGAATTTTATCCAACGAATAATCATTGTCGACAATTGTTATCCGATTTGGAAACTGAATTAAAAAGATTTAAATCAAAAAATATTCGAATTTTAGAATTATCTAATGAAATTTGTCGTCAATTTGATGGAAATATTATCAAAACGACTTGTTGTAAAAGTGCTAAAGATCGTACCGGTATGTCGGTAACATTGGAAGAGGTGCGATTTGTATTTAAATTTCTGAATTTTCAAAAAGATTTACATCAACATTTATTTCAAACAATGTTGGATACAATTCGTAGGTAAGTTTCGTTTTTCTTTGAATTTTAAAAAATTTTCATTGATTTTTTCATTCAAACACAGAGATGGAACTCGAATTGAAAACGTTCGAAAAAATATCGGTGCCAAAAAATATGCATTCAATTATTTTGGTTTGTTAACATTTCCACAGGAATTTCGTCCACCATGGGGAACATATTCAAATGTTGATACATAAGAAATTGTGAAATGAATTTTTTTATTTCAAAAATTGTAATTAATTTGTTGTTTTTAGCTTTTATCTGATAATTTTTGACAATTTTTGATTTATTTATTTTGACAACTTTTCAATGAAATGTGTGGTAAGTGTATAGTAATGGTTGATTGGTTTTTTTTCTCCTGTTTTTCGTTGTTAATTATGATTATTTGTGGTATGTTACCTGTGACTGATTGATTGAATGATTACCTGGATTGTCATCAATGTTTTTTTTTCATCAATAAAATACCTGGCTGCAGGTTTTGCCAAAAGCATAAGCCCACTCAAATCAAATCTTGTGTTTATACGCATGACTTACGTTGTCAACGCCCTGAACGTTTTTTTACGGATTGTTGTTTTATGTGTAGTCACAATTGATACGCAAACTTGAAAAATGAATCCTATCTCTAATTTCACCATTCAATTTCTTCGCAACAAAAGCATTGGCTTGAATGAAAAATATAGAAAAAAAAAATCTATTGTGACCAAAGCCGATGATGAGCCTTTTATTTGTGATGTGTGTTCTATTGAAAGATGGGACTTTTATTACATTTCGAAGGATCATTGGAAATTTTCTTTTTCTTTTTCTTTTTTTTGGTTGGATTTCCGAATGGATCATGATCTTCAAGATTTAATCAAATAGAGATTTCCATTCGATTCACAAAACATTTGTTTTTATTGATTTTTGATTTTACAAACAAAAGTTTTTATTAATCAACGAAATTTGAATTACCAAAAAAAAAAGTGACGTGTATTCTTTTGTTTATATTAACGACGATTGATTGATTAATGATTTTTGTGTTTGGCTACGACGATATTTATAATGACGTTGCTTTAAATTTTGAAAAAACAAAAATCGACCAAGAAGAATTGAATGACGTTTCTATTGTTGTTTATATTTGAACCAACCACCATTATGTCAACAAACTAAAAATCATTTCAGAATTTCTAAAAATTTCAAAGTTCAAAAACGAAAAAATTCGATTCAAACAAAAATGAAATTCTTTTTGGGAAAAAGTTCACAACATCATCATCATCATCATCAAACCGCATCGGATCGATTGAAATTGTATAAAGATTTTTATGAATTTCGAAAGGTTTGTTTATTGAAATTGATTTGATATTTGATTTATCATTGATCAAATATCGATTGTTGTTTTTTCTCTGTACACAGACTGTTTTGCATGGATTTCCTGCCAATCCATCTTGTTTAGCATTCGATCAGCAAAATCGTTTATTGGCAATAGGAACAAAAAATGGTTCATTACAAATGTATGTTATTTTGATTCGAAATTCTCAAATTTTTTCATTCAAATTTTCAAATTTTCCATAATCAACAGTTATGGAAAATTAGGTGTCGAATTTCATTATCAATTCGAAGATGATGAAAATGATTGTCAAGAAATTGTTCAAATTTTTTTCATTTCAAGATTAGCAGCCGTTCTTTGTTTATGTGAAGATTTTTCCATTCATTTATTGAAAATTCCAACCAAATCCACCAATTCAGATATAACAAAATTATATTCGAATAATTTTTTTGTACAAAACAATGATGGTGATAATGATCATCATACAAATCAACAACCTTCAAAAATCATAACATCATTAGCATTGAATGAAAAACAAACCATTTTGTTTATCGGTCTGAATAATGGTGATATTCAATTGATGAACATTGATGATTCTTTATCATTGAAAGATGATTCGACAATCAAATTGGATGAAATATTAAAATCAATTCCAGAAGATTTGAAATTAAAACCGGGTTCAGTTGAAGTAATCCAAGAACAACCGGGTCAGGATGGAAAAATTTTGATCGGTTATAATCGTAGTTTGATTGTTTTATGGAATTATCAACAAAAATCATTGGAAAATTATTTTCATATTGAACAGGTAATTAGGTTTTTTGCTTTCTGGTTGTTAAATTCATCTTTTCTTTGAATGATTTTTTCAGCATCTTGAGCATCTATCATGGAACAATGGTAATGGTGGTAATGATGGTTTTATTAGCTGTCATAATGATGGTAGTTATAATGTTTGGTCCGCGAATCAAGAACAACATGATTGTAAAAATTTTAAATTACCATACGGGCCATTTCCGTGTAAAGCAATTAGGAAAATATTTTGGAATTCATCACCATCCGGGTAAATAATATCGATTCGAATGTTTCTGTTTCCTATTTTAATTCAAATTGTTTATCTCTTTGTGTGTGTGTGTGTGTGTAAATAGCGAATATATCATTTTTAATGGTGGTATGCCACGAGCATCATATGGTGATAAAGAAACCGTTTCCATTATACATAATATTGATAATAATAATGGTGAAAATTCATCATCAGCTAATGAAAGAAATATTGTTCTGGATTTTACATCGAAAATTGTTGATTTTTTACCAATATTTTCATCAACCGAAAATGATGATAATGATTCGTCAAAACTTGAAGCATTAGTTGTATTAGCTGTTGAAGAATTAGTTGTTATCGATTTACAACATCAAGATTGGCCACAATTTAAATTACCATATTTATCTTGTTTACATTCATCACCAATAACATATTCCCAATATTATTCTAATGTTAATCCAGATATTTTTAAACAAATTTTGGATAGTGGAACGAATGAATCGAATGTTAAATATAGTCAAAATAATTGGCCAATTAATGGTGGTATTGCAGCTATATCAACATCAACGGGTTCATCAGCTACATTGATTAATGATCAACAACAACATAATTTATTAATTACTGGTCATGAAGATGGTACTGTTCGTTTTTGGGATTCATCATCAACAAGATCGCTAAAATACCTGTATACAATACATACATCGAAGTTATTCAATTTGAATGAAGATGATATTTTATTGGAAAATGATGGCGATGATCATAATTTAAGTGGTCATGGTCAAGATGGTGAAGATGATGATGATCAAATTGAATGGCCACCATTTCGTAAAGTTGGTCAATTTGATCCATATAGTGATGATCCACGTTTAGCTATAAGAAAATTAACATTTTGTCCGGAACAAGGTTTATTAGTTGTTGGTGGTACTGCTGGCCAGATAATTTTATTTGATTTTAATGAAAAATCAATAGAATTACGATCAGAATTTATTGAAATACGTATTATTGATGAAAAAGATTCATTCATATGGAAAGGACATAATTGTTTACCGGTACGAAAATCAATGATAAAATTTTCTTCGGGTTATCAACCAAAAAATTTTATACAAATTTATCCACCTGCTGCTATAACAGCATTAGTTATTTCAACATGTTGGCAAGTCGTTAGCATTGGTACTGCACATGGATTTACATTATTTGATTATCAAAAAAATTTACGTTTAATTGTCAAATCAACATTAAAACCAAGCAATATTTCATCAGCAATGGGTGGTGATGCATTAATTTCACGTAGAAAATCATTTAAAAAATCATTACGTGAATCATTTCGTCGTTTACGTCGTAGTCGTTCACAAAAAAGTAAACGTAATATTCAAAAAACTAATCAACAGCAATCAACAGGTAAAATTCATGAAGTAAATAATCGTTTAATGAATAATCGAACGATTACCGAGCAAATTGATCATCATTCGATTAAACCGGTTGAACGAGCAATTGAAGCAAACGTTACCAATAAATCTTCGGATGATATGATGAGTTCGATGGTCAGGTTTTTTTATTTTTGTTCATCACCAATCATAAGTAACAGTAAGTAACTAATCAATTTGGACATTTGTTTTCATTTGAAAATTATCATTATCATTTTTCAGATCAACTTTGTCCATCGTTTTGGGTCGGTACAAATGCCGGAACACTTTTTATCTATGTTTTAATGAATGATAAAAATGCATCAACGACCACGACAACTTCGATTCGATGTTGGCAGTTAGCCAAAGAAGTACAATTAAAACATAAAGCACCGATAATATTCATTAGATTAATTGATTCGAATGGTAGACCTTTATCGGAAAATATTTTACCATCACAACAACAACAATCGATAGAATCGAATGAAAAATCGATATCGATACCGAATCGAATATTAATTTGTTCGGAAGAGCAATTTAAATTGTTTAGTCTTCCAAATTTTAAAACCATACAAAAATTTAAACTAACAGCACACGAAGGTGCACGTGTTAGAAAAATTGATTTTGGAAAATTTTATCATAAACAAAATTCCAATCTAATGGAATATTCGCTAATGTTCCTAACAAATTTAGGTGATGTTAATGTATTTCAATCATGGCCAGATTTTCGTCGAAAATATCAACAACAAGTGCTGAAAAAAGAAGATATACATGGAATTTGTAGTTTTATTTTTACTAATAATGGTGAAGGATTCTATCTAAAATCATCGAGTGAATATCAAAGATTTACCCTTTCAGCACGACGATCAGATCAACAAGAATGTCATATAAAATTGGCCGAAATTCAAGCAACGAATGAAACGAATTCGAATAAAATTTCGTAAGTAAAACACAAAAAAATTCATTGAAAAATTCATTAATTTTCTGCATTTAGTAACAGCAATATCACGACTGATGACGATAACGATAATAATAATCGAAATTTGTTGAAAATTTCACCGATTAAAAATCAAAATAATGGTGGTGTGGGTGCTATTTCTTCAAGTATCGATCGAAATGGTACTATAGTAGCTGCTGCTGTGGAAGAAAATGATCCCGAGTCGACATCTTGAATTTCTCATTTTTTTTCAACGAAATTTAATAAAACAATAATCGACCAAGCCTAATTCACTCTCTGATCAGCTCTGATGATATTTTCTCTCAATATTCTATTTGTTGTTTTTAATTTTTTTTTAATTTCATTTTTTTGGACTTTTTATTATTGGAAACAAAATAATATCCAGAATCTTTTTTACAAAATATAATTTGATTTTAAAAACTGAAAAAGACAAACGGAAACTGATATTAGTTTTTCTGTTCGATTCTATTTACACCTAACCATGACCGATTGGGACGAAATAATTTCGCGAATGATTTGTTTACATTTTTGTTGTTGTTTTACAAATTGAAAACTTTTTTTCATTTTTACTTTTGATTTGATCATGATTTATTTACAACATCTTCTTTTAATCGATTGAGTTTATATTAAAATAAATAACATTTTTTAAAAAGAATGGGAAATTTTTGGTCAAACACAAATTCGAATGATGCTCAAGAAAATTCATCAACAAATCATTATTATTATTATCCACCAAAAAATGGAGCAAGATATTTTGGTTCAACATTTATTATGGGTAATGATAAATTTGAAATGACACAACCAGAATCATATTTGTTTGGGGAAAATTCCGATTTAAATTATTTGGGTGGAAAACCAAGCCCGTTTCCATATGCAGCACCATTTCCAAATGAACCTATGCAAATGTTACGATCATTGATTAATATTCGTAAAGAAACGGCCAAATTGATCAGTCCGGATAATGGAATCGATGTTACTGATATTGATAATAATGTCGCCGACAACACAACAACAACAACAACGAATAACAACTATACAATTGAATTTATATTCGATTCAGATGTTGATTGTTCAATAACAATATATTTTCTTTGTAAAGAAGATATTACATCGCAAGGAATTAAATACATTCCAAAAGATCAAACATATCGTTCGGAAACATTCCATTATAAAGCTGGAATTGGGCAATTATTTTCACAAAGTTCATCACTGTTTAATCCACAAAATTATAATATTAGTGATTTAATTTATAATATTTTCGATGATAAAGGTGAATTTAATACCGGAGCTCATTATCCATTGGTTATACATTGTGTATCGGATGAAGGTGATCAACCCAGGCAATCACATTCATTAATAGCAATTATTGAAAAAGTTTATGATCAAATCTTTGCATTGAAACCAATTAAACAGAAAATATTTGTCGATGGTCTAACATATCTGCTACAGGAAATTTATGGTATTGAAAATAAAGCCGATAAAATTAATAATGATAAACTAATGGTATCATCGATGAATAATGACCAAGATGATCAAGATAAATCATTTGAATGTGTCATATGTATGAGTGATTTACGTGATACATTAATATTACCATGTAGACATTTTTGTGCTTGTTATAATTGTTCTGAATCATTAAGATTTCAAACAAATAATTGTCCAATTTGTCGTGTACCATTTCGAGCGCTGTTACAGATAAAAGCTTGTAAAAAAATTACAACAACGCCAACAACAAATAATAATAATTCTTCGGGAACAGTGTTAATAAATTCAAAACAACAACAATCATCAGAGGATTTATTAAATGATGTTTTGATTGATATACCACCCGGTTATGAAGCAATACCATTAGTTGAAGCATTAAATGGACGATCAACAACAATTCAATCGGATATTTTGGCGTCGAAAAATCGATTATCAATCAAATTGAAAAATGATTCGAAAATGGTCAATAATAACCGAAAAGAAAATGAACAAACTGAACAAATCGACGACGATAGTAAAGATGTCATGGATAAAAAAACTGAAAATTTCAATTCAAAAGGTTTGTTTTCATTTTGGAAAATTTTGTTTTGGTCGATTAATTGATTGTTTTTGATCTTTTCTAAATCCAACCAGAACCGGTAATCTTATCTGATGATAATGCTAGTGGATCATCATCATCGACATCATCATCATCATCGGGTACTGCACAAGAAGATAATGCACAATTAATGGAAAAACAAGCATTATTAACAACAACAACAACAAATGTTGTAATGACGACAAAGGGGAAAAATGATGATGATAATGTGGATGATGGTTCGATTACTAATAACGATAATGATGATCCAATAATAAAAACATCCACGACGACATGATTTGCTACAAGGATTTTTAATTTTTTTTTTTCGTTTTTTTTGTGTTTATATAAATCAATAAATCGATTTAAATAATTTCTAATTGATCATTAATAAAAATTTTTCCATTCGATTTTGGTATTAAATTTATACCGAACAATGGTGCTTTTTCATTCCATTTTTTATCAATACGATAGGATTTTAGCGTTTTCAATGGTTCTTTATCAGGGTGTTGAATACCTTTTTCCGGATCGACTGTTGTCATTACACAACGATCACATGGTTTTGGCATTGAAAATTCTAATGAATTTATACGAATATTTTTCCAATTATCTTCATCATATGGATCAGCATTTTCAACCAAAATATTTGGTCGAAAATTTCGATAATCTACCAATAGATTACCATTTAATCGATGATTTAAATCATCAATTGAACAATCGTTGATTAACATGATTGGAAAACCATCTTGATAAACAACATGATTGTCTAATAAATTATCAAAAACTTGTGATTGACGATGTTGTAATTCGGGACCAATACGTAATAATTTTGTTTCGGAATCTAAATATCGCGAAAACCAATCCGAAAATTCTTTTCGACAAACATAACCTTCTGTTTGTTGACCCCAAATTTCTAACGAAACAATATCGTTAGTAATCAAATTATCATCAAAATATGGAATTTCCAATGTTTCCATTTCGGGTGCATCAAGAACAATGTTTTTATCTTGAAGCTTCAATTTGATTAATGCAAGTTTTGGTTTGTTACGTTGGGTAAGCATAATGTTTTTCTGATTCACCAAAACCATGGAACGATCATGGAAATTCATCCATTCGACACCAGTGCTAACAATATCAAGATGATCAACTTCGAATCCTAAATTTTTTTTAATCTATAAAAATTATTCAAAACAATGAAAAATAAAAATACCTTGTAAAGATTTAATTGGATAGATAATTAATTTTTTAATTTTTGGAGGTCCTTGTCTTGATCGTTTTATCCATGATTTTAAAATTATCAATCCGGATAAAATGGTTAAAGCCAAACCGATTTTTGTTTGTAAATCGTTCATTATTTTGTTTATTTTGTCTTGTTTCTCTCTCAGTGGCAAATCAAAGTCACAATGAAAAAAAATGTACCTTTAAATAGAAAACAAAATCGATGATAATCATTTTGGTGAAAATCAGAAAATTGATAATTCGAATGATAATCATTCGAATATTATTAACATTCGATTCAATAATGATGATTTATAATATTTTGATTATATTACAATTGACATTATTTTTTGTCGTATTATCAATTGGTTGTACATTATTAAACTATAGTTTAATAACACGTATTAATCGTTTATTGAATAAAATTTCTC
>ERZ500997.133-NODE-133-length-20397-cov-8.264330_pt1 | contig 20397 bp, 19 predicted proteins | sample MGYA00248826_ERZ500997 | MGnify/ENA primary metagenome ERZ500997 (study PRJEB25958, sample SAMN03398524) | human skin metagenome | study: EMG produced TPA metagenomics assembly of the Human Skin Microbiome Metagenome (human skin metagenome) data set.
AAATAAAAAATGACCAATTGTCGATTGATCTGTTTTGATTTATCTGGTTTACCTTACCCAAAACTTTCACAAAAGAGTAATAAGTTTGTATTAATCATATTGAATCTTATTTCTCAAGTTTCAATCATATATCAAAAGAAATGAATGTTATTGGAATCGACCAATCAATTGTTTCTTATTTTGAAAAGAAGAACACCAATATTTAACTTATTAAATTGATTGATTGATATTTGGTTATCTTATTTCTATTTATCTTTAGGAGTTAAATTGGAATTGATCTTTCCCGTTGTTGTTCTGTTTATTTGAATGTTTATATTTTCCCAAGACGTAGCTACCGTTAATTTTGTTTTCATGTCAACATTTGATGTATAACATAAACAACAAAATTAAATGTTGTCGGTATTTGTTTCTGTTGCTGTTGTTGTTGATCGGGTGAATTTTTTTTCTTAAAAATTCCTGTCGGTATTCATCGAATGAAAAAATAATCAAAATCGAGGTCGACTTCGATGATGATGATCGGGTGATTGAAGCGAAGCCGAAGATCATCTTCATCGGATACATTGATAAAATGTACATCAGTAACAACAACGACTACTACTACCATCACCAAATACTTTTCTTTATCATTTTATTTTCCTTATTCCTGACAAGGCCACAATCAGGTCACCAAAAAAACTGTCTGTAGATTCGAAATGAATGAAAAAAAAATTTCGGGATATATTTTTTTTTCATTTTCTACTTTGATGATAATGATAATCGTTCTACAATTCTCGGAGACGAATCGACTTCTGTCGATGTCCGCTCTATTAATGATCTTTTCATTTATGAAAAAAATTATTATTATTACAATGACAATAATCCAGATGAATGATGAAGAATGATGAAAACAACATTTCAAAACAAGAAAAAAAAATTCAGTAACAAAAATCAAGAAATTTTTGTTGGATAGAAGTAAAAGAAAAAAAAATATATTGATCAATCAATCGATGGATGATGTATTCGAGATAATCGATAATGTTTTGAAAATTTGAAATTTTTCTTTTCATTTTTTTCTGATGTTGTTGCCCACATTCATAAGATTGATCAAGTTGTTATTTATTTATTTGTTTGTTTGTTTATTTGTTATTTCATTTTATTTTATTTTATTTTATTTATTTATTTCATTATTTATTCTATATGTCTTGTTTGGGTTTGTTTTGGAAATGATTTATGTATGTATGAATAGCTAAAATTGGCAATTTTTCATTTTTTTAGCAAGCGAAAACCGTTAAGATTTTTTTTCACATTTCCCCTTTGTCGTTCATCTCTCATTGACCTCAATTATCGATACATTGCCAAAAAAATTTTTACTAACCATTTGAGGTATTCGATCTCTCTCTCTTTCTCATTCGATGTCTTTTTCTCTATTGATTGATCGTTATAATAATGTGATGGTCATTTGTTATTATTATATTACCAAGAAATGACTATATATATAGATATATGACGGTGAAAAAAAATATGGTAGTCGAATCAAAATTACATCCATCCATCTAGAGTTGAATCAATCATTTGAATTCGATTATTATGATGATGATCTATACGTTTTGAACAATTGATGAGATTGCCACTTGATCTTTTTTTCTCCCTCTTATTTTTGTTTTTCATTATATCATGAGGTTGATTATTGACCTGTCAACACGTTTGCCAATATATTTATTAAACGCATCGAATCATCTTGATGATTATTATAATAATAATGATGATGATGACACAATAAATCCAATGTTTAGGCTATAAAACTTGAATAATTCAATCTTTTTTTTTGTTGGCAACAAAATAAAGTTATTGGAGATTTGGAACATGGAAAATATGATTGACGATAATAGATTTTTTAGGTTTTTTCTTTTGATTTTCATTATCATTAAATATAATTTAATAATTTTTTGTTTTTGTTTTTTATCATCCAAAATGATTGAAAATATAGAATCAGACTTTGCATTAAGACCTTTTTCGGCTAGTCTTCAACATCATCATCCGCATCATCAAGCGAATAGTAGGCGTCAGGATGGTTTCCTGTCCTCTATGAATGATGGCATACATCCTATTGTACGGCATCATCCCCATCATTCCACATTAACATCCACATCAATATCGGGTGTATCTTCTTTACATGATGAACAAGATTTTGGTATGCTTACGGCACCGGTTCCACGTGGATCCAGTAGTAATCCCAGACCATCATTTCAACGAATACGATTGACGAATCCAAATTCAGCGCAAAGTCAAAAACCACCACCACAGCCATTATCATCGCTTTCGTTTTCGATGCCACAACATACATCAAGACAAATTCAATCACCAAAACAATCATTTGTATTACCAGATGAATTTGTTCCGGTTACATTGAACGAATCACCAGCGCCGAATTTTCATCGTTTAGTCGGATTACCACCAGCATCAAGTAGAATTTCATTACAACCACAACCAGTGCCTATATCTATTCCTTCACAAATACCTAGACAATCATTTAGACGAATCAAACCACCGACGAATGGTAATTGGAGAAGCACTAAACCGAAAGTACCAACAATTCAGTCAACTGCAATTGCGGTCGAACCAAGTCAAGTTCGACCCAACGCGGGTAGATTGTCTTTATCATCTAACATCGCCATCATAACAGCTAATGACAAATTAATTGGACGTGGACCAATCACCGGTGCACAGGATGACGATCTTTCACATAAACCAAATGCATTGGATAATGAAGAAGATTCAGGAATTGGTATTGATCGTGATCGTAGTAGTTCTTTCTACGGTAATCGAGTATCACCATCTGATACAAATGATGATAATGGGATTTTAGTTATCGAAAGTTTATCGCGGAGTTCCAACATATTTGAACCGGTACGTACACGTTCGAATGTTGGTCCACAATCCACTGCCATACCACCAAATGTTGTTCCAACGCCGACTATACCGTTGACTTATTACACAACATTTACTTATTACACGACAGTTGTTCGTGGTCCGCATACAGCTATGCTTAGTCGTGAACAGGTATCATCATCCACACAATTGAAACCAATCGATCGAAACATTGTGACAGCTATTGAATTTAGTGATGGTTACATTCAATCAACACCTACAAAAGTGTTATTAGGCACCAAAACAAAAGGTGCAACAACAACAATCTACAATGTTGCTAGCCGAGTACAAGTATTCAACGATGATCTGTATAAAGTCATTTTTGCTACCAATTCAAAAATGATACCTCGACCATCAACCGGAGTGACTAATGTGGCATCATCATCAGTTCCGGTATCATCAAGTCATCGTATATCACCGACACGTGTACAAATTACACCAATTTTATTGGAATCAACAAAGGTAATGACTAGACATCCCCCTGCTCAACACAATAATGAAAAACCGGTCACAGTTCGATTGGAACAATTACAAAAACAATTGAAAAAACAGCTTTCATTGCTTACCTATTACTATACGCTTATTGATGGGACACAAACACAATATAGTACAAGAGTGGAAGAAAGTTCCACAAATTACAATGGTGATCTACAAACATTATTGCCTTCAATGGCTCCAACAATCGATTCGTATGGTTTATTGAAAATAATTCAACCAAATTCAATTGTTCCACTTGGATCACGTGCTAATGGTGGATCGACCACAATTGTTAATCTTGCCTTAAACAATTACATACAATTCAGTCGTATTAAAGATGCACAGATTGATATTGCGCCGACTTCATCATTGTCACCAACTTCACACATTCAGCCAACTCGTTTGTCAACGATATCCAGTTCGATGGAGCCAGAAGAACCGGAAACATTTAGAGAAACAGCAAAACTTGGCAGTACAAACATATATCTGGATACAAGTACGCCGACACCATCATTATTATCGACGCCTACTATAATCGAGCCAAGCGAACCGATTACAACGACTAGTTCGAGAAGTCGTACAAGTTCTCCAAGAAGACCTGGTGTTCGTATTAAACTCAAACCCAGTCGCTCGAAAATTGTTAATCAAATTTCGAGATCATCTATTGAAACATCCGAACAATCATCTATTCGAAATGTGCAAGATTCAACCTCATTTGTATTAACGCCGACGGTTATTGATCAAACACCTGTATTGAACACTATGGATCCGAACGAAGATTCTTTAACACCATCATCACGTAAAAAAGTTGCATTCACATTACGACGACCAGGATCATCCGGTGGAAACAGATTTTTCTCTCGTAGACCATCTACAAATCTATTTAATTCACCAAGTAGTTCCGTCTTATCATCACTTGATATAACAGCCAGTCGACCATCTTCAGTGATTGAATCAACTATGACAACATCTTCTATTTCGTCATCGGAAGTTTCATCCACACCATCATTACCAAATCAAATTGATTCATCATCGTTGAACAGTTGGTCGGTCATTTTTGGGCAGCCATCACCATCGCCATCACCTATTTGGGAACCATCATCAACATTGATTCCAACACCGACCAGTAGAATCAATAAAAGTCGTCTGGTTGTTTTAACTCGTTTGGCTGGTGGTGTGAATAAATGGTCACCAATGTATAATAATCGTATACGAGTTAGTAGTCGTCGATTGATTAAATCAACACAACCCTTAACATCAATGATAATTGATTCATCATCTATGGAACCATCATCTTCACATGAAACTTTAGTGTATGAAACATCTACTCACACCGTTCCAATCAATCTGCGACCAACTAGCACTTTTATCATGGGACAAGGAGCCAATACTAGAGTAGTCGATTCTAAAACACCATCGATCAAAGATATAACAAGAATTATACCGGGCGAAAAAGACTCAATTTCAGAAAAGTCTACACAATCTTCATTAGCGGTTAATTCTGAACAAGCAAAAACGTATGTTGTTGTTGAAACAAGTGACATACTAACAACTTCAACATTGTATTCTACATACACCTATTTCGCAACATTATTTAATGGAACACAGACAAGCATTACACCATTGGAAGAAATCAAAACTGAATATCTAACATTGAGAGAGCCGATAGTGATAACGAAAACTATTATGCCATCGGCACAATTTACACCAACAAATGCTTTCCAATCAAGTCAAACTCCATCAGCTAGTACAATTTCTATTGATTCTTCAATTGATAGTTCGGATGATCATAATGTTGATGATATGACTCGTTTGATTACGGAAACCTATTCAACACAGACAACATTGACCCATTTTATTACATTATTCAGTGGGTCACATACGATATTATCCTCTATCGAAGAGATTAGTCCAACAGTGATGACTCGAACAAAATACGTCACTCCATACACATTATTAACAAGTAGCGTCAATAGTCAAATTAATGTGATGATCGATTCAAGTAAAATTATGTCGACTACATCATCATCTCAACAATATAATTTACCAAGTTCAACGGGATACTATGACGATACAACCACAACCACAACAAGCAATGATCTAATGATCACCGATAGTTTACCTACGGATAAATCATCGCCTAGCCCACCATTAACTACTCCCGGATCAATTTCATATGAAACTGGACCATTAGATCAAGATTTCATTATGGTTAATCAAGATTATAAAAAACCTATGCCCAATCGAACATTATCTAATCAGCAACAATCGACAACGACAACTGCTGTTCTTGAACCTGGATCCGTTATCGAATTAGAAGATCTTCTTGATGGTGTTCATGATGCTGGACCGATTGGTGAAACAATCAAAGATATAGTCAAAGATATATTTATTAAAGATGGTGATGATGATACATCCACTACTACAACATTACCATCATCAATAAACAATGGACAGCCAGATACAACCATTTCACCATCATCATCAAGTACGACTAAAGCCACTCCATCATTGAATCGATATCCAATGTATTTGTCACCACCATCACAAAAATCATCTAAATATTATGATTCTTCTCGAGATAATGATGCCATATTCAGTACACAATCAGATGGCGATAAATCAACGGTCAGTACACGATATGTAACCAGTATAGAAAAATCCATACGAACATTAACGTTGACCAGCACAAAGGTAAGAAAACATCATTGCATGTTATTAATAATTTTAGTTCATTCAATCAACAATTTTTTTCTATCTCTATTTTCGAAATCTATTTACCCATCATTCAGGTGTATTATACACGCGATTCTCCACTTACTATTACATCTGTGCTAACAACAACATTACCTCCAATAACATATGTATCAACTATAATCGGTTCGAAAACTATTTTGGGCACATACAATTCGATTACGCCAACCAAAACGACAATCATGGATAGTTCGACAACATCAACAGCGCAAATTGTTTCAAGCATGCCGTCAATTATTGCATCAACACCATCATCATCAACGACGGTCAGTTCGACAGCCAGTCCAACTCGTCCACGATTACATCGTCCCAAATTGGCCAACGATATGGTAAATAGAGCTAAAGTAGCATCCATTCTAACAGGCGGCAAAACATCTACGATGAAACCAACTATACATAATGGAAATCAACAGCAACCTAATCTAGTCCGTAATAATCATACAAATATAACGATAGCCGTCGATCATCTACAGCTATGTGATCCAGCTTGTAATGTCACTAATAAAGAGTATTGCCGTGAAAATGATATACCAAATCTATACACTTGTGAGTGTCGACCAGGATATGTACGACGACCATCAGATAATCTTTGTCAAGGTAATTATATCAATGTTTCTTGAAGCAAAAAAAAAGACATTATAATTAATAACAAATGACTATTAATGTCATTAATATCTTGTTTTAATAGAAATCAAAAATTATTTGGTGACTGTTCGTGTATCCAAAACGGCTGAATCTGAAGTTGCAGCCACATCAACAACATCAGATGGTGAATTACAGAAATATGCTCGAGTTGCTCGACGACAAGTTGGCAAAGCAGATGGAATTGCCGGTTTACAAGTATTATCCGTCGAACATACAACTCGTTCAAGAGGTGCATTAGTTAATCTAACCATACAGATCAATCATCAAAGTAATAATGTTCATGATGAACTGTCAAAAAAATTGGAACCATTGGGACGTGTGGAAAAAGTGATCGATTTCGATGAATGTTCATCACCCATCCATAACGATTGTTCACCAAGAGCTCATTGCATCAATGAACCCGGCAGTTACAGTTGCCAATGTTTAGAGCCATTCATCGATCTTGATCGTTCATTACCTGGTCGTTTGTGTGTGACCGAAATTAAATCTTGTGATTATTGTTATGGTCGTGGTGATTGTTGGCGAAATAATTCCGATACAGTTTGTCGTTGTCATCCAATGTTCATCGGAAGGCGATGTGAAATCAATGGCTTGTGTAAGTTCAAGTTCTAAACAATTACAATTATCATCATGCACATTTGACAAATTACCCAAATAATAACAAAATTTCATTTTTTTTCATTGTTTTAGTATTGGCAATATTGGTACCAATTGTAGCTATTTTGGTCATCATCGCTATCATTTGTTTTTTCTATTGTTCACGAAAATTACGGCAAAGAAATCGTCGTTTCAAGAATTTAGCAGCATATGGTCCTGTAGCTGTAATTGGTGGCACACTTGATCGTAAAGCAATGTTAGAAACATCAAGCGAAAGTAGTGATCCACAACAACAACAACAACATCATCATCGATCATCACAATACATGGTATGTCTATGTGCGTGATTGTGTACATTTTGTTTTTCTTATGAATAGTTATATCTATTTATTGTTATTGTTGTTAACAAAGTTGTTAATCCAACTAACTTGACTGAATTTTTTTTTCTTTCACTTCCTTATTTACAAACAAAAGAGCGAATCAAATCCGGCATCGGCACGAGGATCTATGGCACGCCGTGGAAACCAAACAACAACATCAACATTACGACGTGAAAGTGAACCAAGTTTGGATAGAAGTTTAGCATCATACAGTGCAACTGGTTCACATTATAATTCTTTACCACATCAAATAGTGATTCCACGTGCAAGGCCTACATATGCATTACATCCTGGTCAAGTTTATATGTGGTGATAATAATAATAATAATAATAATGACCTGTTCTCGATTTTTATTTCTTGATTAAATTTCTTTTTCTTTATCGAACTTTATTGAACCATTAAGTTATTTTAATTATTTTTTTCCTATTGCTCTTGGTATCATCTACTTCCATTCATCATCATCATCATCATCATCGCCATCATCAATTTTTTTAACAATTTTCATAAATCACAATTTCATTTAAATTCAATGGTGGTGTTTTTTTTCGAACAAAATTTAAATGATAACGATGTTCGTGTTTGTTTTACTATCGATATTATTAATTCGTTTGTTATTTATCGGCTTTTAAGCATCAACTAAATATTTTTTTTTGTATTCGATGAATTTTTTTTTGTTGTACATAATTTACCATCCTATTCCGCCTTTATTATTGCTCACCATCATAATACCAACCATTATCCAATACAAAAAAAAATGCTATGAATTTCTGCTCACTTTTTTTCTTACCCCTTTTTTAATTCCTAATTATTGACACCATTTTATAATATAGAACCTTTATATAATATTTTTTTTGTATTTTTTTCTTTTTATCATTGTTGTTTTTTTTGGATCAAAGACTAAAACGGAAATTTCCTTTTTTTATGAATACAATCTTTATCTTGATGACTAGATACATTTTTTTTGAAAAAAATAAATAAATATAAAAAATCATAATGATAAATCGCGACACACAATTTTTATGATTTACAAATAGTTTGTTGTTGAGATTTGTTTTTTTTTTCGTTGGATTGTTTGTTGATTCATGTGATTGATAGAGGAACTGAATGAAAAAAATAAAAATAAAAAATTTACGAATGAATAGATGCTTAAAACCACAATAAGATAGAAAAAGCTGATGGACATCGTTTAGCTATAGCCAAATGATAATCAGATGGATTGAGGCCAGTCATAAAGTGATGATGATGATGCCGGATATAGTGGACGATATAGTGTTTATCGAAACAAAAACAAAAAAGAGAAAAACCGATTGATGATCATTCATAGCTGATCATCATCACTGATTTAACATCAGATGAATTTCATACAGATACATTCTTTGAATTTTGAACGTAAAACAAAAATCGCTAAACTTAGAGAATAATTTAAAAGTACTATTTTATATACAAGAATAACAAAACTTTCTATCATTGATATAGATTACTCTTATTTTATTTTTAACAGAGTTAAGCAAATATCTTTTTTGAATGATGATAAAGTCACAAAAATAGCGTAAACTTTAACCGCAATAATCGTGGCAGCATCAAACGGAGTCTTACTGCACATATTATCTTTTCAGTATTTTTTTGATAAAAAAAATAGATAAATTGAATGAAAGGAAATAACAAAAAAATCAAAATGAATCCATAAAAAAACATAGTAAAATAATAATTGAATCACGATTTGGCTGAGCGTTTGAAAACAATATTATCCGGATCTTCGGTCAATTCATTTATTGAATATTGATAATCGACACGTAATAGACTGCCAATTGAACTATACCAATTATGATCATTTTTTACTGTCATTAGAAATTGTTTTTCCTGATCATTCCATCGTGAATAACCATTTCGAACAATGTTGATTCGTTCATGAACAAGACGCTGTTGAATTGCATATTTCCTGGCCATCTTTAATACACGTTCTCGTTCTTTGGTTATGGTAGTACCAAAACGTATGTTCCATATGACTGATGATTGATCTATTCGAACTTCAATTGTCTGTTGAAAAAAATTGTGTTTAATATTAAGTCATCATCACTGAGCTGATTATACTGACCATTCGTTTATCATCATTATCGTTATTATGAACTTCTTGAACAGTTAAATTTAGTCGAGATTGATATTGTTTGAGTTTTGCTATCATCGGTCCTAAATCGGCGGCCATTGTAATATCGTTGACTAGATAGTAATGATCTTGACCAGCCATGATCAAATGAACATCTAATAGATGTGAACCATTCACGAGAAAGTTTAATGATTCACGCAATAAGGTGTCCGTTATTGAATGACTAAAATGTACGGAAAGAATATCAGTAGTTTGATCAACACCATTAATAGCATTCGGTTTTATCATTAAACTCAAAATGATTCCTTTGCCAAACAAGGCATTTTTTGTTGTGATCAATGACCGAGCATTTTGTTCATCTGTCCAATCGTTTTGTGTGAGCTGCTCGAATTGAATTGATTTTTTTTTTGAAAGAAAAATAAAAATAAACATCAGTCATGAGCCTTAAAAACAAGATAATATACACACCTTTGAATAATAATTCGATTGAAAAGTTGAAAATTTTTGTACATGGTCGAATAATAATGTTTGTAATGACGATATGGTTGAAGATTTTAAACTATGGATGCGAATATTTTCAAATATTGGTGCGAATTGTGTCAGAAGAAACAATTGAGGAACATGGACAATGTCTTGGTTGACTAGCGAGGAAGTATATTGTAGTAATGATGTTTGTATCTGTGACAAGGACATTATCTCCACACGAAGATGATCATCATCGTTATTATTCGAATCTTTCAAGCCTGAATATCGATGATCATTGATAGGATCATTCTGTTCAAATTGATACATGTTTACAGCTCGTGGGAATTTAATGAGATTTTTCTCTAACAATTGATCAATATTGGGAATCAGCCATCGACCGGTCAACGTATCATAAAGATGTTGTCGATGATGATGATGATCAATAAAATTAAAATGAATTAGATTGGTTAACGGATCGGGTATACCGCCTTTAAAATCGACTGGTATATAGAAATTTGGATTCGAATCGAACAATACATGGCCATATGGACTACGATGAATTTCTTTTACCACCTGACCACGATGATCAAATATCAACATTGGACTTTTTGTTTGATCACAAACAACATAGAAATTTTCATTATTCAATCGAATCATGATGAGTAGGTCATCAATATCATCATAGATTAATGAAAGAACACCACCATTGGCATTGTTGAATGCGTGTGTGACCAGATAAGGTTTAAGTGGATGACCATATAAATATTGCGTTACATTTTTGTGATGATCACGTCGCAAAACCAATCTGCCATGATGATCATATACATAGTTTACTTCATAACGACTTGGCGTAATAGCCTGTAATAATTGTCCCAAATTATTATAGTAAAGATATTCATCGCCTCTTTGTATGATAAATCCACGTAAATCGGTCACGTACGGTGTTGTACCGCTTATGGCCGAATTATGTTGACTTTTACCAAAATTACGAATTCTATCGGCCATATCGTATTCAATGTCAACACGATTACCCATATAAAGAAATGTGATCAGATTGCCATTAGCATCATAAATAAAACGCCAATGTTCACGACCTTGCATTTCAATGAGTTGTCCATCAGCATCATAAGTAAAATTCTGTAGCCGAACTTTATTGGCTCCAAGATGATGCATGAATGTACGTGTTTGAATGAGTAGGCCATTAGCATCGTAGATGAAATCGGAACGGAATACCTCTTTGTCCGATACCGTAAGGCTATTATGACGAAGTCGTTGTTTAATTGGATCATAGCGTCGAACAAGCAATGCAATTCCATCGCCTATTAATGTTTCGTTGAATACATGTTCAAAATAACGGAAACTTCCGATCGATTCGATCTGTCCCTTCGAGTCATAAGTAAAATCACAACTTGGCAATGTGATTGAGCCAAGTTTAGCCTGAATAGATCGTAATCTCATCATATTATCATAACGATAGTTATAAGAAAATTGTGAAATTGAATGAATGTTGGAAAATAGATAGGTTTGGTGTTTTAACAATGAACTAGATCGAATATATTTATATTGAATGGCAAATTCTATGTTATTATTGGTCCAAATACCACGAACGGTTCGTTGGCTTCTTTGATCATACCATCGTTCAATTAGTCCACTGCCATGAATTATTCGGTCGATAATAATGTTATTTTCTTCATTCAATCGATTGAAATCGTTGGCCAGATCTTTTGAAAAAGAAAATTTACTGCCATAATGATGGATGATTTTGCCATTGTCATATGGCAGTACTCGCATGAGCGGTTGCCATCTTTCATCGAAATAAATTAGGTAGCAATGGCTACTAGGGGATATATGGATGTTATTATTAATGTCGGCCATAGGAGTGGATGGAGGACAATAACTAAATCGATAAGCACCGAGCACAAGACTGATTGAAAGATTGTGCCGAGAACCTTTGGGCGTAATGATGGTCTGTATACGACCAACGTGATCAAGATCAAAAATATATTTTTGGCCACTTTTCAATGTAACTGATGATGGTAAGCTAAAACTAGGATTGTTCAGCTGGTCATTATCAATTGATGGATAACTATAACGAATCTGATAGTCGGCCTGTCGTAATTCAGTCAGACGACCAACACGATCCCGTTGATAATGTTGTGTGTGTTGACCATTTTGCCACGTATCTAATTTTCCCAATTTATCATAGGTAACACTATGTGCTTGCCAATGTTCCTTAATATTTGGTATCCATTGAATAGGTCGGCCATAATCATCATATTGTAAAAATAGTATCGGTCGTTGTGATTGATTATAATAAATTTCTCGATTAGCATTCCAATCGTATTCAATTTTCATTGTTAAACTATCATTGATAGTGATCAATTTTTCCACAGAATCGATGAATGATGATTTCAATCGAAGATTATAATCAATCTCCATATCCAATGTTTGTCCGTTTTTATTTTGTTGCTGATCACGTCCATTTATCGTTGTTTGTGCCACCGTAAATTTTGAAATGAATGGAAAAAGCTGTGCCTGTATAGCTAGCATATCCAATGATAGTTTGCTCACTTTCTCATTTAAATGAGCACGGATTTGTCTACTGGTATTTAGCCGTAAGGAGCCATCATTTAATGAACTTAACTCAAAAGTCGTTCCATGCTGAGAGAATTTAATCATCGAATTATCACCGATTATCAGGTCGGTTGTTTGTCCTATGGGCAAATATTCAAAATTATTGCTAGATGATGGAGCTTGATGATGTTTGTTCGTTATAAATAAGGGCATTTCAGTTGCAGTCAAATGATGTTGATAGTTATTATGGTCTATTGATGAATGTATGTTAATTAAAGCGCCATTTGGTCGAATGTATTGCCTAATACGACCATTTCTATTATATTGATAAAAATAAGATTTACCAGTATCAGATTCTTCTCGTGATCGGATCAGACCATTGTTATAATAATCAAAATTGATGCTAATATTGCCGCCATTTATGAATGACTCTAATAGACCTTGTTTATTGGTGGTAATTCGACACTTTAATGCTAAAGATGTACTTTCAATCATATGCAATGATCCTGTTTGATCTCGTATGAACAGGATTTTGTGACCAGATGAATCAATAACTTGTGTTAATTTACCAAGATTATTGTCCTGATTATAGACAAATGAATACAATGTTCGACCAGTCGTAATACTTCTGGTTCTAACGTGTTGGCCATATTTGTTGAACACATACATTTCGGCTGCATTGGGAATTAGAATTTTGATTTCATGTTGATCATCCAATTGTGGTAAATATGATCTCATTAAATAAAGTCGGAGTAGACCTTCATCGGCAATATAAATATCGCCATTACCAGTGATAGTCATGGCTGATATTGAATTCAATCTTGCTTTTAAAGCGATCTTTGCTTCGATAGTCGAATCATTAGAATCATAATCGGCAATTAGGCAAGTACAATTTTGACCAGCCATATCGATACATTTTTCAACTGGGCATTGGTTTTGATGGCTAGATTTTTTCATTCGGAATCCAGCAATATGTCGCAATGACCCATCAGGCATATAGGCGAAAATTCTATTCTCATTACGACGACTAATATCGGCAATGTATAAAATGCCATTTGGTGCAAAAGCTATACTACCGAATAGAAATTCTTCGCCACATAATGACAAAGTTTGAGCATTCAACAGTGGACTATCACAATCGATCTCATTATTCTTGTGCATTGTATCTGAATCTTCAAGACAAAATGATGAATATCCGGACAAAATTGATACCTGCATATTTTGATTCAATTTAAACAAGACATGATTATCGACAAAGAACAGTGAGCCATCTAGTGGATGAATGGCTAAACTAGTTGGCCACTTTAGTTTGATATGATCAGCGGAATGGCTTGATTGACAGGATATCGGTTTCCATTGTCGTTTGGTAAATTGTCCGACAACACGTCTAACATAACCAGCCGTATCTAATATCCGTATAACATTACCATCGGAAAAAAATAAAGAACCGTCGTTTGCAAACGCTAAATCTTTAGGATAAATAAGTTGAACTTCGACACCAGTTTTTCCATCATCACAACTAGATCGATCGTGTGGAAAACATTGTTCACCGGTTCCAACAACTATCTCTGCTTCTGGCATTGTAATTTCCTGATTAGATTCATATTTTTCTTGGCTAGCAATTGAAATTGTATGATTAGATTGATTGAAATTGAAAATATTAAAAGTCTTACATTGGCACACGAATTATTTGAAATCGTTCAGGATCAGAAATGTATAGATATTGATCAATCGAATTGAATGCAATATGATATTCAAAATTCTGTCGATTTGTACTTGTTCTTAGTTTATAAACCGTATAAATTTGACCGTCTGGTGTGATTCGTCGAATTAGATTTGAATCGCCAACAAAAACACTACCGTCCGGTGCATTGGCTAACGTAACCAATGAAAAGAAGCGTGATGATCCAATATCAGTATTACATTCACTTGGATTCATACAGGCAAACGATCTTGGATGACTATCAATACCGGCAATTGGTTCAATAACCAATGGTAACCGTGGATCATCTTTAAAGCTCAGAAATTGACCATCACCACGTTGAAATACACCATCATTTGGATTGTATCGATTATGAATCTCTAGATTCCATTGGCCAATCTCAGATAATTCCATATCATAACCACGAAGTTTTGTTGTTAAAGCAGTCCATAGAATATAGGAACAATCATAGTAATAATAACCGACATAGACTAGAAAAATGTGACACAAACATTCAATTATTAAGATTAATTTGTTAAATTTAAAAATCATTACTTTTAGCGTGAGCAAATCCATAGACCTTTTGTTTATAGACATTTTGTTTATTCCATGTGAATGTATAACGAAGATTAGGATCAGCTTCGAAAATTTTTTCATGAATATTTCCTTCGATCAATATTCGTAATAATAGAAAACGTAATGATTTAGGAATAATATCTGGTGTAAGTTGAATATCCAATGTTGAACTATAACCTTGAGATTGTGAACTTTGATAAACAACATATAATCTAGTGGTACCGATACGTATCTTTTCATGAACAGTCTTCAGGATATTTAAAAAAAATAAAAATAAAAAATTCGAAATCAGAATTGTATGTTCAAAGTGAAATGATAGAGAAATAAACATACCTGCGTTTCCGCTATAATACAGTTATCTTTATCACAGATAGGTTCTTTGTTGGGCGTTGAAAAAAATTTGGAAGACTGAAAAATATGGTCACGAATTATCGGTTTCATATGTTCATAATGATGTTCTAGACAACGATTTGATGATGAATCAGAATTGAATGAATGATGATCTTTACTTTCATTATACAATCCTCTAGCTATCCATTTACGCCAATTGCTTTCACCAAAATCTGTAAAAATAAATCAATGTAGGTATCATCATTAGTGTGAATGAACTAGGTAAAATGAAATAAAACAAACCTGAATGTGAAAATAAATTATGAAATACAAATGGAATTCTTGAATTAAGTAAAAAGCTATGAAATTCATTTCCATGATGATCATTGTTCATAGTTGTAGATGAAGATGATGATGATGATGATTGCGATGATGATGATGATGGTCCTAAATACATTACAATTGGATTTTGAATGACAGTAATATCATTCCATGCAACATAGACAGATTTTTTAATCGGATAAAATGGATTTCGTTGAAATTGTAATGTAATTATACCGCCACCATTAACCAAAATATCAAACCATCCATCCGATCTAGTTAATGTGAATCCATATTTAAGATCATTGACTACGCTTACACGAATACCGATAAGTCCATTCAGTTCTTTACCAACAACTTGACCTCGTATGACGGATGCACGTCTGCGGAAATTGAAAAAAAAACAATTATTTTTTTTTGGATAATTGAAAAAACTTTTTTTAATATTTATTTAGACCAGAAAAAACAATGGATAAAAATTCATACGATACTTACTTTGGTGAATAGACATCTTTTTGGGAATAACTTTGTACACTGCCATCTTCAATAAGAAATAAAACTTTTTGAAAAAATGACGACGTTGGTGATGGTGGCTGTTTTTGTAATAAAATATCCAACGGATCCGGAGATGTAATACACATTAATGATTGATGACCACTGTTTATATGACAAGTCGAATAAACATTTTAGAAACAAGCAAAAAAAATAATTGTCAAAAGGAAACATGAAATGTGTCAATATCGATCATCATCCAAAACAAGACAACACACACATACCATTGCTCATGGTGACAACATTCGCTGTCGGCACAATCAACCAGCCCATCTATATTATTATTATTAAAGAAAAAAAAGAGATAAACATAGAATTTTTGCATCAAACAACAGCAACGTTGAGGAAACAAAATAAGAGGATTGAATGAGAATTAAATCCAATTACCATTGTCATTGTCTATTTCATCGTTACAGTTTGTTTCCTGTGGTGCCGAACAATCATGTCCATCCCAACCATCATTGCATTGACATCTCCATTCGATAGTATTATCGTCATCATTATCGCCATCAATATCATCAAAATCATCACGATTATTATTATTATTATTGTAATTGCTAATAGCTGTTACAATAGGAACACATTGACCATGTTTTGAACATGTATTCGGACAGCCATCTATTTTTGGGTTCAGATTTTGGGATCAAAGATGATTATTGTCATCGAAAAAAAAATAATACGATTAAAGATTATTAGTATTTTTTTTCTATGATATTCTTATGATAAATCATTATCAGATTTATCAACATACTTAGGGTGCAATGTTTGCCCATCCATCCATTCTGACAATGACAGGTACCATTATGGCATTTACCGTGTTCAAGGCAACGAATATCACATTTTTTATGTTGGCAATTTGAACCATACCAACCATCATCACAAATACAACGACCTTCTCGACATGAACCATGTTGACCACAATTCAATGAACAACTTAATTGTGAACAATCTGATCCAGAATAATGTGTATGACACATGCAAAGATCATTCTCTAAATCATATAAACCTATTGTTAATGGAATCAAATGATGATGATGATGGGTCATCGTATTCATTTATAGTTTGTTAGGTTATTTGGTGGGTTGATTTGAAAAAGGTAGAAAAGTACATTAAGGTAATTAGCTTTAATTATTAGATAAAATTAGCAATTATATATTACCGTGGTTGGAACAATTCGGAAAAAACTTGTGTAATTTCCTATCTGGTTCGCTACAGTTTGGCCCTGCAAATCCAGCTTTACAAAAACAATTTCCATCTAAACATACTCCGTGACCGGAACATTCTGGATCAACACAATTTGCTACATACAAGAGTAGGGGTGAATCAAAATCAAATCAATGCAATTAATTTTCACCATAACAATTATGATTATTTTCATTAAATATGAATACCTTGTTCACAATCATCTCCTTTGAATCCAGGATGGCAATGACAAATTCCATCAATACATAGACCATTTCCGTTGCAATCAGAAGTTTCACATTCATTAGAACGAATTGAACATTCTCGTCCTTTCCATCCGGTTTCACAACGACAGCTGCCCTGTAAATATTGGCCATGGCCACTACAAAAAACTGGACAAACATCTGATCAAAAAAATACAATGTGAAATTGAATTAAAATCATTATGTGTTGGTTCTGTGACTTACTATCGGCGCAATCTGTGCCAATAAAACCCGGAAAACAATGACAACGACCAGTATGACAATAGCCATGATTATTACAATTATTTGGACAATTTATAGTTTGCTGTGATGTTTGATTCTGGACTATTGAAATATTTACAACAAGTGGTATTATTATATCAATATCGTTGACTAACGACAAGTACCAAGAACCCTGATCAAATAAATGTTTAAATTGCATCAAGGCAAGCTGTGAATCGCGTTTATTATAATTGCTACCAATGTTGTTGCTGATAGAATTATCCATCAGCAACGTATCCTCACTAATCAATTGAAATATTTGATGAATAGTCAATGATGGTGGTTCATTTTTATTGGCCACCAATGCCAATCGCGTATTAATTGGAGCATAAAATTGAAAATTAACATATGATGATTGAATTTGATTGAACCATATGGACCATGATGAAAAAGGTGTTAAACGAAGCGAAATAGGCATCGTTGATGATATAGTGTGAGAAGGGCGATGATTATTATGATGATGATGTTGATCAAACAGATTGATCTCTTTATAATGGGATGAATCACGGGGAAAATATTTTGGACAATTTGAAACCAATGGATCATCACCATCTGTAATAAAATCATAAATGATGTCGATCGTGACTTGAAATTTCGCAATAATAATTTTATCCAACTTACTATTGAGATGTTGCATATTATCATCAATAATATTCGTACGTTGTATACCATATTGATTAGTGGCCAGGTGTGATGTTGAATGTTGATCCAGGTCTTCAACAACTACACATGGTACCTTATTGGTATCATCGATATTTGATTTTGTTCGAAATTTTGTTGTTTGATCTATCATATTTTCTTTGTGTAGGGCTATAGAATTTATGCGAAATTGAATCATCAACCAAGCAAAAAAAACGAAATATAAAAAAATGATTGATTAAGATTGATAAATCATAAGCAATAAAAAAAAGAACAGACAATGACAGGAACAATGATTAAAAGAATGGGGAGTGTGTATTATGATTATGGTTTTTTTTATTAGACATACCTGTGAGGAATATAATAATGATAATCAGAATAAAAATCAAAATTATCAATGTAAGCGTTGAAAATGAACGTAACCATGAGCTAGAATTGGAACCATTACAACAACATCGATTACGTAAATTCATATTATGATCATCATCATCATCATCATTGGGAGGTTGTTTCTGTTCGGCACGAAAATATGACAATAATCTTTGTATTAGATATGATGAGACTAGATTATTATTATGATGAAGATGATCACGGCCAACACCTCCACCACTATGATTTGATTGAAGACTAGCCGGAGGTGGACCCGAACCAGCAAATGAATTTTTTAATAACTGTCAATGTTATCAGATTGACAGGATTAAAAATGATCGAAAAAATGAGAAATAAAAATTGAAATTTTCATTTTCATATAAAGACAATAAAAAATAATGTTTTTTAAAAAAACAACGTTAATAAAGATTTACCTGCGAAGGCCTCATTGTATTCAAATCGGTCGGTATTATTGGTCCGGTTGTATCTTCTGAATATCCACCTGAAGATGATACATTACAATTTTGAAATGGATTTGCATAAGTATGCATTATGGCACTATAATGTTGTTGTGATTGTTTAGATGATAAAGATGAATTATTATTATTATTATTATTATGTAATACAAAACGATTTGAAAGTAATTCTTCAGCCATTAATGAAGCTGTCGGTTCATCATCATCATCATCATCATTGCAATTATCACCATCATCAATTCTATCGACATGATTATTATTATCATCATCCTCATTATCATCATCATCTAAATCGCCATCATCATCATCATCATTATCATCATTTTCATGATCACCATTAATTCGACAATCAACAAAAATATTTCTTTTGTTGTTGTTGTTGTTGTTTTGTTTCATCATTCGGCAATTGAACATATATAGAAAAAAGAAAGAAAAAAATTATGATTATAAATCTATTAATAATGGATCAGACCAAAAAAGAAACCACACAAAAAAAATTCTTGGTTTCATTTCCTAATTCATTATAGAATTGTGTTTGATTCTCATCAATCGTATGTGAAATATTAAAACAAAAAAACAAAAATGAATGATGGCCATGTGACATATTTATACATATTACTCAACATTTAATACAATATTAATAAATTAATTATGTGAACAAAAGAGTGTCATGATGATGATGATGATGATAGTATCTATTCATTTTGATTATTTTTTACGATGTGATTCTATTCTTTTTTTCATTACTATTTTTTTTGTTTTCAGGAAAAAAAATAGTTCAAATACAGACAACATTAGAAAGATGAAATAATAATAATAATA
>ERZ500997.134-NODE-134-length-20373-cov-7.846786_pt1 | contig 20373 bp, 18 predicted proteins | sample MGYA00248826_ERZ500997 | MGnify/ENA primary metagenome ERZ500997 (study PRJEB25958, sample SAMN03398524) | human skin metagenome | study: EMG produced TPA metagenomics assembly of the Human Skin Microbiome Metagenome (human skin metagenome) data set.
TTCAGACGTGTGCTCTTCCGATCTATGATTGAAAAAATTATAACGGAAATAAAATTCTTTTTCGAACGAAAAACAAAACAAAAAATTATTTTTTCAATCATTCGAATCGCTATTTAGACTGTATAGGTTTGTTTGGGTAGAAACAGTCTGAACAATAAATAGGAGTGGATTCACCCCATTGTTCGAATGCAACCAAACATGGATGAATGATGGGAGATATATTTTGAGCTGGAAAAATGAGCTTTGCTTGCTTGCATTCAATGTGTGGTCTGCTGTTAGCCGCTTTTTTGCTTTGTCAGGGAATATTATTTTTAGTTTGCAAAAAAAAGAGAGTGTGAACAAAAAAAAAGAAGAAAAAGAAAAAAAAAGTAAAACCAAGTCTCGATCCAGTCTTGTGTGTGTGTATGGTGTGTGTATATTTGATTATATATTGCCGCCGTTTTTTGAAAATTTAAAAAACAAAATTGTTGAATGTTTTAGTGATTAATTAATAATTAATAGGATGCCTAAACGAAAAAAATCCGGATTTGATGATGGATCGGATTGTGGTAAACGTCGAAAATATGATCTGGTAGGTTATCGATTTATATTCAACAATGTTACCAATTAAAACATCGATTGTTTTGTTTTGTTTTTTCCGTTTCGTAACAGTCGGAACAGTTACAAGAATTGATTGAATCACTTCGAAATTATAAAACATCACAAGGTAAATTATTATGTGAAACATTTATGCGTGCACCAAAACGTCGAACATTGGCTGAATATTATGAAAAAGTATCGACACCAATCGATCTGTTACGTATACAACAAAAAATTCGTATGGATGAATATGATGATCTTGATCAATTTGAATCCGATATTAAATTATTGATCAACAATACAAAAGCATTTTTCACACCAGACACTACTGAATATGCAGATGCTGTAAAACTATGGGATGTATATGTTGATTTAAAAAATCAAATATTCGGTTCATCAAGTAGTACGGCCAGTTCGGATGAATCATCAATAGCAGCTGAATGTAAAAATGATTCGGCTGATGAAAAATCCGAAGAAGCAGACGCTTCATCAATTATAGACAGTGGTAGTGTTGATGATGAAGATCCATTTGAAGAATTATTCGGTGCTATTATGTCGGCCGTTAGTGATGATGGTCGACAATTATCAACAATGTTTGAATTATTACCATCACGTGCTGCTTATCCAGATTATTATGATATTGTAACCGAACCAATTGATTTGAAAATGATTGCATCACGTATACAAAATCATGAATATAATAATTTAAATGATTTGGAAAAAGATTTAATATTAATGATACGTAATGCTAAAATGTATAATGCACCCGGGTCACAAATTTATAAAGATGCTAATGCATTAAAACGTACTGTTCAACAGAAAAGATCCGAAATCGAAACAAGACGTACAACACCGGCTGCTAAATCATCCGAAAGAATACGTGCTAAACGTCAAAATCCATTTGGTCAACAAAATAAATGGAGTTCAATAGCGGCTGCGTTAAAATATGATGAAGATGGACAAGGAACATCTACAACAGCTGATAATGATGATGATTTTGAGGAAAATGAATTGAATTTTTCCGATTCTGAACATGATCAAGATGATAATAAAGATTCGAATCCACATTGGATGCTTTATAATGCTGTTTATGAAACACCACATTCTGAACCATTTTTTCGTTTACCATCACGTCGTATTTATCCGGATTATTATAAAGAAATTAAACATCCAATTTCACTTGGACAAATTGGAAATCGTATTAAAACCAATCAATATGAACGTATTTCCGATTTATTGGATGATTTGAAATTAGTATTTGACAATGCTATGAATTATAATCGTCCTGATTCAAAAATTTATAAAAATGCAGCCAAATTAAAGAAAATATTACAGATGAAAGCTCGTGAAATAATGTCCGTTTATAAAGATGAAGGTGGTGAAGATGATGATGATGAATATGATGATGATGATGAAGATGGTGCCGATACAGCATATGATGATGATGATAATGATGGTGGTGGTGGTGAATCAAATCTAATGATACCATCACCAACTAAAAAAAGTAAAGCCGGTCAAAAACCATCACGTTCATCGAAACGATCTATGGTGAATGCAATGTCACAAGAACTTAAAAATGTACGCCGTTCACAAAAAGCTATTAATTCGCAACAAAAATCTCGAATGATTACTTTATATCGAACAGTTTTACATTCGGATGATAATGGTCGTTTGTTAATCGATCCGTTTATGGAAAAACCATCACGAAAATTGTATCCAGATTATTATGATGTTATTGAACGGCCTATCGATATGAAAACAATTGAGTCAAAAATTCGTAATAATCTTTATGAATCCGAAACTGCATTAGTCAATGATTTTCGTTTGATGTTTTCCAATTGTCGACGTTATAATGAAGATGGTTCGCTTATTTATCAAGATGCTGATCGTCTTGAACAAATAATGGATTCAAAAATTCTTGAACTTGGACCATCACAAAATCAAATGACCAATCAATTAGATTCGACTGGACAACGAATGAAAAAAGAACGTATACGACCATCATCAGCTATACAGCTGAAAATGAAACAATTATTTGATGCTGTACAAAGTTATAGAGATATACGTGGACGACAATTATCATCAATATTTATGAAACTTCCATCACGTACTGATTTCCCAGATTATTATGAAGTAATTGCTAAACCATTATGTTTAGAAAAAATAAATCAACGTATCAAAAATTGTGTATATGAAACTGTTGAAGATTTATTATCCGATATAATATTAATGTTAGATAATGCTTGTAAATATAATGAACCTGATTCACAAATATTTAAAGATGCATTAACATTGCAACAAGTTGCATTACAAACAAAAATTGGTTTAAATGTTGATACTGTTAATGGAATACCTGATGTTAAAATTATTGTACAAGATTTATTAACAAATTTGTTCATTTCAGTTTATACACATCAAGATGAAGAAGGTCGTTGTTTTTCTGATTCAATAAACGAATTAACCGAAACTAATCCTACAGAATTGAAAACATTAAATTTTGATATAATTAAACGTAATCTTAATCTTGGTCGATATCGTCGATTGGATCGTTTTCAACAAGATATGTTTGATGTATTTGAAAGATCACGTAAAGTATCACGTACTGATTCACAAGCATTTGAAGATTCAATTGAATTACAAAGTCATTTTATTGCAAAACGAAATGAATTATGTAGTAATGGTGAACTTTTATCATCAAAAGCATTAAATTATACTTTGAATACATTACAAATTCATATTGAAAATTTAAGACAAGAAAAAGTTCCAAAAGAATTATCCGAAGAAGAATCTAATCGACAATCAATGGATACGGATAAAGAAATTGATACGGTTAATAATACAAGTTCAATGTCCATTGGTGGACCAATGCAAACAATCAATGAAGATGAAACAATATTTTATCAAGATCTTATGCTTAAAGTTGGTGATTTTGTCTATGTTGAACCACATGATAAAAATCTTGATCCACATATTGTTTACATTGAAAGTTTTAAAAAAGATAATACTGGACAAGCATTAATATATGGTTGTTGGTTTTATCGACCACCCGAAACATTTCATTTAGCATCGAGAAAATTTTTAGAAAAAGAAGTTTTTAAAAGTGATAATTTTACTACAACACCCATATCACAAGTAAAAGGTAAATGCTGTGTTATGTTTGTTAAAGATTATTTCCGCTGTCAACCGATTAATATTGATGATAAAGATGTTTATGTTTGTGAATCACGATATACAAGCAAAGGAAAATCATTCAAAAAGATTAAAATTTGGCCTTGTTTACAGAATACACCATACATAATGCGAGCCAATTTATTACCAATGTCACGTGTACCATCAGTTTTTGCTAAAAATCGTCAAAATATTACCACTGCTGCTGGTGGTGGTGGTGGTGATGGTAAACCTGTAATGATTGAAACTGGTGATGAAATTTCTGCCAATGATGATGTAATGGCTCCGGTAACTGAAAGCACTGATTGTTCGGTATTGGATGTTCCACGACCGAATGTACCTTGTCCACCACCAATCGATTGTCCTGTAGATCCTGGTGTTCAGATTCAATTCTATGAACAATTTTCAATTCCAGCTGGAACATTCCGTGTTGGTGATTGTTGTTATGTTCGTACAGATCAGGAACGAAATTTAATCTGTCGAATCGATCGTATGTGGGTTGATCATGATGGTAATCCATATTTCCATGGACCATGGTATGTTCAACAAGCTGAATTACCTCCCACTACTATTGGATCATTTTATCCACAAGAAGTATTTCTTAGTTCGATTGAAGATACAAATCCATTATTGTCCATTTGTGAACGTTGTTCAGTGTTAGATACTACTGATTATTGTACTTTACGACCAACAGAATTTATGGAAAAAGATGTCTATGTTTGTGAAATTCGTTACCTGGAACATGAGAAAAAATTTGAACCATTACCTGAATGTGGTTTGAAAAAATTTCATCTTCAAAATCCAGCAACCGTAATTGATGAAATTTTTCGATTCCGTACTCCATTAGTTTTGACTAAAGCAAATCATCAATTACCACAAGTAATCGAAGATCCTAATCATCCACTTTATCAAAAATTGATTGCTCAACAACAATCACATCAACAAGGATTATCATCTACAATTGATCCAGCTCAATTGATGGTTTCCGATTCACTTTTATCATCGGTTCAAGATGATTCTACAAATGATACAGTTACCGGTATCAGTATTACACCATCAACAAGTATTATGCCACCACCAGGAACTCCTGCTGCTGCTGCTGGAATGACAGTATCGAATACCCCTATGCCAATTGGTATTCAAATGAATGTTACACCGAATGGTTCATTCAGGACTAATAATGGACAGATTTTACCTGGTACACCGGTTACCACACCAATCGTTACACCTTCAGCTATAATTTCTAACAATGGTATTTCCACACCAATTACATCAAGTGGAAATAATAGTAAAAAAAAGCCAGCTACAAAACGTTTGGTTACTGGTTATATTATCTTTGCTTCTGAATGTCGTCGATCAGTTGTCGAAGCAAATCCTGAATGTTCATTTGGTGATATTAGTCGTATAATTGGTAATCAATGGAAATTATTGACACCCGAACAGAAAAATGATTTTGAACAACGAGCAGCAAAACAAAATGCCGAAGTAAAAGAATTAGTTGCTGCTGAAAAAGCATTACAAGAATCTTTGGGCCCATCATCACCAGCTCCACAACCTGGACAGCCAATGGAAAATTGTGTATTCGAATGTCATTGGGCCAATAAATGTGATTACCAATTCGAAGATGCTCAAGATCTTTTCGAACATTTAACTGGAGAACCGAATGGACATGTTTGGATTTCATATGCAGATACTAAGGATAAAGAACCGGGTGAATTTCAATGTATGTTTCATGGTTGTGGACGAGTTAAGAAAGGAGCCACGTAAGTATATATTTTTAAAAAATTTTGCTTTCTTTTTTTTAAATAAAAATTATTACAGACCTTTTCCAAGTATTCAACGATTGATTCGACACTGTAAAGAAGTTCATATTAACAAACAGATACCAAAATTTCTTGATCCAGCAAAACGTTCAAAGAATTTTTTTCCATCATCTAAATTGGCTGCAGCTACAATGGATCACAATAGTCAAGGTTCTTTTATACAAACCGGACAGCCAGGTACCATTCCAAAAACGGGCACAACAACTACAATTATGCAGGGAGGACAAACATATCAAACAATTAATATTCAACATCAACCGCAATTGACATTGGGTCAACATCAGGTGACTACATCTACCATTCCGATTATGACTCAACAAGGACATCAAACTATTGTTACTACACCACATGGTACAGCACAATTAGTGACAACTACCGGACAAGGTGGACAAACATTCATTTCTCAACATCCATTGATCGCAACACAATCCGGTCAAACTTTTCAAGGTGTTCTCCATCATCATCATCCTAATCAATCGACCGTTGTTCAATCTGTTCCTCAATCGACAATCCAGTTTCAGGCTAATGGGCAACAAATTCAGTTACAAACCACTCAAAATGCCCCTCAATCAATACCGACTCAAATACATAAGACAAGTATGTGCTCTTATCATTCGTATTTTTTTGAATTTTTGCTGACATTTTTTTTCGATACAGGTGTTGGAGTTCAGGTGAAACCAGCAGAGCCACTTTTTGTTCAACCACCAAGAACTAATCGTTTGGTACATAGTCAAGCATACATGAAGTAAGTTTATCCTTTAATTTTAACTTATTTATTAACCATTTTTTCAATGAAATCAAATAGATACATTGAAAATCTAAAGCCAGATCGTCGATTTATTTCATCATGGGATCGTCAATTACAGGCGAAAAAACCCGAAAATGTTTACTCTTTAGCACGGCAGAATCATTCTGCTTTGAGTAATTGGCTGGAAAATGGTCCGGGTGCCAATCATGGCACAATCGAAAACGCTTTATGGGCATTGCGAAATTTTATGCACAAAGATGCATTAAATTTAGCTCAAAATTGTTAACAATATTAATTTTTTTCAGACATTAATCATTTTTATTTCATTCGACATTTGTTTGCTATTCAGTCGCACTTGTCTGTGTGTGTGTGTAATGTAATTTAGTTAAATTTTTTTGATAAGATATCAAATAAAACCAAATATATTTTTTTTGAAAGGAATTTAACAAATGGAACATTTTCTTCAGAGATCGTTGACATGAAAACAAAATGAATGACAAATGCACACTGTTTGTTTATTGGTCAGGTATTATTATTGATGCTTGATTATTGATTCACTGATTCACATGCATCGATCCATTCGGTATAAACATCTATCGGTTCAGAAAGATAATTAATGGTTGATTGAAAATCTTCCAAACAAATTCGACAACTAATACGGCCAACATTACGTTGACGATCCAATTTAACTTCGCACGATTTTTCATGATTACAAAATGGACAATTGAATAATGTATCCAATGGTTGAATTGGTTTTTTAGCTGCCATTGGCTTTCTTTTACTTTTCTTTTTAGCCATTTTTAGAGATCACTGAAAAAAAATATCAAGTCAAGTATCGGTTTTTCAATTTAAATTGAATTGCAAATTTAGGTAAACAAAATGAAAAGAAAAAGTTCCACCAACATTTGTCAATGTAATATGGAGCCAAAACAATGATGAACGATACTATCGATTGTACATTCTTTCTCTTCATCGATGTTCAGCTGTATTTTCCTTATTATTATTGTTTATTCAGTTATTTTTTTTTAAAGAATTTTTCAAATATTAATGTCAACATTTCTATTTTTAAAAAATGAAAGAAAAAAATTTACATTCCTTTGATTCGATCGATTCGATAGCTGTTATCGATGAAGATAGGACTATGCCTTCAATCGTTAACTTTGTATGCCGTTTGATGTTAATTCTATCTCATAGCCTTTTCTGGCTGTTTAAATTGACAAATATCTATTTTATAAATCTTTATCATCATTTACGATCACATTGGATTAATATTGATTCTCAAACGAAATCAAATTTGTCTCGTGTTCCAATGAATCTAGCTATTTGTATTGGTTTAGAAGATTCGAAAATAATTGATATGAATATAATTGGTCAACTATTATGTTGGTGTCAAACATTATCGATCAAAACATTGACTATTTATCATTATTGTGATGCATTTCCTGAATTGAACAACAATACTCTTAACGGAATTGAAGTGCAAACAATTTCACTTTCATCATCGCATCAATCATTGATTGAATCTGTTCGAAAAATTTGTCAACAAAAATTGCCAATTACCAGTGAACAAATCAGTCAATATCTACGTCAACAAGGATATTATAAATTTGATGATCCGGATTTGTTGATATGTTTCAACGGTGATCAACGATCTCTTCAAGCATTTCCACCATGGCAGATTCGTTTAACTGAAATTGTTTTTCTTCAATCGCATAGACTTTTGAATAAAAGTCAATTTTTATATATTTTGAAACAATTTTCTCGATGTGAGCAACGATTTGGCAAATAAATACTATTTAAATTTTAAAAAATTTGAATCACCGTCAGGTATTCTAAAAGTTTGATTTTTTTGTTGATTTGATTAATAAAAAAAAATTTATTTTATGAAAATTTCAAATTTCAATATGATCAATCATTTTCTTGATTGCTTCAGTGCTTTTTGAACAAACCTTGGCAAAACAAAACTAGCTTTATGCATGGAATCTGAATAGTATTTCAGCCCAAACCTTTCGCAATCTTCTTCACTAAATCGATGCTTTGGTTCAGTGAAATTTACGTTTGCTTCTTTTGATGCCAGTAAGAATCCAATCTGACCGGACGGATATGATGGAACCGATGTTGTAGCATAGGAAATGGATGGAAATATTTTACTCACTCTATCGAATAGTGATTGAATGAATTTCAATTCATACCAATAAGATTCGGCTTGCGAACAAATTATACCACCTGGTCGAAGACATTGAAATAATTGTTGAAAATATTCATTATTAAACAATAATTCGGCTGGTCCTTTTGGATCACATGAATCCGTTATGATTACATCGAATTCGTTTGGATTTTGTCGAACAAATTCATAGCCATCTTGAAAATTCAGTTTTAATTTGTCATTTTTAAATCCTTCACTCATAAATGGTAGATAACGTTTGGAAGCATCAACAACTTGTTGATCAATTTCACATTGTACAATTTGTTCAACTAATGGATGTTTACAACATTCTCTTGCTACACCACCATCACCTCCGCCAACAATTAACACACGTTTAGGATCATTATGAACGTTAAGCGGTAAAAATGCCATCATTTCTTGATATGCACATTCATCAAGCTCGGTACATTGCATAGCATCATCTAATGCTAAACATCGTCCAAATATCTGACTATGAATTACAATATTCATCAGAATAAAATAAAAATTAATCTGAAAATCTTACTTTTGAAAAATAAGAATATTCTGATAATCAGAACGTTTTTGATAAATCAAACGATTGATTCGAGTTGATATGACAATATCTTCACTGTGGAGAGCAGCAGTTTCATTAAACCATCCATGCTCTTTTCCATCCGTTTCTTCACCATTCTCTCGTTGACAATTATTCAAGCCAAATCTATTGTTCGAATATCCAATACGTTCAGACATTATTCAATTGGGCAAATCTCGTTTTTTTCAACAACAATTATATTGCTATCATCATTAGTCCTTCACAAACAAAAAATTATCATTTTCATATCATAATTTTTCTAACGTGGATTATTTTGTTTCTCCTTGAATGAACAAAAAAAAATTTGAATTAAATAAAAACAAAATATTAACTTTATTTCGATTAAATCGGTTTGTTTATCAAAAAATGTGCAATCACACTGCTGATTGACGAGAATTGAATGCTATTTGGGAAAAGAAAAAAAACATTGTTGATAAATTGAATTCGAGCTCAAACTTGTTTTGGCTTGGTCGCATCAATCACATTAATTTTTAATATATCAATACCAATACCGTCAGGTAACTTGTAGTAACCGGTAAAACATTCATACACAAACAGAAAGAGCAAGTCATATACAAAACAAAAACAAAAAGACTATTTATGATGAGAATTAGAAAAAAAAATAATATTTTTATTAGAATCATTTATAATGGTAAAAGCAAGAGGCAATTGCATTGAAGTGAAGTGAAGAAAAAAAAACATTTCCATTTATTTGAATAGCCAACAATTAATTTTGATGATCGATTTAACTGTGTCTGTTGGTTTGTTTGGCTTGATTGATTGATTGATTGATTGGTTTAAAAACAAAAACCAATATGAAAAAAAAGTAATTTAGTCATATCCATAAATCAAATCAAACAATGGCCGATGCAATATATTCTGAAATTGCCATCGATGATGATCGAACAGTTATCTTCATCGTAATACCATCGGTTGATTGTGCCAATTTAGCTCGAATTAAAACCTGTACCTGACCACGAAACAATCCGGAAAGAAATACAGTATGAGCATTCTTACCATCCGGAACACGATCCGATCTATCACAAACATTCATGTCCATAAAATTTACTAAATTTTTGATCGCTTCATCCAATGTTTTGAAATTCGAAAGTGCATAAGTTTCTTCCACTTGATTCTCTTCACCGGCTTCTTCCCAACAGGTTTGAAAATCTGGTACAATCAATTTTTGCATATAATCTGAGATTAATATGTCAACATCTTCCAGTGCATATTCATCTTGATAGCTAGAAATTTTTTTAAAAATAAATAATAAATATTAACCCTCAAATCATAAAAACATACCCTTCATCATCCAAAACTTGACTAGTGTTGGGATCACAATCTTTTACTAAATATTTGAGAGTAACCCCGGTAAATGTTCCAAACAGATGAGAAATGTCCATTTCAGAATTTTCGATATCATTATCTGATGGAAAAGAATCACTAGCCAGAACGACATAAATCGAACGAGGTGTATTGTAAACAAGTTGATCGCATTTCACTTGTAATTTTATATAAAAATTTTCAAACATTTCCATATCGATAGATACTTGTTCCAAAATCTGATCATTCAATGTATTCGTACAATCAAACTGTAAAACAATATGTTCACGAAACATATGTTTGATACATTGAACTACATATTCGGTTTCGGATTCGGTTAATTCAATAGGTAATGATGATTTTAAAATTGGTCCCAATCGAAGTGAATTCAATTCAGGTACTGATGCCAATTGTTCAGCATAAAGATCTTGTCTTGTAGCGGCAATCTTTTCAATGGCCGATGATGCACCAGTACCATGGTGGTTAACTCCAACGGCAGGTCCATTGGCAAGAGATTTACGATTAGAATCAGATTTGATGGATTGATTAGCGTCTAATAAACCAGTTATTGGCGCCGTTGACAATGGAACTTGTTTGATATCGAATGATTGTTCTTGATTCGAATGAGTATCCTGTAGATAAGCAGACAAGGCTTTTTCCAGACCAACAATTGATACTTGTAATGGATTCGATATGCAGTTCATTTTTGTAGATTTTGATTGTTTTGCCAATATATTCAGATGATAAGTTGCACGATCTCTGACTTCATCATCAGCATCGAGTACTGATCGTTCTAATAAAACCAGAATTTGTGGCAATAAATCTTCACAATGGGCAGCAAATTTTGCCAATGATGAAACTGCTGCCGCTCGAACAGGTGATTTTTCCAAAATAAGACGATTATAAATGTAACGAATATATTTAGCCGGTTGAGCTGTTTTAACACCTTCACGTCCAAGCAAATAGAGAATCTTTACAGCCAAACTTGTATGTTCACAATCTTCGATGAATTCGCAAAGATAAGCTAATCCAGTTTCTTTTGCTTCAGGATTATCTTCAATAATTGCAATGATAGTATCTACAATAGATTTTTTATATTCATATCCACCTTCTTCATGCAACATTGACGAAAGAAAAGACATCATTACAGTATGTTTACGAGGAAACTTGGCACATAATGCACGTGTTGAACCAACAACAACAATTTTAAATTCATCGGATATTTCCGACATAAAAGAAGCAATTTGTTTCATTAAACGTTCAACAGAAGATTCATTGCCAGTTTTCAACAATGTTGTGATTGCTAACGTTGCGATTGATCGATTATTATCGGTAATAAGATTCTCTAGATCAACATTACATGCCATCACAGCAGTCGGATGATTCATAGCAATTTTGTTCAATGCACGAACTGCTGCAAAACGATTTGTTGATTTTGATGATGAAAGCATCAACTGAAGAACCGAAATGGCTGAAGCAAGTTCTCGTTGCGATGTACAACTCAAATTGATTATTGCATTAGCAGCTTCATAAACAACCATTTCGGATTTATGTCGTAGACAGGATTCAATGTAATCATAGTAGATGCTATCCGATCCAGCACCTTCATCTTCGATCAATTTAGCTGATATACGAATAAGTTGACAAACAGCAAATGGTGATTTCATTGGACTACGAACTAATTTAGTCACTAGTTTGGTGACAGCTAAACGATCGCTTTTACGAATATGATAGAGCAATCCAAGAGCATGATATTGTACCATAATGTTGTCGGAATTCAAAGCTTCCTGTGCTTCGTTTGCCCATCGTTTTACACCATCTGGAATGGTTTTGGCCAAATGCAACGAAGAAACCAATGCAGCCGATGACACAGTAGGATTACGATCTACGATGGCTTGTTTCATGTATCGTTCTATTCCCTACATTATATCAAAGGAACAAACATGGTTATAAGGTTTTCATGATCGAAGTATATCATATTGTATTACCTGAAACGTTGAAGCTTCAGTTATTTGACACAAAGCACGTAAAGCAGCCGGTCGACATTGATCATCTTTAGCATTCATATCAGTTGTCAATGATGATGTGACAACATAAACATTTTCTGCCATTCTTGATAATTCTTTTATGCCTATATACACTAAACGTCTCAATGTAGAATCTTTAGATTGAAACAATTTGGTCATGTTGAAAAACGCATCGGTTGCTTCGAGTGTTGTCAACGGAGCCATACCGGTATTTATAAGATAAAGAATTTTGGTCAATATTAACGAACATTTTCGTGGATTGACCGGTGTTTCATTGAAAACACGAGCCTCTTGCAATACTGATGTTTTATCCAATCGTGCGAACGGATTACAGAAACCTTCTTCTTCATCTTTTTTGTCTCGTTTATGTATCATTTCGATATGATTATAATTGAATCGATCGATCAATGAATTTAGCAAATAAAAATAGCATCGGTCATAAAAACACTCAATGAACGCCACGTCAACCTGGCTATAACTATACTGTCGATGTAGTTATGGCCGTCCGAAATGAGATCGTGATGAATGAGTGTAGTCGTTTGTGTTGATATAGTAAAAAATTAAATTATTTTTGAAATAAAAATTCAATTTATTTAAAACAAATTAACTAAAAGAAAAACAAAGAAACAAAAATATAAATTATCAAATGCCTACAGGGACTAAATGATAGGCTACAAGTTAGAATGAGAATGAGAGAAACAAAAAACAAAAAAATGGAAAGGAGTATCTTGTTATAGGAGATCTACAATAAATTAGAACGGAATTTTTTTTGTAAGGAAACATTGGATTAAGGGGAATAGATTCGAATCGATATTGTCTCCATCTAAGAAAAAGAGACATATAAGAAGGCAGCATTCACTGTGCACATTCGACAATTTAAAGATATTTAAGACTATTTGGTTAAACACCGGAACGACGATTCATAATCAACAGATAAGGATATGTAGTATCCATTTCATATCTTTGTGGATCTTGTTTTCGTAATTTTTCAAAATGTTGAGTAAAATTTTGATCATAATCACGATAAACCTGTAAAAAGAATCGACCATCATCGAATACACGACGAATAAATCGATCAAGTTTATCACCACGTCTTGGTGCCATAATAAATGCTTGACCAATATTCTGATCATTGTTGACCAATAAAAAATCAATAGTTTCAATCAATGATTGATGTGCATCCGAACGAAATAAACAATCAGCACAGATAATTATTTCAATATGATTTTTCAGCTCTTCATAATGTTCAGGTTGATTCCAACATAATTGCTGTACAATAATCTTCAATTCTTTCTCTGTCTCTGATTTTTTGTGTACAGTATTCATTTCGGGAAAATTTCTTTGAACAATTTGTTTGATATTAAGTACACATCGTTCATTACCATCGGTAAGATAGATTTCTGTAGCCAAACCAGATTTTGCAGCAATCAATCCGGCCAATGCTGAACAACCAGATCCTAATTCACATAATATTCGTCCTTGAAGTCGTGTTCTTACATTATGATTATGAGCTAATAAATAACCCATTGCTTCTTCGGATGACCAAACACGAACATTACCCGAATTATCAAAACCAGCTAAATCTTTTAATTTTAATCGATTATGTACTAATTTAATATACAATTCTAATTGATTATTGTTGTTATCACCATCAATATTTGTTGTAGCACCGGTATCTTCATCATTATCATCATCATCCTCATCATCGATATCTGTATCGGAGAAATTATTATCATTATACAATCGTTTGTTCCATTGACATTCAATCCAATCATCATTAGAATTTGATTCATTATTAAATTGATAATTATAATCAATAAGACCATAAGTTTCGATTAAATGTAATAAATGATTACGATCAATTTGTTCAATGAATGATGAATTTCTTGAATCAGAATTTTCCGATGAAATTGAATCAGATGCCGTAGATGTTGAATTATCATAAACAATTAATGAATCATTAGTAGCAGCAGAAGTAGTAGTAGTGTTTGAAACAGTTCTTAACATTTGTAATTCTTGTAGATCAAATTGTTTCATACGTACAGCTTTTGATAATAATTGCCATCTTTGTCGACTACGATTTATGTTTGTTTGACTGATTTCTGCCTGTTGACCATTACTAGATATTGTTTTTTGTTGTTGCAGATCATTATTACAATTCGATGATGATGAATGAGATGTTGAAGTGTTTGAAGAACAATTTAAAATGTCCGAATTGGCCATATTTTTATGATAAGAAATAGAAATAGAAAGATAGACTTTGACTCGGGTGATTGACTAGATTATTGACTTTTTGTTTTCTTTGATATGATTTACAGCATTGATAACAACAACAAAAAAATGATTGTGCCAAGCAACAACAAAAAAAAAAAAGATTTTAAGGAAATTCCATTTCGATTCGGTTAAGGTCGCTTCAATTTGCGACATCGAACCGAACGAATGGCAAAAACTAAACAAAACAAAAATGTAAACAACAAAATTGTGATTCGGCGTAACTCACAAACGACGTTCGCATCCACTTAATTTAATGTTTGATGCTAACCATTTTCAACAAAAAAAAACCATGAATCAATCTGATGATAATCCATTTGGTCATTCAATTCCATTGGATGTTCAATTTGCATCGAAACTTTTATCAGCAACAACAATTGATGATAATAATGCTACCATTGATACGAATTGTTTTGGTCTGATATCCGCTGCTAAACTTGATTGTTTATGTCGAATGTGTTATGAATATACTATTGATAAATCATTTTCACGTATAAAATATCTTCGAATTCGATCATCAATTCTTGATGAATGGAATTCTAATGATTGTATAAAACCTTTGAATCTAAGTGTACGAGATTTTGATCGTATTTTTGCCGGTTTATTATCTGTATGTCAATGTATTGCAAGACATTTTCCAAAGCCAAATTTTGTGGCGAACAATTTCGATCAACTACGTGAATCAATTCAAAAACATAGCCAAATGCCTGAACCAATTTTTGATTTGATTTATGAAAAATTTCTACATTCAACAACAACTTTGAATTCAGCAAAAGATTTAAAACCGAATATTATACCATTTGTACAATGGGATTGGATAGCCACTGGTTATCGTTTAATATCGATCAGATGGAATTTATCACTGGCCATTTCCGATCTGGTTACACCGAAAATAATGGAACCATTCGTTCGATTTGAATTTATTTATGGATCTGGATCGACAATAAAACAACAAAAACAAATCATATTCGAATGTCGTATAAAACAATTTCATCAACTTCGTTTTACAGTTGCTTGGTTGTTGAAAGAAATGGCCAAATTAAAATCAAATAAAATTCTTTCCAATTGAATTATTTAATAAAGTTTTTTATTCATTTATTTAGAATCATATTTTTTATAATGTTTATTTGGATTTTGTTGACGAAGAATTTCGGCAGCTTTTTCCGGTGTTATATCTCTTTGTGATTGTGCACACAGTTCATAACCGACCATAAATTTTTTAATTGTTGCCGATCGTAATAATGGTGGATAATAAACAGCATGCAATATCCAATGTGATTGTTTTGAATCAAAATATTCGGGACCGGTTGGTGCACCATGCCATCCCATTGAATATGGAAATGATATTTCAAAAAGATTATCATAAATGGTTAGTAAACCTTTCATTATAGAAGCTAAAGATTTTTTTTCCATTTCATTAATATCATTCAATCTTTGTATGAATCGATGATAAGGTAATAACATAGTTTCAAAAGGCCATGTTGCCCAAAAAGGAACCAATGCTAGCCAATGTTCATTCCTAATTACAATACGTTCTTCATTTGATAATTCTTTTTGAACATAATCCCAAAGCATTGCACGTCCATATTTTTCAAAATAATTACGTTGTTGTTGATCTTTTTTCCGTGGTATATTTGGCAAAAAATGACTAGCCCAAATTTGACAATGTGGATGTGGATTTGAACAACCCATTATTGCACCTTTATTTTCAAATATTTGTACCCATCGATAGATTGGTCCCAATTTCAACAATTCTCCGATCCAAGCATTAATGACAGCCAATATTTCATCGATCGACATTAATGGTAATGATAAACGTGATGATGGATGAAAACACATAACACGACAACGGCCACGTGCTGGTTGAACGCGAAACAATTGACTATCATCATTATTATTATCAATGTTCAGATTATCCGGACATTCCGTATCGATCAATGCAGGAAAATCATTATCAAACACATATGTACTATTGTATAATGGATTTTGAATTCCATTTGCACGTATACCACCAGGTGATAAAGCATTAAGCTTTTCTCCTGCCGCCGTTTCATTCGATTGATTTTGATGATCTTCTTTTTTTTCAATTTTACCCATCCATGGTCTTTTGCTATTTTCAATTCAAAAAAAAATCAATCGTTTACCCAAAAAAGATTGATATTTGATTTGTGTTTACCTTCGATGTGGACAAACTAGAATCCATTCATCCAATAATGGATTATAACGATTATGAGGATAATCTAATCACCGAAAAAACAATAAAAATTACAAAAAAAATTTACAGATCATAAATTACCAATTGATCCAAATTTTGCCATAACTGCTGTACCCGTTAGAAACGAATAAAAAAAACAGCATAAATTTTCATTTATCGCCATCTGTCATTTACTAAAGTCACATTTGATATCAATTCGAATGTTAACATTCGAATTCGAATCAAAACACCGGCTTCAATCAAAGAGGGATATCCAAAAATAATCAAGACCAAAATTTGTTGTTTTTTTCATGTTTTTTTTATTATATAATCAACAAAAACTCACTAAAATAAGGAAAAAGGAAAGAAAAGAAAAAACAAATAAACACAGCAGCAAAAAAAAGGAACAAGATTCAAAAACATGAATGAATCGATGATGTGCGCAAATTATTTTTTGAGAAATGATGATAATGCACAATTTGTTTTTTGTTTTTTGTCTTAAATAAGGTACTTTATGAAGTGTCAAAAATCAAAGGGGGAAGATTAAAGGGAAAAATGAAACACTAATTTTTTTTTTACTTTGTTTTTTTTTTTGTTTATAATTTACATAAAACATTTGAGGGCGACTAAATCGATCTATTTTGACATCGAATAAGATGAACATATAGTTTTGTTTTGTTTTGTTTGTGTATCTTGAATCAATGTTTTTTTTTATATCACAACCGGGATTCATTTTTTTTTGGGAATTTTCAAACGAAACAAGAAAATAAAATAGAATCCGGCTGGATTATATATAGAGATTTATTGAGAAAGATTGCCAAAAAAAAGAAAGAAATTCTCAAAATGAGATTAATGAGAAATTTCAATTTGGAGATCCAGTGGCCAAAAGTAATGAAGGTTGTTGAGTCAGGTTAGTAGTGGTGGTAGATGTCGTCGATGTTGTTGCTTTGGAGCTGGTACCTGTATCATCATCATCATCATCATCATCAACAATCACATTATTCGTCGATAAATTTCGATGAAATTGGTTTGCCATTCGATTATGATGATGATGATGAAATGATTTATTAGTCGATGATAATAAAGATGGCACTATTGTATTAGATGATAATGGTGATGAACGAAGAGAAGGAGATGATGATGATGATGATGATGAAACTGAAGCTGCTGCAGCAGCTAAAGTTGAGATCGCATGTGATAATTGTTCATTAATAGCTTCGATTGTTGATCGATTTGGATGATGATTATTATGATGAAAACCATTGGTCAATAAATGATGAGCAACTAAAGAATCGATTAGATTTGATTCTGTTATTGGTATCGATGAATTATTATCTTTTGCTAAATGATTATCAACAACATCACTATGATCAACAATATTTTCATCAGTATCATTTTTTTGTCCTTTAGGTGATTGTGTTTCATCTTCTTCAATGATCTGTATTGATGATGAATATGATGAATGAACAGATTCGGACGGTTCTTGTATCGCATTGTTTGAATTGGTTGTTTTTGAATCAGAATCCAAATCAAATGATTGTTGTTGTTGTTCTTTTTTTATCTTGTCTTGAGCTATCAAATGTTCATTATCTTTTGATGAGCTCATCGATTTTTTTTGATCACCAACCATCACATCATCATCATCATCATCATCTTCTACTTTAAGATTCGATAATTGTTGCTCAGCAATCGGATTCGTACTGGATAATTGTTCAGCAAAAATATCTTCCAACATATCCAATATGTTGGTAAACATTCGTTTTTTAAAACGTTCCATAATCATCGATCCAGATGATGGTAATTGATGATTATTATTAATAAAATGTACAAGTATATCATCGATTAAATATTCAATCATTGATAGATTTCTTTTTAATGCTTCAAATGATGAATCTATGGACATTAAATCAAAATCAAAATTTGAAATTATTATCAAACAAACAATGAGAAAAAAAAATTTCGATCATTTAATACCTTTGATTAATTGGCCCAACATTTGTATTCGTGTTTCCACTTCATGCTGTGCATTTTCTTTGGATGAAAAATTTCGATTTGTTGTTGTCGATGTTGATGATGATCGTTCGAATGAATTGGGCGTCATACCCAATTCAAAACATAAATGTCGCATTTTTTGTAACATATGTATAGTATTATAAAGATTACCTTCCATCAATGTTGTCGGTGAAATTAAAGAAGCTAAATTTTTATTTGTAGAATTTTGATTTTCTTTTAAATGTTTAGCCGATGATAAGATACTTTGATGAGCTGCTGCTGATGCTGTGCTAGCAAATGGCCACAATAAATCACTTTGAGATTGCTGAATAGTATTATTATCATCATTCTTTTGATTAGTTAATTTTATCGATGGTGATGCGGATGATTCATAAAGACTAGATGATGAATTCGAATGATTTTTTGATGGAAACAACAAAGTTCGACCATTACCACCAATCAATGTTTTAGCCAATGATATTTCATTCGATGAATGTTTAGTTTGCGTTTCACTGGTAATTAATTTGAATTAATAATGATACTTATTAAAAGAAAAAACATTTCAAACATTACTCACCTTTTTAATTCTTTTTTCGATTGATTATTCAACAAAGAATCACTTATCAAACGATCAATCGGATGACAATGATTTTGTTGTTGTTGACCATTACTATTTCCACCTGCAGTTGATGGTTGATGTGAAAATTGCATACAAGATTGATTAATAAGATCAACATTCGATAAATTATATAATCGATCAGTATTATTAACCGTAGAAGCTAATTGACCATAATTATTTGCTTGAAATAATGATTTTGATTGTAATTTATTTGTCGTCGATGTAGATGAATCCAAAGATTTATTATTATTATTTTGTAAAATATTTGTTATAAACGCATTCGATGAATTTGTATTATTATTATTTATTAATGATGATGATGTTAATGAATTTACTGATGATGTGGCTGTTGCTGCTGCTAAAGCAGCACCATTTAATAATGTTGAAAGATAATTTGTATTTGTCGTTGATGGCTTTTGTTGTTGCGTTAAGAAAAAATCTTTTTGGCTTTTCGTTTGTTGTTGTTTTAAATCATCATTGGACAACGATGACGGTGTCATCATCATACCTGATGTTAAATAAGATTGTAAAAATGGATAAACAAATGGTGACATTGTTGTTGATAGATTATCACCACCATTACTACCACCAATATTCGAATAATGTTGTTGATGATGTAAATCTAATGGTTCAGTTTTGATTCGTTTATTCGATGATAATGTTTGATTCAATTGTGATTCCAATGACATTAACAACGATGATGGTTTTGTTGATAGAATCTAATTAACAAACGAAAAACGAAAAAAATGAAAAATTCAACGAAAACAAAAAAAGATTTATCATCAAACAAAGAAACTGTCATCGATTTTCATATCTATAATCATCTTTTTCTTCACAAAGTTTTTTTTTCTCAAAGAATTTTTTTTCTCC
>ERZ500997.135-NODE-135-length-20052-cov-5.634945_pt1 | contig 20052 bp, 15 predicted proteins | sample MGYA00248826_ERZ500997 | MGnify/ENA primary metagenome ERZ500997 (study PRJEB25958, sample SAMN03398524) | human skin metagenome | study: EMG produced TPA metagenomics assembly of the Human Skin Microbiome Metagenome (human skin metagenome) data set.
CAGCTTTTACCAAAAATTCATCATCATCATCATTACTATCATTTGAATTATCACCATTTTGATTTAATTCTTCCAGAAGTTTTGTTTTATGCTCAGTCCATTTATGATTAATATCTAAAAATCTGATCCAAATATACATTGGTAATATAAAAAATGCTGATAAAATTATTTTAATAACCGGTGGTATTGTTAGAAAACCCCAGCTTAATTCTCGTACACGAATTCTTCCGTTAAATGTATTTGTAAGCCATTTTTGACAACAAGGATGTGCAATAAATGCACGATGACTACCATTTGCTGCTATATCTACAGCAGTTTGTTGATCCCAATCCGAATTTTTCTGATCCAATAAATCATAACCACGTTGTTCATCATTACGATAACAAGCATCCAATACATCGATAGCAAATTTTGCAAAAATTTTTGATTGATCTTGTAGATCATCTTTAACATTTTGTTCAGGTATAAACCATGCCATACGATCCAATATCATTGATAATATTAATCCCAGATGAATTGGTTGATCAGAATGTTTCCAAAGAGTTTCAGCTAATTTAAATCGACGATTAAAAACAGCCCACATAGCTAATGTAGCTAATGCTTTACGTTCAGATGAACCGGCATCAACTTGATACATTCCCATTATGTTTAAACACATATCTTGTGGACTAACAAAATCATGTAATGATGTTGTTGTAAATATTAAATGATTAAATTCATTTGATATAAATTTTTCCGGATCAATATTCGAATGACTTGGTGATGCTAATCGTTCTAATAATTCTTCAAAATTATCTGACCATACTGGTACACCCAAAATTGCTTCCATACAAACAGTACGAAAAAAATCCGATTCCAATAAACTATATCGTATTAAACGTATTAAACGAAATGGTGTTAAATATTTATGTATTTTAAAACCATGTGTTAGGAAAAGATCAACAAAATCTTCACGATTTGATTTCAATACAGCTAATTCAAATATTGATTTTTCCAATTGAAGATTATATGATGGATTACGTGATAATACTTCATCCAAAGCAACTAATGGACAATTCCAATCTAATGTTAGATAAAGATCTTTTCGTATTAAACTTGAATCTAATTTATCACGACGATTTTGTGATTTAAATAATGATAATAATATAAATTCAGAAAGATTTGTTAAATCACAGCTAGAATTGTGCATATTCAATATGGATAAAAATACACGTCCACGTGGTGATCCTGATTCACGAACACATTCAATAATTCGATCACGAAATGTATTTCTTGCCATAGCATTATTACGAAATTCAGGAAATTGTTGAACAATTTTTTGTACCAATAATGGTTTTAATGTTTGTTCAACAAATTCTGCATCCCATGCATGATAAAGATCACGACAACGATGTTGCATTTCAATATAGGCATACGAAAGAAGATCAGCAAAACCACCCGAACCACGTAGAACAATAATTGGATTATGTCGTCGTATATTATCCAATACTAATTTTGCACATTGATAATCACCTTGTATAACTAAACATACTACTGGTATCATTTTTTCATTAGCATCTTTTGTCAGTTTAGAAATGGAATCATTTTCTAACATTGGTGACATTGGTCGAGCACCGCTTACATCATCTTCATAAATTACTGTACCTTCTGGACTAATAAATGAATGTTGATCTTCATCAAATCTTCCATCACTATCAACACTATCATCGGATTCGGCATCAACAGTATCCTGATCAATACCAAAACAATTGGTTTTCTGTCCATATGATGGACGAACAATTATATCCAAATTGGTTGCCTGTTCTGATGCTGGTTTTCTTGATGATATTTTTGTTGATGATGAATAAATTTTTCGTCGACGAATTCTGGATGATTGTTGTCCTCGATGATGATCACCAGATGATGATGGTATATATTGTGAACGATATAATGGTAAATTATTTGAATTTCGTGGATCATTATCATTATCATCATCATCATTATAGAATTGTTCTGTTGACAATACAGTTCTTTTGGTTAAATGATCAATAAAATTAATCATAAGATTATGATAACAATCATCCGAATTTGAACTTTGTAAAATTAAAAAATTTGTATGCATTGGATTCAATTCATAACGACGTTGATTTGGTATCGGTCCCGGTTTACTTAGTTGAATATTTGGCCCGAAAAATTCTTGTGTATAGCTAAGATTAAATTTATTAGTGATACCGATTACAGGGAAATGTTTTCGGGATGATTTTTCAAATGTTGTTGTACGAAATTCATTTTGTTCTTCAATCAATGCATCACCAATTAGTTTACCAACACCAATATCAAGACCATTTGTAACTAGCCACATACTTGTTGTTTTAGCTGCCTGGAAACAAAATTAATCAATTAATTAAATGAATTGAATGATAAACAAAAATGAAACATACTTTCATAACACCAGTACGAAATGAAGACATTTGTCTAGAATTATTCCATGTACGAAAATGATCCGGATCCGAAAGTAAAAATAATGCAATACGTGGTATTGATAAATGCCATTCATTAAACATAACATTGGTAATATTTTTCATTTCAACATCAGATGTTAAATAAATATATGGCCGGGATATTGTTTTCATTGAATCCGATGCTAATGGATAATCAATATCGAATATAAGATTACCACCACTAATAATACCTTCTTTAACAATTTCACCACCATCTTGATCTTGATAATATTGTCGATTTGTTGATTTCATCGGTGATAATTGTTTAACAATCTTTTTTATTGATTTTGATCGTAAATTTGATTCTTCCAATAATGTACCAGAATTGATAGCTAAATTTTCTTCTTTACGTTTAGCCATTGATAATTTATTTGCTACCTGTATACGTGATGCCATTTGCCGAAATGTTTTATCAATACGTGAACTAACACGTGATAGATTCGATATCGATACAGTACGTGATAGATTAGTTGTTGATTGATTTTGTTGTTGATTTTCAATATTACTGATGGGTAATGGTGATGGAATTTCATTATCATCATCATCATCCACATCATTATTATCATCCATATTGATTTGATTTGGTGATTTTTCTGTAATTTCTGATAATGGATCCATATTAATATCAAAAGAAAATTGTGCGGCAGTTTTTTTTCGAAATCAATCAATCAATCAATATAAAATCATCACATTAATCAATCAAAAACAAAAACAAAAAAAACACTAGTTTTCAACAATCACACAATGATGATAAGGCAGATTTAATGAGGTATTATTTGATTTTGAGGCATTGAAAATTCACATAGAAAAATGAGCAATCATCATTCTTTTCTTTCGTAGAAGGCATCAATAATTTTGAATTTCGAAATGTTTTTTCGAAATGAAAAAGAGACAATTGTTGCATTTGGCGCCCACCTAAGCTAATAATGAGTATTATCAAGTTAATCATGCATGAAAAAATATAAATGAAAAAAAACGATGCTTATTTGGCGAAAGTGGACATTGGTGTTTTTTTCAAATTTAGATCATATTTCACAATCGAAAACAGAACAAAACAAAAAAAACGTTATGGAATTTCATGGTCAGACAATACAAACAAACAATAAACACAAAAGGTGACCAGAGAAAAAAAAAGGATTCACTATTTCTTTCAATGATGACTAGATGGCATTGATATTCAACAACAACAACAGCAACATAAGAAAAGAATTCGAAATTTTTTGTTCTTGAGAATCTTATTTGAGATGAGGTTTGATGTTTGGAAACAAAATTTTTTTTTATTGGAAAAAAATCTTTTTATTTATATAACAAATGATGATGATGATGATGATGATGACAATAGGTTCAATATACGCAATATTACAACATTGATTTGATTGTTGGTTGGTTGATTGAGTTGTAAATCATCGAATCAAAGATAAGATTAAAGCAGGTGTGTTATTCAATTATCAAATTAACATCCAATGGTAACCACGAAAATTGATTAGATTGAAATGGAAATCAATTAATTATATTAACAATCGAAAATCAAAATTTAAAATAGAAATAAAGGAATGGAAAATTTTTGTTGTTGTTGTTTGACTTTTTTTTGTTGATTGATTGAGCAACAGGTAATCGAATCTCAAACATCCTTACATAATTTGATGAAAAAAAAATGAATCAAAAACATTTTTTGAAGAGGAAAAAATTATTATCATCGATTTATCGATGATCATTTGTCAATTTTTTCGCTCTTTCTCGTTTTATATCAGTATAGAAATAGAATAAAAATAAATAAATCAAAAATTTAGGGAAAAATTAATCAAAAATTATGCTTTGCTCATTATGATTATTCCGGATACGATCATAAACATTCGATAAATCGAATGTATCGGGACTATTCGTTGTTGATGCTGTTGACGATACAATCGATTTATTTTGTTCGATATTTGTTTCGTTCATCACCAACATTCGTTGAATAATATCATTATTTTTTAATAATTTTTTTATTAAATTTGGATTTTTATTCAAAATATAGCTGATAAGAAATTCACGATATTGTTCACGTTTATCTGGATCCATTTGTTCCAATGATAAATCAATTAATCGTTGAACAGAAATACCACGACATTTTGGATGAAATGGATCACGCATACGACAATAATCACCCCATGTATCATATTGATCAGGTAAGAAAATTTCACGACGATTTTTTATCAATGGTAATGCATCAATTATTGATGATAAAAACACCAATAACATTATTATCTTGATATTAATCATTTTTTTTTTTGATCACTTTTGGTTTGAACGAACGCGAACGAAAAAAAAAACATTCAAAATGAAAAACCAAAAGTCTTTATAAAGATAATCAACAATCGAATGTCGTGTGTGTTTGTGTGGTGAGCAAAGTTCAAAACGAAAACTTTTTTGAAAATTTATTCAAATATTTTTTTTCACTTTACAAATTTCAAAATGGTAAAAAAAGGGGGAAAAAAGTTTACATTTTTTTTGTTTGTTTTGATTCAAAGTTCATAGCAAAAAAAAAACACATAGGAAGATCTGATTCATTTTTTACACACACAAAAAAAAATCGTGACATTTCATCTTTCTTTGGAAAAAAATATAGGAATTTGTTATAATTGGAAAACGGGGGAAAAAACGATTATCATTATATTTATAGAGGTGGTATTTACAACATTCAAATTTCTTCGATGAAAATGTTTTTTTTAAGATTTTAGAATCTTAAGATTCAAAATTCTGTCATTTTTTCCTGGATCAGAAAACCAATCATAGCTATTTATAGTTATTCAATGATGATGGTGAATTTTGTTGTTGTTGTTGCTGTTGTTGTGGCGAAGAATTTTTACTAAAATTTCCAATCGAATGATTTAAAAATATTTGTTGTGATGTTGGTGGTTGACCATAAATATCGGCTGCTGCTGATGATGATAATTGTGATGGTGGTGATGGTGATGATTTTGCTATCAATGATGATGCCGAAAACGATGATGGTGATGATGTTTTTATAGCTGCTGCTGCTGCGGATGATGTTGGTGTTTGATTATTCAATAATAATGATGAATTTTTAATCATCGATGATGATGATGATGGTGATAATCGATTATTTGGTGGTGATGATGATGATGATTGTGGAGAATTATTTAAAAAATGGCTTATTAATTTGGCATTAGTAAACATATCGGGTATTTGAAAAAAACTTGATAGAATATCATTACGTATTGGTGTTGTTGTTGTTGAATTAGTATTCGATGTACATGTTGATGATGATGATGATGATGATATAGATGTTGTTGATGGTGATGATTGTTGTTTGGATGTTAATGATGTCGTATTCGATGATGATTGTGATCCAGAAGAATTTGTTGTCACACCAAATGCAGCTAATAATGAATTTGGATTCGGTATATTTGTACTACGAGGCATCATTGTTGTCGATGTAGTTGATGAACGTTGTTGTTGTTGTTGATTATTAGAATTAGATATGGAAAGTAAACTTGATGATGATGATGATGATGGTATCTGTGGTGGTGGCATCGATGTTCGTATCGATGATTTATTCGTATTTGATGATAAAGAACCACCACCAAGAAGCATTGACGATGGTGATGGTGATAATGATGATGATGATGAGGTAGTTGGAGCATTTGATGCTAAATTTGCTAATGATTGTAGCATAGCTAAACCATGATGATGATGATGATGATGATGATTTGACATAGAATATTGATCATGAATACTGGACGATTGTTGTTTGATTTTTCCAAGCTATATCACAAAGGGTTAAAAAAGAAATTAGAAAATTAAAAACCAATCAAACATTGAAAACATTACCGATAATGGGTTTGATGATTTATTGCTACCACCACTGTTATTATTCGAAATATTTGTTGTCGATCGATTCGATGAATTATCATTACCAGTAACCATTAATTTACCGGCTAATCCTTCATTAAATGTTGATGATTGTTGACTATTATTATTCGATGTACTAAGATTAATCGCCTGTTCATTTGTTGATTGTTTCATCGATGATTGTTGCTGTTGAGATGCTTTTGATTTTGATTTTTGTGTTGTTGTTGATGAAGACGGATGCTGCTGCTGTTGTGTTGACGATAACATTGGTGGTAACATTGAACTTTCTAAACATAAACGTTCCGAATATCTACATAATTGATCACCATTAATACCATCACCAAAATATTTTCCTAAACATTCATAAATATTTGAACGATTTTTCATCGATGTTGATGTTTTATGATAAACACTGTTTGTGGGAAATAAAGGGACAAACAAAAAATTAAAAATCAACAAAAATCAATCAAAAATCAAAAATTTACTCGATAAGAAAACGATTCCATTCATTTGTTATGATTCCTTTTTTATTCATTGGTCTTGATATTGGTATACTTGAAACAATATCATATGGTGTTTTTAAACTTAATAAACTAGCACGAAGAATAGTTATATTCTGTATTAATGATGACGATGACGAAGAATTCTTTGCCGTCGTCGCTGAGGATGATGATGTAGATTGTTGTCCCAATAAACTATCCGTTATCATTTGATGCATTTTTGTACTGAAAATATTCTGTGCAACTAATGATGCAACTTGTTGTTGTTGTTGTTGCTGTTGTTGTTGTTTAATAAAAGATTGATCCAATACGGAATTTTTATTGCTCGATTTTCGTGGCTAAATTGATTGAGAAACAAACAAAATTGGTTAGTTTTTCTTTTCTTTTTTGGGTAATAAAAGGATACCTTTGTTGTTGTTGTTTGACCATCCGATCCATCGATAGTTGTTGTATTCTTTTTAGATGACGTTGATGATTGAGAATTAATCGATTTCGAAGATGAATCTTTTTGCGTAATTTTCGAACCATCACCTGTAGATGATGATGATGAAACTTTTTTACCACCACTACTAGATGATTTTTGCTGTTGTTGTTGTTGTTGTTGTTGCTGTAAAAGTAATGATGTTTCAACAATATGACCAATAATATCATTATGATTTGCAGTTGTTATTTGATTCGATTTTTTCGACATAACATTCGATGTTATTGTCGTAGTTGTTGTTGATTCTTTTGATGATGATTTTGCAGGTAAAATCGATGTTGATTGTGATGGTGAAGACGTTGCTGATGATAATTTTACCTGTTTGGTTTGTTTTCGATTACGATTTTGATTAACATTTTCCAAATCCACCACCACCATATCATCATCATCATTATCATCAAGTTTTGTTGATTTTCTTTTTAATTTTTGTAAAAGATTTGCCTTTTCAAATTCATCATCAATATCATTTTGATTTTGATTATTTTGATTATTATCATCATCGATTGGTTTAAATTCCAATTCACCACAATTAATATAAAAACCACCATATAATGTTGTTATATTATGTGGTATTAATTCATCATATGCTTCGGAATTATCAACAAATGAATCATTTTCATCATAACCATCACCTTTATCAATATAACCATCAACATCATAACCATATTTTTGTTCAAATCTTGCTGCAATTCTTGCAACTTCTTCATCCGAATCTTCTTCATCAAACTAATCAAAAAAGTGTTAAATGAAATGATTAATGAATCTTTTGGACAAGGAAAAACAAAAAAAAAAACATACCAATTTAGGTGGACGTCTTGGATCATTGGTTGCTGATGATTGTTTTTCTTTACTTTTCACTTTCTGTTTATTCTGTTGTTGTTGTTGTTGATCGGTAATTAAATTTTTTAATGAAAAATGTGGATAATAATGTTTTGTATCCGAAGATAAATCTAAATCAATCGATAATCGTATCGATGACGATGTCGATCCATTTTGTTTTGATTTCGTTTTCGATGTTGTTGATGGTGTGGACGATGATGAAACACCACCAATTTTAGCAGCCATTGCCATTGTTTGCATACTGCTGCTGGTGTATTATCGATTTATTTAAACCAACAAAAAAAAAGTGAAAATTTTCTGTAATTCAAAAATGATGATTTGTAATTTGGAAATTTGCATTCACTGATGATGATGATCCATTTATAGCCGATTGAATTGAGCAAGGCAAAAAAATATCGATTATCAACCAAAAATCAAATTAAATTTTAATTAAATCAAAAATTTGCAGACAACCAAACAATCAAAACAGAGGAGGAAAAAAAACAAGCAAGACACGAATACCCCTTATTTTGCGTGTGGTTGGTTTTGGTTAATGTTTTGATAATTTTCAAGCCAAGAAACAAACATGAAACAGGCAGCAGCCAACAGCCATTGAGAGAAGAATGAATGAAAAATATTCCACTTTTTTTCATTATTTTGATGAAGGGGGGGCCAGGAAAACTATTTCGACACATGCAACCTGTGTTTGGTTGATTTTGGCTTGGAAAAAATATTTCGAATGGAAAAAAAAAATTTCCGATTTTTTTTCCGAAATGAAAAATGATTTTAAACAAAAAATCTCCGATCGGCAAAAAAAAAATCTATTGCTTTTAAGGAATCACATCAAGGTTATCCAAATCATCATCAATGTTGAGGAAAAACAAAAACGAAAACGAAAAAAATTAATCTAATTTTTCTTGTGTTCCAGAGAAAATTGTTTTACCAGGTTCAGGTCATTGGCTATCTCGATTGTCGGATAGGCCATTATCATCAATCAATCATATGATGATGATGATGATGGGAAATATTTTGACGATGGTATTTTACCATAACGTTCCCTTTTTAATTGATCGTAACCTTTACCATAAAATGATTTTTGGATTTTTATATTTTCCGGTTTTCGATTGTAATAGCGTAACGAAAAGATTTTTTTTTTTACGTAAAAAACTATTATTATCGATATTAATATCGATATCAATTTTTTTTAGTTTCGTTCATCATAATCGATTATCATTATATTCTTCCGCATGTTTTCGATTGTTTTTGTTTTCTTCACAATTGAGAGCACTGGAGAGAGAAAAAGATGCTTGTTTAAGACCGGTAACAGCGATGATGACCAAGACAACGAAAAAAAAAAACAGTATAAAAGACATGGAAGATTTGTATTTTGAATATTGTCAACAAATTATCATTTGTTTTTCATTATTTAATTTTTTTCAAAGTTTCAAAAACAATTTTTTTTTGAAAAATTCAATCCACAAAAAATGTCCAAAGTAAGTTTCGAATGTTTTTTTTTTGAATTTCATTTCATCACCACCAGATGGTGATATCTATCGAACTCGATTTGATTATTCGAAAGATTTTGTTGATTTTTGAATTTTGAAATTTTAATTTTTTCAATTTTTTCTTTCTTTTCGCAGAAAATCTTTATCGTTTATATTGTTGTAGCCATATTAATGTTACAATATCAAAATTCAATGGTAAATGCTGGCCGTAGTAAAAAAAGTATGATGATTGGTGTTGCATTAGGTGCAGCTATTGCACGTTCACAACAACATGATCTACGATTATTACATGTTTTGATACCATTACGTTTAGCTGCTGAAGCATGGAAACAAATGGGTAAAAATACTAATCATCATCATCATCATGATTATGATTATGATGGACATCATCATCATCATGGTGGTGGTGGTTATTATCGTCGTCGTCGTCGTTGATCATCATCAATCAATCAATCAATCGATTTTCAAATGTTTTTCATTCATTAGTTTATCGTTCAATGTCTTGACGTCTTGATAATCATAAAATCATCACCATTTCTTCTTGTCAATTTCCTTTGTTTGTGTTCATCATCATCATCTTGATCATCATCTTGTCCATCATCATATCATCATCATCTAACCGTAACCTTTTGTAACCTCGTATTCCTGTATGATAAAATGTTTGTTTGATTTAGATAATTTTCAATTAGATTCATTTTATGTCGAATAAAATTAGCTGTTTGAAATGTCATCAGAATAAAACAGAATATTCTTTGATCTAATTAAAACGAAAATTCATTAAATCTATTCCTCATGCCAAAACAGAAAAAAAGGAATCTCAGTGTCAAACAACTGAGAAATATTCCCGAAAAAAAACAAACTAAAAACAACAAAGCGGGTGGTCGATTTTGATTTTCTCCAATGTAATTTCGGAATAATTTTTTTTTTTGTTTTCACCAACACTATTTTGGCATATTGCTTTTTTTTCTTTGGCTTGAATGTTTTTTGGTTATTGTAAAAATACTGTTATATTTCATTCATCTCACACACACACACACCAAAAACACACGTGTTTGTTCCAAAAATAAAATTATGGATCATTTTTTCGATTTCGATTTTTATAAAATCAAAGTCCTGCGCATCATTCAATGGCTATTCAAATGTAAATTTTTTTTCTCCTCTCTTCCTTCTCTCTCTTTATTATTAGCCATCACATCACCAAAATGAAATGAAATGTATGTGATAAACGAAAATGATAATGATGCTTATTACCATTATCATTAGTATTTTGGACAGTGACGATTATGTGATCCATCCATTATGTTTTGTTTAGTAGTGAAAGAAAAAAAAACATATTGCCCATTTTCTGTTTGTTCAATATTACTGTTTGAAATGACAAAAAGAATATTCTTCTCTTCTGCTGCTGGCCCCCTCTTCGATAATAAAAATGATTATTCTTTTTTGCGCATTAATAAACACACAGAGAATAATGAAAATCGAACCATAGGGACCATCACATATTGAAAGAGAGAGAGAATATGATTCTTTTCGCTAAAAAACATCCAATAAAACACATCGATTACACTGTAATGATCTAAAATATAAGTTTTTTTTCCGTTGCTGTAGTTAGATGGATGGATGGTTAACCTCGATCGTTGTTTTTTACGTGTTTTTTTTAATCGTTAAAGAATTATTATTATTATTCAATCTGAACAAAAAAAAATTTCGGGAAATTTTCTTCTTTTTGATTGAATTCGCAACAAAATGACAAAACATGGAGAAATCTTTCCGAAATTTACATTTCATTTCGATCGGTCGGTCGGTCGGTTCGTTATATTTCCATTGGGAATTTTCTCGAAACGAAATTGGTGACAACAACAAACACCAAACATACGAAAAATTCGGTGGCAGTTTTCATTTCAAAAAAATGACAGTTTTTCTGTTCGGGATTTTTATATTTCCAGTAGCAGCAGCAGTGATAGTCAATGACATTTTCGTGAAAAAAAAGATCCCGAAAGCATCAAGGGATTCTATACTGACGATGATGTTTTAAACATGCTTTAAACATTTGTTTTTGGAAACATTTTTTTTTTCGAAAAAAAATCAGATTTTATAATCAGAAATCCACCACTGCCATTCAAATGATGATTATTCTGATTGAAGAAGAAATTTTTCCGAAAGAAAGTTTTTCAGGAAATAATTTTTCCGAAAATATTCTTTCCATTTAATCGATCACCAATAACAATCAAAACAAAACAAATAAAATTCATATCATTTACGCATGATAAACATCAAATTTGTAATTTGTAATTTGATGTTTATCATTGAAACAAAAAATCATTGATGGGCGTGCAATGAATGTTTACTGTTTATTCTGGGAATATTCTCTGTGTGTGTTTGGCCACACACACAGAGAATATTTCCAATTGGATGAATATTGGATGTAATTGAGATCTTTCCCAATTCTGACCCAGAATCATTATTTATTTTTTTCCGTTTTTGACAATGGTTGAATGAATTGAAAGGTTAAGTTAATTTTGTTTTTCAAAGAAAAAATTGACTTTTTTGCTTGCTTGCTTGCTTGATCAAATCAAATCACAAAAAAACGTAATTCAGCCAACCAAACATAAAAATAACAGAAACAAAATGGACAACAATAACTCGATTCTGATATCCGATTAAAATCGGAGAAATTGATGCTAAACACACACCAGCCAGCCAGCTCAGTCAGCTTAGCTCAGCCAGCCACTAAACACTTATTACGCGTCAATTAGCATTCGATTACCGAACAAAAAATAAAATAGAAAAAAATTCTAATTACAATTCGAATAGCGCGTGTGCACACGCGCGTAATTCGTTTTTTGTCATTTGCGTAATATCCATAATTTCACGATTCTGAATTAGTAGGATTTTTCCTTTTGGATCATAGAGATGTATCCAGAGATTTGATGGAAACAACAACGACGACGATGACGAAGACGACGGGAAAAAAACAAACTTGTCACATTTTTTGTGTAATGGAGACACGTGACATAAACGTTTGATGACTTTAGAATGACTGGAAATCCGAAATGAATCACATTATGATGAATAATACGTGTGTGGGGGTGAGGGGTTAAATATTTTTCCAAAATTGTTAATCTCATCATCATCATCATCATCATTTTGGTTTTGGCCATAATGTTGAAGAAATACCGGCATTCCGGATATTATTTAATAATGATGATGATGTTGATGACCGGGTATATTTGTCGGGTATATTTATGTACCGAAAATTCAAAACTCTACGAAAGAAAGAAGAGAAAGAAAAAAAATCCAAGGGATCAATGGATTTTCCAATAAATGTTCCAAGTAACACCTGATTATGATGATGATGGAATTAAGTTGTCCATGGTAAACGGGGTTGGTGGTGGTGGTAGTGGGGGGGAAATTTTGGACATTTCAAGGTCTGAAAATCAATTTTCCAATCATGAATTTTCCAATCTGACTTGTGGCACGTTTCATTGAAGGGGGGAGAGAGAGAGAGAGAAAAACATTGATCCCTTACGACAATCATCATCCACCCACGTTTCTCGAAAAAATATATTAATCCATGGATAAAAAGAGTGAATCCTTCTGCCTATTTTTTAACTGGTGTTAAGTCTGTGAAGAAATTTGTTCAACAAAAAAAAACTGAACATCGACATTGAACTTGAAGAAAAACCATTTTCAATCATCTGGGGTTTTTCTTGGATTTGTAAAAATCAAATTTTTTGTTTTCAATTCAATTTGAAAAATTTTTGAATTTTGAAATCAGTGAATAAAGTAAGTTGTGAAAAGATCAACTTAAATGGGATCAATTTTTTCTGATTTAATCTGGATTTGTGTGTGTTTTTCGGGTGAAAAACGAAAAAATCCGGGGTGGTTTCCGTGGTGGTTGGGTGGGGGAAGAAGGGAAATCTTTTTTGAAAAAGAAAAAAAAATGAAATTTCGGACAAATTACCCAGGATGTATGTGTGTGTGTACACGATACAATCGATTATAATTAATCGATTAATCGAAATGAAATGAATCGATTATTTTTCACAGAATTTTTCCATGGAATTCCGAAATCATGCGCAAATCGTCAAGATATATTCTGCTGTTGTTGTTAACTCAGAATGAGCAAAAAATTTTTCGGTTAAGATGTGAATCTATAAAACTTCAAAACAAACAAAACGAAAAAGAGACCAGAATCTCGAAAAACGACGGCAAAATTGGTAAAATAAGAATTGGGAAATTTCCAATTTCTCTCTCTCTCTCTCTCTCTCTCTCTCTCTCTCTCTCTACATATACAAATGATGATGATGATGATACCAGAAATTGGTTTGTGTTTGATTTGCACTTCTGTACAAAGATAGAGAGCAGTCATTGCAGAGAATATAGTTTCATTTTCAAAGGAAAAGAATTTTCTCCATTATCATTCAGTTTTTTGTTTTTTCTGGCAATTTTCTTTTCCATCCATCCACAACAACGATCTACTCTCTCTGTCTCTTTTTTATCTATCTATTTTGGAAATTCTCGCCAGAATAAGAAGAAATTGCAAACAAACAAGCAAAAAAGAAGAAGAAGAAATAATTTCAGAATCAGCAGAAAAATGTATGAATCGTGTGGAAGGAAATAAAACTAAACTAAGCACCAACGACGACAACAAATGTGTTTCAGATTTTTTCCATTTTCGAATAGCGCGCGCATCATCCGATCCAAAAAAAATGGCCGAAATAGCATTCCAGAATCTCCAGAATGATAGGAACCTCCCATTCCTATTTCTACATTCTACGAGGAATATTCTACGATCATCATCATCATGATGACGACGATGATCATAGTCGTTGTTGTCGTTTTTTTTCTGTTTTTATTTTCGTTCATCATCATCATCATCATCATTCTATCGCTGTTCGCTACCAACTAATCCTAGTTAATCCTTCTTCGTAGTTTTTTTTTCGTTTCGTTTTCATTTTTGTTTCATTTTTTTTTTGTTTTTGGTTCGTCTTCGTCATCATTGCCATCATTTTGGATCGTTGAATTTCGTTTTTGTTTTGTTTGGTTGGTTGCTGGTGTGTTAAGTTAGTCAGGCTACCATTCTTTGGAATGGCATTCTATCGAAGAATTTGATGCTGCACAACTTGAACAAAAACCAAGCCAGCCAGGCAGGCTAAAAGAAAAAATGGATGTTACCCTACAGAGAAGAAAAAGTGAAAGTGAACGAAAGAGATTTTGACACATTTGTCAGGATTGATTCCATTTCTTTTCATTTTCATTTCTTTTCGTTTTTTGTTTTTCATTTTGCCTAACAATTTTTCTTATTTTGGTTCCAAAAAATCTTTCTTTTTGTTTTCTTTCTTTCCATTCTATGTTTCTCTTTTGTTATTCCAATTCTGACAATTCTGGTAAGAATTTTCATTCTTTTCTCTTCATTTCAAATAAAGAATAATGTTTTTGTTTTCGTTTTTGTCAATATTGGGTTTGAATTTCTCTTTTTTTCTTGGAAAAATGATCGGAAATGGAAAGACAGTGAGAATGTTGTGTACGATATATATGAATGTTACGGTTGTTGTGAATTTTTTTTTTCTTCATTTGATTGATTGATTGATTTGAATGATGACAATGTGTGTGACCATGGAAGTCGAAAAAAAAATCTTTAGACTTTTTTTTTGAGAAAAAAAAATTTTCCAAAATCAAAATCAAAACAAAAAGTCCAGTAGCCAAACAACAACAACAACGAACAGGATCAGTGAACAGAAAATGAAACAAAAAAAAAAAAAACAAAAAAACAAAAATGGGATTAAAGTGGATTACCTACTACTGCACTACTGGCCATTTGCCAATGTCAATATGTCTTGTGAACAGTGACCGATAGAAAATGGAGGGAAGGGAAAACATCATGGACAAAATGATGGACACACACACACACCAACATGAACTTTGGATGTATTTTTTTGAAATGAAACTTTTTGTACAAGTGATTGAGAATATTTTGGGAAAAATTTTTACTTCGATCAAATTTTGTTTCAAATTGAATTCCGGAATTTTTCCTGGATTCTTTCAAGAAACTTTCTCTGATTTTTTTGTTCTTCTTCAAATCGACCAATGGACTTTCAAGTTTGACCAAACCATATATTTGTATCAAAGACGAAAAACTCTTTGACCAAACAAAAGTAAATTTGATTGTAAAGAATTTAGTTATAATAAAGAAATTCTATTGGAATCTAATGTTCTACAGTTTCCAATGAAATAATCGATTTCAAATTCAGTAATTCTTGGAATTTTTCTATTTGTTTTTCCCCCATTCTCCCTTTCCCCATTCCTCTTTGTTCGGGTAATTCAGTTTGGCGAAATTCATTCATTCACGATTCATTTTGATTGGCCAGTTATTGAAAATTGGCCACACCTTTTTCGACATCAAAATTCCAATAACTATTCATTGAATTATATGAATTTTTTTTCTCTCTCTCTCACTCACTCACTCAAAGGTTACGCCTCCAAATAGTTTATTTCAATAGAAAACAGAAACAGAAGGAAAAAAATGATTATTTCAACGCATGCGCAATTTTTGCACAGATAATTTTTTTTTATACAGAAATAGGATGTTTTTGTTATAACATCGATATATTTTTTTCTTAGGTTTTTTTGTTTTGTTTCAGATATCATTGATCAACCAAACACACACACACAAAACAGCATTTGGAATTCAATAGATGATGTGTGTGTGCTTGAGGTGTTTTGTGTTTCATAATCATCATCAAATTAATGATATTTTTCGATTCTAAAAATCCAAAATTGTTGTTGCTGTTGTTGTTGTTGTTTTAATTTCATCTGTGATCAGTGTTTTGTGCGTGTATCTGGGGCATTTTAGTGTTAATTTCAAAAAAAATTATTCAATCAACAATGATGATGGAACAACAATTACCATCAATGGAACCGACAATGATGGATTTAAGTGACCTATCAAAAATATCATCAGCAGCAGCAGCAGCAGCTAGTATGAATTTTGTTGCGGCAACAAATCCACATCATCCGCATCATTCACATTATCCACATTCACATGGAACATCCAATACCGGTCATACAATGTTTTCATCAATATCAAATTCATATGTTTCACAACATCCACATTCGGTATTAATGTCATCGAATCATCATCATCATCATTATCAACAGCCGCAATCGCAATCGCAGCCACCGCAATCGTATCATCAAACGCATCAATTTCAACAACAACAACAACAACAGCAAATATCTTCACCACATCATCATCATAATATTCATCAACAACAGCAACAACAATCAGATTCGCCATCACCATCATCAATATCATTTTCAAATTCAATTCAACAACAACAACAACAACAATTACCGGATACAACAAGTCAAAGTCCAGTTGGATCATCATCATTATCACCAGCATCATCAACAAAACTACCACCACCACCAACAATAACATCAAATTTATTAGGTGTTCCATTTGGAACATCATCAATAGTGACAACTGCTAATCAAACATCATCAACATTATCATCAACAACATCAACATCACCAATATCATCATTACCACAATCAACATCATTATCAAATACATATCCAATGTTAACATCACCATATCATCATCCTGGACATTCACAAAATCATCATCATAATTCATCGATAAATAATTCAATTTATCATCATTCTGGTGGACATCCAGGACATCCACATCATAATCATAATCATAATCATCATCATCAACAATCAACAGCAATTGCAGCCGCAGCAGCTGCTGCAGCAATACAACCATATACAGCAACATCACCATTTCATCATTTATCATATGAATCGATGCGTACAGCAGCTGTAGCAGCCGCATCATTTTTAAATCCAACCGGAACAGGTAATTCTGCTACTGCTACTGCTGCTGCTGCTGTGCAACATCATTCTTCAACCGGTTTAAGTCAATCAAATTCATCATCATTTATGGTCAATACAAATGATTATCATCATCATCATTCACATCAACAACAACAACAACAAATTCAACATTATCATCCAAATAATGAATCTTCAAATTCACATCATCTTCATCTACAACAACAACAACAACAAAATCTTCAACAACAACAACAACAACATTTATCGTCAAATCATCATTTAAATCATTCAAATTATCTTCATCAACAACAACAACAACAATATCACCACCACCAACAACAACAACAATCAATAAATGGATCATCATCAACAACAAATTTATTTCAACATTTTACATCACCATTATATCATCATCATCATCAACAACAACAACAACAGCAGCAGCAGCAGCAGCAGCAGCAAATTTGTTCCAGTACAACATTATTGGAATTGCCTATTATGAAATCAAAACGTGGTAAATTGATTTTTTTTTTTGAAATTTGATCCATCTTTTTTCTTGTAAGAAAAATATTTACACAAAGACATTGAATACAGTTAACACTTATGAACATTACTAGGATAATGTCACTTTTAAAACGTAGTAGGGTAAAGGTCATTTTGGTTTTTTGAAGAATAAATGTTTGTTTTACAAAGAAAATTTACAATTTTTGAAAATCGGTAGTTTTTTTTTGAATTAGAAGAATTGTTTTTCCGCATAGACAAATTTAATCAGAAGTCTTTATATCAAATTTCATTTGGTTTGTCATTTTGTTTCTTTTCCCCTATTCTTGTTTCTAGCTGAATCCAATTCCAGTTCAACATCATCATCAAATCATTCAACAACAACAACAGCAACAACATCGACAACAACAACAAAATCACCAACAACAACAACAACAACAATAACATCAATGATAGAAAAACCATTACAAAATTTAGCCGATACTAGTCAACAACAACAACAACATCCGGATACACAACATCATCATCATCATCAATATGATGATATCGATGATGATGATATTGATGATGGTTCTGGTTCGGATGATAAATCATCATCGATTATCAGTGGTGGTGGTGGTAGTAATGTTGTTGTCAGTGGTGGTAAAAATCATGGAAATGGTAATAATAAAAAACGAACACGAAGACAACGAACACATTTTACATCACAACAATTACAAGAGCTTGAATCAACATTTCAACGTAATCGTTATCCAGATATGGCAACACGTGAAGAGATTGCCAATTGGACATCATTAACTGAACCAAGAGTACGGGTAGGTTATTTTGCTTGTTTGGTTTCCATTTTTTTTCCTGAAAATTCATAATTCTATTATTAACCTAACTTGACAAAACACACAGAAGAAAACAAAATTGTTTCCAAATTTAGTCAAAATAGTCGTCATAAATCATTCAAAATTATTATTTAAATTTTGATGTGATGTGAGGCAACTAAGGCGTCATTATGGCGCCATTAAAATTTTTTTCCTTTTACTTTCTTTTTCTCTAATTAATTAATAAACCGAAAATGATTCAAATAAAACAAATGAAACACCGCCGTTTGCAAAATTGCAAAAAGAAACAAGGGGTTATAATTCAATCAATCAATCAAATCAAATCAAATCAAAGATATTTCCGTCATCATCAGCAATGGCGACATTAGGGTTAACCAGAAAAAAGGGGTTCATTGCTCTCACTTTCTTCCTGTGTAAGAATTTTGTTTTCGAAATTTCATTTACCTGAGAAACAAAAAATTCAAAAATTTAATTAATTTCAAAGCAAATTTTGACAGCCAAAAAAAATTAGGCTACCTGTATTTAATCAGTAAATACAGGTAGCACAACAACAACAAGATGATGATGATGATTGTATCTTAATTATGATATTATTAAGGATTAAGAAAAGAAAAAACGAGCCAAAAAACGATATCGATTAGCCAGAAAAACATAACAAAAGAATTTAGATTATTATCGTGTTAAACATCATCATCGTTTTAATCCTCACTTTACCTTTTTTTTGACACTTGCAAATTAAACATGGCGCCAAACAATCAATCAACCAACAAAAATGATGATGATCCGGGAGAGAAAATTGACAATGTAACTTGCTACTGATCATTTTCCTCAAAACAACAGCAACAACAAAAATCGATTAAAATATTGGTTTTTTAGTTTTGTTTTCTCGAAAAATTAGATTGGAAATATCAAAAAAAAAGATACCATTTTTTTTGTCAAAATTGATAAATCAAATATTGATTTTGAATGTAAAGCAAGTAAAGAAATTGAAATTGGATTTCTTTCTTTGTTTGATTTGATTTGATTGCTACCAAACAAAAAAAAAGGTGATTTTGACACCTTTTCACTTTATCAATCTGATTTTTAAGTGTATGATAATAACAAAGTGTTAACAAATTGATTTGGCCAAAAAAAAATTTTGATATTTTTTGCCAAATCAATCAATCAATTAATTTATCAAATATTGATCAGGTTTTATCGATAATAATGATAAATAATAATAAAAAAGGTAAAAAA
>ERZ500997.136-NODE-136-length-20047-cov-7.562675_pt1 | contig 20047 bp, 22 predicted proteins | sample MGYA00248826_ERZ500997 | MGnify/ENA primary metagenome ERZ500997 (study PRJEB25958, sample SAMN03398524) | human skin metagenome | study: EMG produced TPA metagenomics assembly of the Human Skin Microbiome Metagenome (human skin metagenome) data set.
ATGAACATTGTTTGGAATTATATTTGGCTTGTTCCCCTGATGATATATCTCTGTAATTCTTGTTATTGATGGTGATAATGACTAAAGGGAATAATATCTATAAATTTCAAACTGTCATAATACTTTCTCGGATGAAATAATTCAAAGGCAAGAAAAAAGGTTTTTTCCAATTACATTGTTTGCATCATAAATAACATCACCATTTTTCCTCTGGATGACTTGCTTTTTGTTGTTGATTGCTTCTGAAGCGTTTTAAACAATATCTAATTCCCATATCTAAATCCCATATAACAAATGACCCAATGACATTGAATTTTATCATAGTCCAACTTTTCCGTTTCCATTCGATTACATCATTAGTATTGTGTAACACTTCAGTTGTTTTAAAAACTTTTTGTTTTGTTTAAAAAAATGAAATAATCATGATTGGGAGGTCATTTTTCGCCCGAGGAACAATTATCAAGTTGCCCGTTAATTAACTGGTCAAGTAGTGATTGTGAATGAATAAAGTTTATCAAATCAAATTGCAATGCTAATTAATCGATTTTTTTCATTTTGCTTTGTTCATATAGAAAGTTTTCACTACACACGACTTCTATCTGGGAATTGCTTGAAGGCAACAATCAATCGAAACAGTGAAATCATTAGCTGAATGAATTTGCATCGATAATTTGGATATTTTATATTTTCAGTGAAATTAGCATATCCAACAATGATCTTATCAATCAATATTTCTTCTTCAAATAAAAATATATAGATTTTATCAACAACAATCAAAAAGACAATATTGTGCGTGTCTTTCCTACTTTCATGAATATTCCATGTTTATTGGCCCTGTATGATTAATAACCATTTTTATATCAACCAGACAATAGTGAAAGTAAATCCCCAAAACAAAAGAAATTTTAATGGATGGATCGATGAGCAACAACAATTCTGTTATAGTTTTGACATATAAAATTAATAAATATTGATTGTAACAAACAATCATATTATGCTATTACTAACTTGAAACTAAAGTCAACACAACATTGTTGTTGCCATCTAGAGCTTCTCAGCTTTATATTCACTCATTATGGATGTTAACGATCAAAACAACATTGATGATGAACAATCAACACAGCCAAACCTATCATCAACATCCAATGATATTCAAATCAATCAAAAACAATTCACTTCACTTAACAGTAAACAACAAGCAATGGCAACCAAAATTAATGGTGGTGGCGCTACAGATGACGATAATGTTGCTGATCCATCCATCATCAATCAGTCGACCAATGCAAAAATCGAATCCATTCAATTAAAGCCACCATCATGCAAAATGTCATCCAATCTTCCACCACATCATCATATACGGGGTGATGATACGCATGAATTGGAAAACACTGGCGGCACGGATAACTTTAAATCGTCTCGGAGAAGTTATTATTCCGATTCCTCTGATCGAACCAAATTACCGATTCATCAACGTATTGTGGCCTATCTGCGTGTCAAATCTCGTCTATTATCGTGCAGTCTATATTTTCTTGTTATATTTTTATCGTTAGCCGTATTGTTTTCCATTGCAATTGTCATCTACCATTTATTGACCATTTATTACCATAGACAAACCATTTCCATCGACACCGGTGAGTTGTCAATGATTGTCTGCTTTCTGAAAATAACAAAATACTACCCATAACAGACAGTTGCGTTCCCATGAAGGTCACTTTGTGCCAAAAGTTTAACGTTCAGTATGCATATACAAAACTTCCAAATCGCTTTGGTCAGACGGATCAATCGATCATAAATGATAAATTAACATCCACTTATTCGACAATATTGGGCACCAAATGCTATACATTATTGCCTCTATTCTTATGCTCACAATTGGTGCCCAGATGCAATAGCAGTGGACATGCTGTACCAATGTGCAAACAAGTTTGCAAAGGTTCGTAAAGGTCTTCATCATTCCAATCACTCAACACTTTCCACTCAAACAGAATCCATACACCGATGTAGCTTTTTCCTCGATATATTCGATATTGAATGGCCCGATGAAATGGATTGTGACAAATTACCTGATAGTAATGATCCGGATATATGCGTTGGTAATCGTCGATCAATGGAATTAAATCAATTGGCAAATCGACATAGTAAGTTGTTATGCATGAATAAACCATTATACAGCCAAATTAGACAAGTCCAATTACAATCATTATGCATATTATGTTTTTCTTCACCTGTTTAGTCTAGCGAAACGTTTTTGTTTTGCATTTCAATTTCGTTCCAGTTTTGTTTATGACAGTCTGAATAATCGATATAATCGATACTTGAATGTTGTCAATGTTTTTGCTTTTCATTGATTTTAGTTTGCAAGGAAAATGGTTTCCGTTGTGATCATACCAGATGTATACCACCGAATTGGAAATGCGATGGTTATATGGATTGTAATGATTCGATGGATGAAAAACACTGTAATGAATGTCGAGATGATCAATTCTATTGTAGTCATGGTGTTTGTATTAATCGAAGCAACATTTGTGATGGCAAACCTGATTGTCCCGATGGTCGTGACGAACGACAATGCTGTATGTGTCATTATCATTAATAGATTTTCTTTTATTTTCCTTTCTTTTATTTTCCTTATCTTTTTTCTCTTATCAAAATGAATCTATTTTTTGCTACGAAAATGTAGTCCGTCTAAGCGATTCGATGGGTTTAAACGGCCAGGGAAAGTTACAGGTTTGGAATCCCATTCTTGGTAAATGGGATGAAATGTGTGGTGAAGATTGGCAAGTTCCTGAACAAAGCGAACAAGTTTGCCGGCTATTGGGATATCAATCATCAAATGAAACTAGATTACAAGATGAAACCTCAGATTTGCCTCGACAACGTCAATTCCACCATCATCAACGATCACCGAAACCATTACGTTTTTCTAGTCTATTGAATAGACAGGAGGATAAATGCAGAGATTCTGACACAAGTGTGCATATTAAGTGTCATCATTTCGAATGTGGACGATCATCACATTTTCATCAAAGACGACGTCGTAATACACGTATAGTTGGTGGGGAAGAATCTTATCCGGGTAAATGGCCATGGTTAGTTTCATTTCACGGTGGTCCGGCTGAAGTATTTTTCTGCGCTGGTGTTTTGATTTCCGAATGGTGGGTACTGACGGCTGCTCATTGTATTGGAACGTAAGTACACTGTTATTGTTATTGTAGTTTTTCTTTTGAAAATCATCGACCATAATTAGTAAGAACAATACTTCCGGGTGGACAATCAATCTGGGCGTAACACGGCGAACATCATCACCATTATTTGTGCGACAACGACAAGTTAGCAAATTGATTAAACATCCCGGCTTTCAAATGTCAATCGATTATTATTACTCGGATGATATAGCATTAGTATTGCTCAAAGACAAAGTAGAATTCGATGAATTTCTAAGACCTGTTTGTCTTCCGGCTAATTCCAGCGTTGAAGTTGCATCAGGTTTGTTTTGGCCTATAATTATGAAAATATCGCTTTGATTGTGTTTGTTCGTTGATGCATATCGACTAAACGACATAGGTACCAAATGTATGGTAATCGGATGGGGCAAAAAAATCCATGATGATTACGCTGATTATCAATCAGCCATTCATGAAGTCGAAGTGCCTATCGTAACCCATTGGAAATGCATCCAATGGTATGCCAAACAATTACCATATCATCCAATACCGACAACAATGGTCTGTGCCGGTTATGAACAAGGTAAAAAAGATGCTTGCCAAGGTGATAGTGGTGGACCGTTGTTGTGTAATAACCAAGATCAAAGCTGGTTTGTGGCCGGTATCGTATCGTGGGGCATTAATTGTGCCCAACCACAATTACCTGGAATCTATACCAATGTACCCAAGTATCTGAAATGGATTCAAACGACAACATCGAAACATGGCAAACCCATTTCAATGGATACATCCTAACAACCATTCCACAATTTGCGAAGAGAGAAACCAATTTGCCTTACAAATTTCTCCTTCGCTCAACACCGGTTCATTTATAATCTTGGAATGCATTGGGCGGTCTATTGAACGTTATTTATGTTTGTTTTTGTTATTTTATACATTTTCTTTAGATTCTAAACAAAATCCTTTTCATTTATTACTTAATGTTTTGTTTTGCCATAAATGAACCAAACACACTAAAAACAATAGCAAATTGCATTCGATTCATAAAGAAATGAAGAGAATTTAATCAGATCAACAAATATATTCACTTTAAATGCTGAGCTTGTAAAAAAACAAACATCATTTGGGAGAATACATTGAGAAAAGAACAAGATATTTATCGAAAGGTTTTATAGCGAAGCAAAAAATTGCTTACCAATACAAAATGCGTGTAGGTGTTGGATGTTGTTTGAAGATGAAAAATAACACACATAGGGATTATTACTATTTTAGAATTTTCAATTTTTCCTGAACGCAATTGTCACAAGTGACATTCTTTTGGCTGTAACAACAATTCAATTACCGACTGTAATGATAGGAAATTGACAACAATTCTGTTATTAATAATGAAATGCACCCACTTCGAAACAAATAGACAATTGTAACTGTTCAATAAACCACGATCAAAACAAAAACGATATTTTCGCTCTTACATGACATCTACAGGGGATTTATGTTTAGAGAATATTGAACGAAAACAAATCTGATTAACTTTACAAATTTTTTGGTTGTGAATTCTTACTCACTTTCGTGCTGATCTGATCTTCCTCTATGTGAATGAACAACAAAACACTATATTTCACAAACACTAACTAACTAAACAAAAGATTCATTTCTTTCTTTCAATTGCTATGTATGTCTTTTTAAAAATAAAATTGAAACAAACACACGATCAACACAAAAGATATTGTTGTTAATGTTGTCCAAAAAATCAAAAAACAGAACTTATTCCTCAATCATTTATTATTTGCTTGTAATTAGGTGAAACCATTTTTCTATTTCCAAACATAAATATTTTCATTGCAAAAACCCAAACAATATTGATTCATTTTGAAAAGAAAAACATATTTATTACATGATTATGATTTATTTTTCTTTTCTTCTTCCCAGAAATAAATGAATGAACCATTTTATTATTATTCATAACTTGAGCACATATCTATGAATGTCATTAAGAATGAGAATATTTCCAATTTATTATCGCCAACAATAGGAAAAATGAACGAATTCTCCAGAATTTCGCATAATTTTATCATATGGCCTTTTTCCGAAATTTTCTAATGGAAAATGACTTGCAAATCATTTTCTTTGATAGATTTGGTTTTGTTTTTTATTTTGACACTTTCATTTGATTTTATGTTTTAGATAAAAACAATGATGATGATCATTTTGGATTGTCTTGCAAAAACAGCATTTCGTGCTCCACTCCAGTCCATTGATACCTTTTTTCTTTTTTGTCATAGACTAAATATAAAACAAAAGTCATTTGATGCAACAACAACAAAAACGAGAGAAAACCGTTATTTAGAAAAACAATGCAAAGTAAAAAAAGATTTATTTGTCATGAAATGTGATCTGGCTTGTTGAATGAAACAAAATCGATATAGGGATCAATAGCCACAGTGAAGCAAACAACAACAAAATGATGTTAATGCTGTCAAACGGAGTGACTGATTTTTCATCATCAAAGTTGATCACTGATTTTTTGGTAGGTGTTTTTGGAAAAAGTTTCGAATGACCTAGATATTGAACATATCATATGACATTTGATTTGTTCAAATGGCGCAAATAATTCATTATCCTAATGATGTTGTGGGGATTAGAGAGCACACTGCACATTCAGCCAATAAGTTCAAGTTGGTCAGTTCTTTTGCCAATTAATAATGGAAAAAATCCCTTTACTCGATTGGCAATTATAATTCAATCTCATAATGATCATTTCATTTAGTTTTCCCCTAGTCGGTCAATCTCCATAATTGATATAATCGATATATATCGGCCAGCCGATAAAGTTTATTGATTGAATTGGTGTAATTTGCAAAAATGAAACGAAAAAGGTCATTGTTTGATTTGTGTTTGTTGATCACCATCATCATCATTATAAAAATGTACATTACCAACATTGATCGATCAATAGATGATTTGTTGTTTGTTTATTTATTTTAGCAATGTTGTGCATTTGTTTGTTTGCAAAAAGGGACAAATCGTGTTTGTTCGATCGTAATAAATCGTCAATAATAAAGTTCAAGTGCGCGCTTATTCAGGCTAACCTTATTAGCGAATTAAAAGGTTCGACTGAGGTAAAATACACAAATCGAATAAGAAACAAGCAACAACAAATTTAACATCATTTTTCTTGCCATATTTGATGAGAAAAAATGCAATATTAATGATGACGATGACATAAATTCATCGAAATTGTATACGAAAATTATATCAATGGAATATGCATGAGAAAAACGACATAAATCTTGATATAAATGACTTTCATTTTGGTTTCTATGCCATCGCTGGCTGATCGATAATATTTATTATTATGCGGAATATTCAACAAATTTATTGCTTATTTATTTTATTTGAATTTCAAAATATTCTTATGAATGATTCTGTCTGGCTCGAAATTCAAATGAAAAGACATTAGTGAGTAGGCAATCAATGATATGGTTACCTTCATTTTGCTAGACAACTGAGCATGATTTCATACAATTTCGGATTCGTTTGAGTAGATTTTTTGTTGCTATTTCATTCATTGGGTCGGTTTTGGCACTCGAGGTTGATCCAACACAATGGCAATTTATTCATTGATACTCATATTGGTCATCAGTTTGAATTGGACCAATAATGCTTTATGCGAGGATAATTCTACCGCCGATGCAAATGAGAATTGTATATGTGATGTTAGATACTTTGGTCAGTATTGTGGTATAACATTGAATGAAAAATCAACCAAAAACCAATGCAATAAAGATATGTATTTCTGTGGTAAATCTAATCTCAAATCGGCAGCAGTATTATTAAAAACATGCAAAATGGATTGTGATCAACAATTGAACGGAGGTTAGTGATTGATAGTATTTGAGTGATCATTTTATTAACGTTGTTTCATATCCCAAAAAGGAAATGCTTGCTATCAAAATGTGAAATGTCTATGTCCACCGGAATTACAACGCAAAAAGAAATATTGTGGCAGCGAACTGACCGGCGTGGATTGTCAACCCAATATCGTTTACCGTTGTCCGATGGTACGCCGTTATCAAGCTAGCCCTGAAGATGCTTGCCCATTCGGTTGTGAAAATGGAAAGTGCGTGACAGCAGCAAAGTAAAGAATATCACCATGATATTGATAATCCAGTCATAGTTACAAATTGATAATTATTAGATTTATATTTGCAATTTATTAAATAAAGATTATGCGATTATCATTTCCATTGAATGTTTTCGTTTTGTTATAATTTTGTTTGGTTGGAGCATGTTTCAACTTGTTAATCAGATCATTGCATTTGCTATTGAATAATGATAATAAAATAATGTTTTATTCCCAATTCAACATGATGACCACTAATCAACTAATAAGATATTCAATCAGTGCCAAACCACAAATTACATAATACATGTAACTTCCTCATTTTGCTGTGAATGATCAATCAATAGTTTCTGATTGATGAATATTTTGAAAGGATTGGTCTTTTGCTTATAGTAAATATTCCAAACTATTTTTTACACCTTGTTCTTGTCGGCTGTTCAATTGACGACAAACATCTCCTTTGATTGATGATGATTTTTGTTGTTGTTGCTGTTGAATGGCTTATTTGGATCTAACAGGTGTCAGGTATTGCATGTTCATGTAGGTAACTTTTAATTTTGTTTTCCCTCCAAACGATAAAGGCTGCAATTGTTTTGTTTTGTTTTGTTTTGTTTTGTTTTTGTTCATTTTGTTTTCGATTTCATTTGTAAACTCTATAATTTCGATTCGACCTGCAATCATATCTCCAATGATCTTGTTCTCTCTCTCTCTCTCTAAGCTGGCTTGTTCGGTTTGTCTGTACAAATCAATTATCAAGTTAACAATTATCTATGTCGTAACATATAGTTACCAGGATCTGATCTACTTTCAGTTTTATTGAAATTTAATTAAAAATTTCTTGTTTTTTCCATGTTGAACAAAACAGGGATAAATAAATCCCATCTCACTTTGTAGCCGTGTTATCCGATCTCCACAAACAAAGCCGACATATTGTTCCGGCTCAATGTGAACATTATCTCTCTCTGGGTTTTTTGCTAATTTTATTTGTTTGAAGCAAAAAACAAAAAACTCTAATCAATCAAAACAACTAAGCAAAATGGAAAAAACCAATCATGATGATAAATTTAGTTTCAGCCTATTTGGATTTTTTCGATTCAAAACAAAAAAGTAGCAAAAGAAGATTTTCTAATTAAACAATCTGGTTTTGAAATGGGGAAAAACTCCAGCAAAATAACCATTTTTCCTCCATCAAGCAACAACAAAAGTGAACAACTGTAAGGAAATGTTTGCTTGCTACCATCCTTTTTCCAGATAGGTATGGAGAGTGAACAAATTAAGTGCAAAGGAAAATGCATATATTTGAATCAAATCAACAGACACGATAATTCATCGATTAATCGAATATCACACCTTGATTTGATGGAAATCATTTTCTCACTCACCGTCATCATCATCATTGAATGAAAATGAGATTTATTCAGTGGGAAAAAAATTTTCATTTTTTCAATCAATCGATTTGTATGGTAGGTATTCAATATTCAAAAATCAAAGCAAAACTTTTCAATATCCGGGTTGGAAAGAGATATTTCATAGATTGGTGGTTTCAATTCAATCCATAATGATGGTGATTATTTTTGTTATTCATGACAAGTTATCTCAATATAATTCATATCAAACAAAACAAAATTAGATATGCCATCATTATCATTCAAATCATAATCACATAATCAATCAATACAATGGCCCAACATAATTTCCCCGAAAATGTTTGTTTCAGGTCAATTTGATTTTCATGTTTCTGTTTGTTGACAACGACTAATGTGGATGATGATCATCTTGTCAACTTTGTTGTTTATTTATTTGTTGTTCCTGGAAATGGATAGTAATAGTTCCTGAAATTAAAGAAAATTCATCCATTTAGCGCGCAACAGTTGTTTGCTGTTGTTGGGTAATTAATTTCCTTTTTCATTTCATTTTGAATTGAAATTGTCTTCAAAATAAACAAAATGATTTAATACACGGCAATTACCTGATGATCATCTTTCTTTTCATGCATGAAATTAATATGATCACGCTCTCTACTCTGTTGTATGCTGATAAAGATGATTACCGAGTACGAACATCTTACTTTTTATTTATTTTATTTCCGTTTAATTTTTATCGCCCGAGCATTACTATGATTGCATTACGACCATCATTGAAATATCTCATTGCATTCCATGCCCTTAATCAAGAGAACAAAACAAAACTGAAATGTTGCGATTTGTCGGTCAGATGTTTTTGTTTGGCATGTTTGTCCGATCAAATTCATACATCTCCAACCAAAAGATTTGTCATCATTGATTGTGTAATGGTCATTTTATGATAATGATTCCCATTAATCAGTTATTGCCATCCAACATTGCTTTTTGATTGATATAGATTAGCTTTATTATCCAGGATGTATATTATTAGTTAGATGTATATTATCTTCATCAACATTCCATATGATGATAGCAACACTAATTGTTGATCATCATCATCTTTATATGATTGAAAGAAACATAATTATTAATTCAATTGATTTATTTATGCTCAGTATGGCAATAACAAAAAAGAGGCATTTTCTCTACGGCCTACTCTTTTTCGAAAGAAAGTTTATCAAACAAATCAATACAAATGATATGACTCTCATTGCCTTCTCTCTTGCTGAAATTTAACTTTCACTCATTACATAACCAAATGACGACAAAAAAGTTTCTCGTTTCAGGTCCTTTCTCTCATCATCATCATCAGTGGCCATTGTCTTTTTTGTTGTTCTGTTTTCAACTGTGATCCCGAAACATTCATCCAAACAAAGCAAAATTGAATGATGATGGTGATATTCACATTTTGGCTCTCTTGCCTTGCTCTTTCCAAAGTGGAAAATGAAAAGTTTTGAAAAATAAAAATAAAATAAACGTCGCCCAAATTGAACATAGATAGTGAAATAAAATGAAAGCAAAAACCAATCATCATTGTGATTCACACTTGGATACTTTATTTATAAGTCATCCATATTGAAATATTCATGCAAAATACATCAAAACATCGACATTGATACTATTTTAATGATAGCAACTTTATCACCATCATCCTAACATCATTCCAATTTTCGGTCAGTTTTGGTCAATTTTGTTTCTCTACCCAGTGTGTGTGTGTGTCTGATGTCATTATTGCTAGTCTCATTGAAAACATCAATTTTTTCGATAGGTATCAGTATCTGTTTTTAGCTGGCCATCTTTCTTATAATGATAAAAAGTTTATGTCCGTGTGTATTTGGTGATGTCCATTCATTTTCCAGCAATAATAGTGATTGTCCAGTTTTTAAAATATCACCCATTTTATATTTATTGTTTTGATGATGATAATGATGATCACCAATCAGTTATTTTGATAGGAAAAGTGTTTGTTGCTTTTATTGTTTGGTTGTTATTTTGAATTATTTTTTAAAATATTTTTTATGCATCAGTTCGGTTGTTCGTTCTCATTTTCTTTTAAATATATTTTTGCAGCCAATATAGTCAATAAGGTGTTGATTGCCAATACAACATTCTTCTGATTTAGTTTTGTTTACGATCAAATCAATCATGATGAAATTCCTATCGACCAGTTTATTATTACTATCGTCATGTTTTTTGGCGATGACATTGGCCCAACGTAGCCAAGGTAAGAGCGATAACCTTTATTGATAATTTTATTTTTTTTCCAATGAAATGACCACTCTTGACAGTGACAACAAACATTTTCAAAACTGGATTTTTTTCCTGACAAAAAACTTTCTCCTTTACCGATTTATCATTTTCCATTCAAAAAGTTTATATTTTCTTTAAAAATGTTGATATTTATAATTAATGTGAGAAAAGTTTGTTTAGAATGATAAATAGAAATTCACCTGCAATAATTATCTAAATCTGAAAGCTCATTATTATCTGTCATCATCCCTAAAAGGAAACAATTGGTTTTATCATTCATTCATTCATTCCCTTGTTTGTTTTGCATGAATATTTATGGTTAACAAAAGGAAAAAACCAATTTTTTGATGCGGAAACAGTTTGTTTGGGTGCGTTTGAAAATGTTTATATAAAAAATAGCAATCATTTTATCTTTATATAACATTCAATACATTTTTTATAAAAATACATCTGCTCTATAGAAACTAGTGTTCATACAAAATAGAATGGAAAATTATAAATTTGTTGAATCAAATGTCCAGTGTGAAATTTTAATGATACAGCACTGTTTATTTATCATCTGATGATGTGAATATGTGACACTATCAAAAAATGTTTAAAGATTATATCAAATAATTATATGATTTGTGTGGATACATTATAATCAAAATGCATTTATTTTGCAGGCAATGGCCCAAATCAATTACAGGCCGGACAAGATTATATTGATATACCTGTGCGTGCTGGTTATAGAATTATGGGTGATGATAGTGAAGGTTACCTAGAAGATGGCATCATTGTTAAAACTAAAGGAACTGGTTACATTGCACCAAGATATCGTCAAAAATATTATCCATCTGTTTATAGTGATGTTGTTGATAGCAAAAATGATCGTTATGGCGAATCACCACTGCAACAATCCACCCCAATCAGACAACGAAGATTCGATCATCATTATCATCATCATTATAATCACAAACAATTCGAACCATCCGTATCCGCATCGGCATATGCTCCACGTTATTATCGCCAATCAGCATCATCATTACCGAAAAAATATCTTAAATCTGAAATTATTTATGGCCGTCGTGGTATGTTGTGCTTTTTTTTGATCTAAAAAATACTTATTAACACTGTTTTTCACTCTCTTTCATCAACAGAATGGTGATCTCAACAACTAAACAAAATTTCCTGAATAAATATAGCCATTGGTTTTTTGTGCATTTTTGCTCAGTTTTATGTTATTTGCAAATCATTATTGTTTTTTGTTTTGTTTTTGTTGTTTGTTCTTATTATTTTGGTCAATCATCATCATCATCATTAATCGGGTCGAAACATCATCCACATGTGCTGGGTTGTCGTTCGGTATATCACACACCCGAACATGCTCTAGTTATATCATCATTATAATCACCTCACACTTTACACCAACAAACATTTTTTTGTATCTTTTTTTGTTGACGTTTTTTCATTCACTTTTTGACAATTTAATCAGACACTGTTCAAATCTTCTCAATCCTCACTAATCGCTGTAATCATATCAAATTTGAAAAAGATTTATTGAAAAATTCTGAAATTATAAATAAAATACACATTGTATGAATGTCAGATGGTGTTTATTCTTTGACGTTTGGCCGATAGAAATAGTTATCAATTTGATAATATTTTAATGATTCTTGTTTGTTGTCAAATCGAGCTTCATCATTGTTATTGATTGGATTTTGGTTCATATCCAAACCGGTTGCAAAATTCTGATCATCAATTTGATCAAAATATTCACTATCCAGTTGATATTTGATATGAGCATAATGTTTTTCACAATAAGTTTTTACCTGTTCAATCTGTCCAAACAGACGTCGTTGGAGAAAGAAAAATATCCATGAAAAAACAACGTAAAATAATCGTATTCGCAAAACGTATTGCATTATGAATATGAATATTGAATAATTCAATTTTCGTTCGAATGTATCCAATCGAATCGGATGCTTAACCGTCAATGTATCATACCAATATTTCATAAAACTTTCATAACAAATCAAAAACCGTGGTGCAGCACCTTGCAATGCAAGGAAAACACCTTCAGTAAGATTCATGCCCATTCGAACTGGTGGACTTTGTTCATCCAAATGCACCTTATAACAACGTTCGAAACAAATGTGAAGAAATTGCCGTGTTTCTTCATAACCTTCAACACCGAAACAAATGTTGAAACGATCTTCAATGCCAACACAGTAGCCGATAACACGCCAAAAGTAGAAATATTCTTCAAATTCTTTGTCACTTGTACCATAAAATGCACATTGATCAGGACGGATAGCGACGATACCGATCAATGACCATTGCGTCATGGCCATATCGAATTGACTGAGCCAGATTCGTCGATTTGATCGTGGATATTTGTTATTCATTAACCGTGATACAGCCATATGGCAATTGCGACGAACAGTAATCATCGACTGATGTGTTTTACTTGTTCGATCGAATGGATCATCATCATACCAGGATAATATATGTATTACAGTCGATAGGATTCGCATAAAAACACGATATGGCGAGGATGAATTACCCGTAGCAATAACCGGTACCAATACATCGGGCAAATGTATCAATAAAATATTACCAATAAAATGTGCAATGTTTAAACTGAAAGTGAAAGTGTTAAACTTTTCCCATTTCAATTGAATCAATAATAATTACCTTAGAAAATATTTCCTGGCCATTCGTTGTGACCGCTTGAATCGTTGAGCATCATACCAATCGGGTGGTTGAAGAAGTGGATTAAAACTTGTAATAGGTCCTTTAATATAAGGAGCTTCTTCCGCCAGAATTGACCATTTCTTTTCCAATTTTTCAAAATCAACCATATTGGCACAAGAATCGTAACAAAAAAATCGTAACAAAAAAATGAACATTCAAATAAAAACCAATCACAATCAAATCACAGTGGTCAATGATGGTGGCCACATCTTTTCATCAACTGAATGTATTTTTGTCGTTGATGTTATTTTGATGCTCATTATGTAATAGTGACAGACATTTCGAAAGTTGGAATTTCGATGATAATAATGGACATTTTTCCAAAGAAATCCTGTGGCTCTTCTTGTCTATATGGCCTTGGATTTTATACTTTGTTACTTTGCTTTATTCGACCACACACTCCATATATTGGCAACTCTCATTTTTATTTTTGGATAAAAGATTGCCTGACTAAAGATTCGAATGAGAAATAAAACGAAATAAACAAAATTTTGCGAAACAAAATGTGATGCCCCTTCAATTGTGAAATTCAAAATAGTGATAGTCATTCTTTTTCTCGGACCAAAAAACAAACAAAACACTGAAAAACATGTTGTTCTCCCCCTGAACTTACTCACTCAAAATCATCAGTCTATTTAGAGAAATAGATTTGTCAAGGCCCATCAATCAATCAATCAATTATTACATCATCAATACAATTGTTATTTAATGCAAAAATACATTTAATTTTCAATCAGTTTGAGTGTTGTTGTTGTTTTCTCTACAAGGCCCAGAAGATGTTGTACATTGCTGGAACATATCTTGAAGCATTTGATTACAAAGAGCTGCATATGGATTCATTTTGGCCATATAGGCACGGGCAAATTGATTTCCCAATTGGGCTGATTGTTGCATATCTTTTAAACCAAGTTCACGGTTTTCCTCCAACAAATGAATCAATGCTCGTTGACAATAAGCTTGTCGAGCAACTTGTCGAAGATGAGAATCCACCGACAAATTCAAATCACCCAACAATTGAATTGCTTCATCCAGATCCTGACGGGCATCGGCTATTCGATTTTGAAGACGATAGGTCTGTGCACGATTATTCAAGACCGAAGCGTTTTCAGGCCAAAGTTGTAAAGCCTGTTGGAAATAATCAAACGCTTGGTCATATTGGCCATTATTGGCTGATTCTATTGCTTTCATTTCTAAACGTTTGGATTCTTGCTGTTCTGCGGTTAATTCTTTTTTCATCAAAGAATTCAGGAATGGAATTTATTGATTTTCAAAATGAATTTTAATAAAATATTAAGGTAGCTTACTTTGAGGATGATCATTCAGATTGACATCATCATTGTCAGCCGGATCCGAAAAATTTTGCTCCACCAAAAATGGATCAAACATAAAATCAATAACTTTTTGATCTTTGTTGTTGGCCATTCTGTTATTGTTGGAAGAAAAAAATCTAATTATATGACTTTAGCAGGTTATATGAATGTAACTTTAATATTAACGAAACTGCGTCACAAAAAATGGAAAATTCTTCTTAAACATGATAAAAATCAAGATGTCCTTGATTCATTCAAAACAGGTAATTTAATTTGCTTCAGGTACATTGAATTGTACATTTCCAAATACAGGAAAACTTGGATTTCTTTTGAAAAATGATTCCATTATCCAATGACAATGTTACTGAATTTTATGTTCAAAGATCGAAATAAGATAATATCGCAATTAGTTTTTTTCAAAGTTTTAGCGCGCTACTAAAATTCATCGATCATGTCCTATATGAATGAGTGATGAATTTTATTCTGAAAAATTAATTTTATTCATCCAAATTCATCCAAAATCAGAATGAATTCAATTGCAAGTTATTTTTGCTAAAATCTTTGGCAAATTTAAATTTCGATTCGAAAAGTGCCCGCTATTATTGCACAAAAATGTTCATTTTGAAAAGCGCTCCGAAGAAAGACACGTCAGAAATTGAAAAAAAACGTGGATCATTCATAGAATGTATGATTGTCATTTTCATTTTATTCTATTTGATTCATCACACGAGTGGATTGTGTTTTGCCGGCGTGGAATTTCATTCAAACATTGTTGTTGTTGGTTAGAGTTTAATTGAAATTCATTTTAAAGGTAACGTTTTGTTGAATGTTTCGGCAAGCAATTTGTTGATAATTTATTGTCATTTCAGCTTCAATTGATTTGGTTTGTTTGGCAAAATGTTTGATTCATCAATGAAATTGTTGGCTATAAGTATATATTGTTCATTATATTTTGGATTAATCCAATCAACACCGAATGACAATTTAATCATCAATGCTAAAGTTGACCGAACAATCGATATTAGTAATCAATTGGTCGTGATTACTTCGCAAGTTGTTGTACTGAATAAAGGCAGCCAGCCAGTGAAAGAATATCTCATACAATTTGGCGATAAACGTCATGATGATAATCTTTCCTATTTATCGGTTTCACGAGTTGATTCAAGTTCGAAAAAGAAAGATGCTCTCAAAGTCTCTAAATATTCCACTGGTGAATCATTTGCATCATATAAAGTTGATCTAGGCCAACATTCGATTCGGTCTGGTTCATCGATTCAATTGGACATTGAAGCCACTTTTGCTCATTTATTGCAACCATACCCTGTTGAAATCAGTCAAGCTGATCGTCAATTGGTTGTTTATTTGGGTAGAATTTATTTCCCAACTCCATATATGACTGAAACACAAACTACACGTGTTCGATTACCTTCATCAAGTAGCGGTGCTGAATCCTATACCAAATTGCGTCCAGTTACTTATTCCGATCGATTCATCAACTATGGGCCGTATGATAAGATTCCACCAACCACTGCCGATGAATCAGGAAACGAAGAACTTCGTGTTCATGTTGAAAACAATACGCCATTTTTGACTGTTGAAAATCTAAGTCGTACTATTCAGATTTCACATTGGGCTGGAGCAATTTCCGTTGAAGAAACATTGGATGTTGTTCATACTGGAGCCAAACTTAAAGGACCATTTTCTCGATATGAATATCAACGGGAACCAGTTTCGAATGGTATTTCATCGATTCGGTCATGGAAAACACGATTACCTGCTGGTGCTCACGACATTTATTATCGTGATGAAATTGGAAATATCAGTACTAGCAACGTACGCACCAGTTTGTCATCGGTTTATGTTGATATAAAGCCACGTTTTCCATTGTTTGGTGGATGGAAAACCAAATATATAATCGGATATACGCTGCCCACGAAAAATTATTTGTTGGCATTGAATACAAATACAATGACCAATGGTGATTATATTGTACGTATGCCATTTATTGATCATATCTACGACAATATGGTTGTCGACCAGGCAACAGTTCGTATTATTTTGCCTGAAGGTGCCAGTGATTTCCGTATCACTTATCCATATGATATTAAACGTGAACCGGATGAAATATTCTACAGTTACCTTGATACTATTGGTCGACCAGTAATTGTATTGTCGAAGAAGAATCTTGTAGAATGGCACATACAACCATTTGAATTGCATTACAATTTCAAACCATTTTATCTTCTACAAGAACCATTATTGATTGTTGGTTCCATTTTTGGTCTATGTATATTAGTCATGGCTTTAGTTCGAACAAAAACATCTTTGGATGCTAATTGAAAATGATACATTTTTATTATTATAAGGATTTTGTATATTTTGTTTTTGAAAAACATTCTCGAAAATTGATACAAATAAAACTAATAAACATTTTAAACAAAACGTTGGCTTATTTTTTCGGATATCGATCGAAAAAATGATTGATTCCATTCCAGGGATTGTTGTTGAGCTTTCAATACATCGTTCAGTGAGAATTGACCTTCGGCCAGAATCGATACAGTTTTTGAATCATTATTTTTATTCGAAATATGAAATGTGGCTTTGATAAAATCACAGGTTTCCAATGTAAACGTTATTGGTTCAAATGAACGAACATTTTTTTCACATTTTTCTTTAAATTCTTTTTCACGATAAATTAGTCCGTCACGTTTGTCCAGAATAAGACCACATGTTGCAATACAATAATTTAATGGATAACCACAATCGATCAATGATAATGTGATGGCATTCAATGATGTCGACAGAAATGAACTACCCTTTTCGATTTCATTCAATATGATATAGGTTCGCGAACGAGGTAATAATGCATGGTAGACCATCGGACTGAATGTCATTTTGAAATAAAATTCATAATAAAACAATGATTTATCTATCAAACTTCAATTAGTATCACAATATTAATAGCTTTCGGAACAAACCTTTGGTTAGATTTTTGATCTGACCCAATGGATATAGTAGAATGACAAAATAATTTTTCTTTAATAAATTTTGACTCGAAGCAATTGGATTCGGTCCAAACAATGAACATTGAACAATATTATCGCCAAAAGTATATAATGATGATCCAGAGCTTCGATTTAAATTCGAAAGAATCATCAAATGATCCGTATCAGAGGCCATTCTGTTTTGTTAATATTTTGTTGAATTTTCAAATGATAAATAACAAAAAAAAACTCACGTGGTCAGAGACACGACAATAATCGATTGTATCGAACGATTCGAATGAAATTTTCAATTGAAAATTGCTTCGATTCGTAGAATTCCTAATTGTAATTAAGGAATTTAGTCATTAAACTTGTTTCAATAGAAACTATTATGATCTAATCAAATATAATCAATTTTTTCGAATGGAAATTCCAAATTCAAATTGGCCTTGATCATTGATTTCAATGAAGGGGTTTCCTTTCAATTGATTTTCTTCTGTTCAATTAAATTTGTTGAAAATTTCTTAGAAATCAATCAAAAGAATTACAATATTGAAACAAGCATCATCTCTGAGCGGAAATTACCAGTTTAAAACTGGAAATTTTTCACTGGAAGTGTGAATTATCGATTCGAATGGCCATTCAATTGTTATTATGACAGGTAATAATCAAGCAATCGTGTGGTCACTTGGTTGTGACCAATCATGAAATTGCCAACAAAATTAATTTAATAATGATGATGGATGAATGATAAACAACAATTGCAACCAAATTTGATTTTTTTCATTTAATTTTGACGAATTTTTGAAAACTTTAAAATTGTTTTTGCCCACTTGATTGATGTATGAATGAGAGATATTTCAACATTTTTTCATTTAAAATTAATTGATCTCAATTTAACTTGATTCTAAATCTTTTTTTGATTGATTGTTAAGATTAATTATCACAGGAAAAATCATATTCAAAAACCTTATCGATGATCAGTTGTTTCAGTTGGCCATTTTGATTTGCCATTAATTTTCTTGGAAAACAAATTGATTGATGAAACCTTTTTTGTTGTTGTTTTGTTTTTGACAAAAATTTTCCTTTTTTCTTGAACTTGAAACGGTAATGTTTTTGTTGATGGATTTGTGGTGTATAACATACACTAAAAATAATAATGTATCCTTGAAAATCTGTCAAAATTTTAATTAATAACAGCCAAATTCAAATCAAATCAATAATTTTTGTTTTTTTCGAAACAAACAAATAATTTACCTGTACCGATGACTATGATTGATGGAATGAATGGCTTTCTTGTTGTTGTTGACTGATTTGTCTGCTGTTGGAAATGGAAATAGAAGTAAATTATGTTGTATAGATCAATTAGTAAATGATCATTATCAATCTTATCATATAATCACCTACTTACACAAGATATCCAATGATAATGACATTTTTTGCACTTTCTCCCCAAAAACAATTATCATTGTCATTACCATTATTGTTCAATAATTTTGTCTCAAACCTTGAACCCGAATTTTTTCAAATTAAAATTACCGAAAAAATGTATTTGAAAGGGGAAGAAATTGTAACAACAGGTCCTTGGTATCGTCTTTTTGTGATTAGGGAAAAACTGTTATAATGCATAAGTCATGTGTTGGCTAAAATTTCTAAATATTGTCGATTGTTGCTCAATCGATCTTCATCATTATTGCATCGTACCACAAATAAACAGAAAATATTAATTTATCATTGAACATGAAGGAAAGGGGATGTGGGAATAGCGAACAGCAAAACGACCTTTGTTTGTCTATTGATTGGATGGCCCTAAGGCAATTTGTTGGTTTGCTCAAATAAGAAAGAGTTGTGTGTATGTGATAAATAACATACTATTTATAACTTGCATGTCTTTCAATGATTTGCCCATCAATTCAATTGATTTATGGAGGGGAAGTGAAAAAGTAATACTTGATTTCATTAATTAAGCTTTGTGAAGAAAAATGTTTTACATAATCATAAACAATCAATATGAATTTGTATCCTATATTTTAGCCAAAAGATGGCTATATTCGTTGAACATTATCTCTAAGAAAAT
>ERZ500997.137-NODE-137-length-19935-cov-8.355282_pt1 | contig 19935 bp, 18 predicted proteins | sample MGYA00248826_ERZ500997 | MGnify/ENA primary metagenome ERZ500997 (study PRJEB25958, sample SAMN03398524) | human skin metagenome | study: EMG produced TPA metagenomics assembly of the Human Skin Microbiome Metagenome (human skin metagenome) data set.
ATTTACATTTGGCAAAAAAAAAACTTTTTTTTTCTTCCACCTACAACAGAATTTCTCAATATTCCAATTGTAGCTAAATAGACAATGACAAAACTAAAATCCCAATATCGTAATTATTAATGTCGTTATTGTTGTTGTTGTTTGATATCATGATTTGCATAACCAAACCTTCAGATTGCATGTATGGGTGGATGGGTGTGCGTGCAAAATTCAAAAAAATTATTTCAACGATTTTTTTTCTTTCTTTTTCATTGAACCATAGTTTATGATTTGGCAACAATTTCTCTTCCTTGTTTCATTATTTTTTTCCTTTCATTATGATCATGATAATGAATGTTTTTCGTTACGTTTGATTTCATTTTCAATTCGTTTCTTTTTTTTTGTTATCATATAGTGATTTTCTTCGGTTACCCTCGACAAACAATCAAATAACGAATTGTGATGAACTCTTCATTTTCGTTCCTTCGGTTCTGATTGATCGATAAAATCATTATAACACTTATTGATTGTTCACGATTTTCAATCAGCAGAAAAATAAAAATTCCTCTTCAATTTCGATTCGATTGATACCCATGACCAACGAAGAATGGATATATTGAAGAAATATATTTAAATGAGATAAAAGATATTCGATACTACTCAATAATACTTATTACACTCACGCACGAATACACACATTTGATTGTCGTTTTTTTTGCTGTTGTTAACTTTAGAAAAATAAAAATTGTTAACTCATTGGCATCTCTTTTAAATTGTTGATACCTTTGTGTTAATGATCAGATTATTATTATTGCTATTTGTTTTTTTCGATGAAAAAGAAAATCTCACTAAATCAATGCGCTGTAGCTCGTTTGTAATTTATTTTGGACTTTCGGCTCAAATATCAAACGATTTTCGACCACATTTCATGTCATACAATATCCGATACATACATATGGTATTTTGGTTGATCAATTTTGACAATCAATTTAAAATTCATTAATTATTTTCAAATCTTCAAAAAAGAAAAAAAGGAAAAATGAATAATTTTTAAATAAATGTCCCATGTTTTTCCCAATTCAAATACGTTGAAAGTTCATTTTTTCACTTTTTTTTCTCTTTTCATTTTAAAATGACAATTGTAATTTGGTTATAACAAGAGTAATGATCATTTTTGAATGAGAATGTATTGGATGGATCCAAATGATTGACCTCCGACAATAGACATTGACAAGAACATCCTTTTTCTTTTGCTCGTTACCAATTCCATTTTGAATTTGTTTCCCTTTGTTCGAAATAATTTCCAAAATAGAACACACACGCACAAAAACATTAATTGTGGAAATGGCAATTTATAACAATTTGGACATTCATTTAGATTTAATCAAAATCTATTGAATTCAATTAAGTCATTGGAAATTTTTATTATTATTGTTGTTGCCTTGTCTGTCAGTATTTAGTTGGATGTTCTCTTTCTTTTACAAATTCGGCTACATAGAGAGTTAGTAAATGAATGCAAATGAAATACATTGTGAATCGAAAGAGGGAGATTATCCATACGATGATGAATTCAGTAAATAATTCAAAATGATAATTAGATTCAATAAGCTAATATCCGCCATCTGTCTGCATGAAATAATCAATTTTTTCGGTTTGGATTCGTAGCTGGCCTCTCTGCAATATATCTTTAAATATAAGCAATATTTTTTTTTGTTCATATCCAAATCAAATTGATGAATGGAGAAGATAGAAAATGTCGACGTTGAAAACATTTTTTTACAAACGGAAATCTATGCCTACAAGCTATGCATACCAGTTATTGATCATCATCATCATCATTGTCATCCATTATAATTTATGCTTACGATTTTATATTCCATATTTTTCTCGAGATACAAATGACATTTCGGAAATATGGACTTTTGTTGAATATGAAAATGAAATTACTAATTTTTTTCTTTTGCTGTTGCCGGAATAATAACAAAGATATAATTAGATCCAATTATTTGACGAATACTAAACATGAGGATGACAATCTGTGATAAGTATCATATTTCAAATGCAGATGGAATAGAGCAGTGATTCTCAACCTTTTTGTTGTCGCGGCACAATTTTAAAATTTTTAAATATATAACAGTTGCATTTTCAGAATTTCGCGGCACACTAAAGTGCCGCGGCACACTGGTTGAGAATCACTGGAATAGAGAATTTTTTTTTTCGAGGAATGCGAATGAGAGAAAAAAATTCAAAACGACTATATCCACATACAGTAGCTCGTTAGAGTGTTTGTTGACAAAATCATCAGCACGTTCATTGTTTCATTTGATGAAAAACAATTCAAAAGAATTTTGATAAATTCAAACAAAATCAATGCAATGGACATGATTTCCAATTATAAAAGTTTGGTTTCTAATCTTGAACGTCAAGAATTAAATGCGGCCATGAATGGTCCTGCTTCTCCACAGATCTATGGACAATTATTGGCCATCTATTTGCTCATCAATGATTTGTAAGCTGGACCTTTTTTTATTAATAATCAAATAATCTATTGATATTTTTAATTTCAGACCTAATGCTAAACTTTTATGGAAGCGTATACCAAATGAAATCAAACAAAGTAATCCTGAGATACAGGCCGTTTGGAATGTTGGTGTTAAATTATTTAAACGTGAATTATCCGATATTTATTCTTTAGTTGACTCAGTTGAATGGCCACTGCATTTGAAAAACATTATGAATTGCATCAAAGGTTTTTATCTAATTTAATGTATTAACTACATACCTGAATTAAAATTTAACCCAACAGAAGCAACTCGTAATCGTATGTTGAATCTAATTGGCAAAGCCTATAGTTATATTCGCCTTGATGATGTTTCATCGTTTCTTGGATATGATGAAACGCAAACAATCGAAAAAATTCATACACTTGGTTGGCAATATGATTGTGAGACCAGATTTGTTACACCGAAAAAGATGCCAAACACTATGGACGATTCATCTAATGCAACATTAGATGAATTAATGATCAAACTAACAGAATTAGTATCATTTCTCGAAAATTGATTTTTGTAAATAAATTTTTTTATTATTATTATGAATAAATCAAAAACGGCCAGATCTCCTTCGACCTGTATATTTACTATTATCGCGAACATCTTTTCCTTGTCTTCGATATCGTTCTTTTTTATCCATAATCCATTGTCGTGATTTGATGGGTACTTTAGCATTCCTTGCATTACGAATTCTTTCTCGTTTAGAATCATAATCGATTGTACTTGGGACATGACGATCCACATCTTCATCATCACCAGTGCCCAATGCTTTTGGCATGGTTTGCGGAGCACCACCGGTAAATAATACGAGAAAGACTTTTTTTGCTTTACTGCTGTTTGGAAAATCAATGACCAAACCGCCATAAAAACCGGCCTTCATCGCTGTTTTGGTTATCAATTCAACTTGATCACTATTTTCTGGATAAAATTGAAATACTGCTTTAGCACCACGTGATAAACATGCATATAATGATGAGAATAATTTTGAAAGACGTTTTCCTGGCTTTTGGCCACGTTTATCGACATTGCATAGCCATTGTAGTGCCGAAATTGATATGGCACCATCAAAAGTTCCTGCACGAAATGGGACACCTTGACCAAGATCCATTTGAATAGTATCACCAGTTTCGCATTCACGTTCACGACATACGTCCAACATTGCCGAACTAATATCTACACCAATCCAATAATGACCGTTTTCTTCCAAAACTTCACCACTCAATCCAGATCCACAACCAAGATCAAGCAAATATTTGGGTTGTCCATCATCTGGCAACGCAAGCAATTCAATTGCTCTTTCACTCATCGATGTTTGAATCTCGATAATTCGAGTACTTAATTAAAGAAAGGAAATAATTAAAAAAATATTGAATTTTTCATTAATTGACATACTTTCGTGTATATTTTTTGGCCTCAGATTCATTATAAAACTGTTCGATGGAAAAAATAAAGATTAATGGATAATCAGCAAGCAGATTCAAATGATAATAATTACAATTTCCGGTGGAGCCTGATGCTCGGGTCGAGGCATGATTACGATTTTTATTGTTTAGAATTCGGAATTTAATTTCAGGATTCATCAACACAAACACATGGTTTGAAGTGGTCACGTTTTATGTATTGTTCATAAACATAGTGACAATGTTTTTTAAATTTTTCCATTAATTTCTTTTAAGACAGGAAATATCTTCGATAGTCAAAAGTTTTTTAAATTAGTTAATTGATTATCATTCAAAACAAACTGCGCAATTGCGAGCAAAACATTTATACTCATTTTCTATTGATGAGTGATGGGTTTGTTATTGATAATCAAAATGGATCAAAAATCAATATTCTTTTCGATTTTAATTTCAATTATTCTTTCACAAACAAATGGTGAAAAATGTAATTATTCCAAACCGAATATAGTGTTAATGTTGATGGATGATATGGGTTGGGGTGATCTTGGTGTGAATGGAGAACCTTCTCGAGAAACACCTTATTTAGATCGTCTTGCTTCCGAAGGAATGCAGTTTACTGATTTTTATGCCGGAAGCCCATTATGTTCTCCTTCGCGAGCAGCATTACTTACCGGTAGATTGCCAATACGAAACGGATTCTATACTACAAATATTTATGCAAGAAATTCTTATATTCCTCAAGAAATGATTGGTGGAATTTCTCGATCAGAAATTTTAATTTCAGAACTACTTGCCAAAAAAAACTATCAAAATAAAATCATCGGTAAATGGCATCTTGGACATAGTAAATCCGATTATTATCCATGGAATCGAGGTTTTCATGAATTTTTCGGTACATTTGGTGTTCATTTTGGTCCTTATGATAACGTAAAAGTTCCGAATGTACCATTATTTCGAAATGATAAAATGATTGGCCGTTATTATGAAAATGTAGTGATCGATCGAAAAAAACAGGAATCAGATCTATTGAAAAATTTCACACAAGAAGCAATTGAATTCATGCAACGTGAATCGAAAAAAGGAAATCCATTTTTTCTTTATTGGACACCGGATACATTACATGCGCCTACTTATCGTTCAGCTGAATTTGTTGGTCGATCAATAAAAAATTCCTCTTATGGCGATGCTTTGATTCAAATGGATCATTCAATTCAGGCTATAATGGAAACTATTCGTAATGAGCCATGTTTACAGAATAATACATTTGTATTTTTCACAAGCGATAATGGACCAGCTTTAACTTCTAAAGCTGATGCCGGTAGAAGTGGTCCATTTTTATGTGGCAAACAAACAACATTTGAAGGTGGATTTCGCGAACCGGCTATAGCATGGTGGCCGTCAAAAATTCCATCCGGTACAATTACTCGACAAATATCGACCCATATGGATCTATTTCGTACGATCGCTACAATAGCTAACATATCCATTCCGGATGATCGTCATTATGATTCGAATGATTTGACTAAAATTATGTTCAACAATAGTTATGAAATTCCTAATGCGACCATATTTTTTTATCGTGGTGATACTTTGATGGCCATTCGACATGGTTCATATAAAGCACATTATTGGACATTTTCAACACCACAAGAAGAACTTGATGTTGGTATCGATTTTTGCCCCGGACAAAATGTTTTCAATTTGACTACTCCACGATTGACCAATCATACCGAATCGCCATTATTATTTCACTTGTATCGAGATCCTGGCGAACATTTTCATATCAATCCAAAGAATTCTGAATATAAAGAAGCCATGAAAATCTTAAATAACATTCGTGATGAACATCAACAGCATCTCGTACCGGGTAAACCTGAGCTAAATTATTGTGATCATGCTGCCATGAGTTGGAGTCCACCCGGATGTGAACAAATAAAAATGTGTCTTCCCGTACCCAAATCATCACCATATTTGTGTGAATGGCCCCATTAATTAAAAAAAAAGACAATTTTTCATTAAAATTAAAATTTTTTTGCGTTCGATTTCGAATCTGAATCACGAAATGTCCTTTATGAAGAGCTCATTATCATCATTATTAACGACATCTTTTGACCAAAATTGAGAAACAAAAATGGGCGTTATTAAAAAAAATAGCCCCTTTATTTTCAATCGTTGTCAATTTTTGAACAACAAACTTCAATGCGCATTCTCAAAATTCTGCTCATTTTTAATGTTTTTTTTTGGCTTACTTGTGTGTCGGCTTTGATCAACATCGACATCATCATCATCATCGTCTTTGTCGTCGTCGTCGTTGTTGAAAATAAATTGTAAATCGAAATAGGAGAGCGAAAGGGTAAAAATGAACTGAACAATTGTGAAAAAAGTGGCAAAAAAACAAAACAAAAACGATCACACATTCACATAATGTACGAATTCATCTCAACTTCTTTTTTTATGTGTGTGTGGTTTATGTTTTGATTACGATGAAAACCACACAATAAAATTTTTTTTAAAAGAAAAGTGGACACTGTTTTCAATATTTTGATTGAATAGAAAAAATTAATTTTTTTCCAAAAAACAATCCACTTTTTCATTTCGAATTTATGAACAAAAAAAATTGAATTTTTTTTTGTTCATCCAAAATTCTGATATATATTTTTCATTTTTTGGCTTGTGCATGTGTCTTTATGTGTGTGTGTGTTTCTTTTTGGAAACCATTATTATCCAAGAATTTTTTTTTCTGATTTATTCTGCTTTGTTTACAGCTGTTTTGAATAAAACAAAATTCTTGACCACTTTTCATCGTTTTTTTTTTTCTCTAAATAATCATCATCATCAATTGCTTATCCTCATTAAACCATCATCATTTATTCAGAAAACTATTTTATATACATTAATACTTTGCATACACAGAAACAATTTTATTCAGAAAAATAATTAATCAAAAAACTCATAAATCATCAAACATTCAAATTCTCATAAAAAAATTAAAAAAAAACAAAAAAAAAAATCCAAAATCATTTCATCCGTTATCCATCTAATTATCATCATCCATATCGCCAAAAATCGTTTCATTGTTTAATGTGTATGTGTGTTAATGTTTGCGGTAAGTCATCATCATTGTGATTAAATAAAATAATAAATTTCATTTCAACCTCATAATATACACATGGCATTTGATAGAGATTAAATCTATATCATCATCACCATCATATATAGTCAATTTACACGAATAATGAAATGTGTGTGTGTGAATGTCGTTGACGATAATTCGTCATCATCAATGAATGAATGAGCAAGCAAACAAAAATCATACATGTGCTCAAACATTTTTTCTTGATTACAGACGCTTGCTTAAACATTGTTTCAATTTTTTTTTCTAATTTTTGCTAATCGCTTTTTTTCCTCTTGAAACATTTTTTCATCTTTTTCTTCAATAGCAAAGAAAAAAATCATAATTGGTCATCTTGTAATCTGGTTCATTCTTTTATCATTATTCACAGCAACAACGGAAAAACCCTTTTCCCAAACTTTAAAAGCATTTTATTGAAAAATTCTTAAATTGCACTCATCATATTATTTAATTTGTCAATTAATTAAATATTTAAAAAAATCTTAACTGAAATAAAGATGAATCAAAACGGTCAAACAACAGCTAAACGTAATAAGAATCGTTCTTCTGGTATTTCATCAAATAATCCATCTTCAATGTCATCCAATGTTCAAAGGTAAGATTATCATTATTTGATTTATTGAATTTTAATTCGTTTTCGAAATTTTATATAGAACAATGAATCGCTCGATGCGAACCAATTACCCAAATATGCGCGGTAGTGATATGTCATTATCATCATCATCATCATCATCATTACATCGAAACATTCATCCATCAAAATCATCACAATCGATGATGGTATCACAAGCAGGTGGCAGTAATAATCATTCTCATAATAATATGGCAAATACAGCTCCAGTATCCACCGAAGTACCATGTAACAGCGGTGTTTACAAGAATAAACGATTTGTTCATTCAATGACATCGTTGATCGGTTGTTTGATTGAAGTTAAATTGAATAGCGGTAAACGTTATGAAGGCATTCTTAAAACATTCTCTCCCGATGTAAGTTTCATTTTAAATTGCTTTTAAAAATTTTACTCATTTGAATTTTTCTGAAAATTTTAGTTTCAGTTGGCATTGTGTTCAGCTGCTCTGATTGATAATATTGAGGAGGAAAAACGTTGCCAACCTACCGCAAATAACAACAACAATATCGGTAATCTTTTGGCCGCGTTAGAATGCGAAGAAAGTGTTGTCGAAACATTGGTTATCAGTCCTAAAAATTTGGTCACATTCAAGGCATTGAATGTTGATCTGGATTTTGCGACTAAAAGTACGTATATCAAAACTATTTGTTGAACATGTGTTTTAAATCGGATATAATAATTTACAGAAGCTGTAATGACTGACAGTGAGATTGCAAAACATGATGGCAGTACTAAACAACACCGGGAATTAGTTCCATGGGATGGCGGTGATGACAGTATTGATGGTCATGATTCATTAGGTCTAGATTCTTCATTGGATGATCACAGTGGATTATCACTAGGTGGAGGAGGCGTATCAAATGGTTGGAAAACTGAAGATATGTTCAAATTGAATGAAAGTAAATATAATATAGAAACGACATATCAGGATGATATGTCAGAATATACTATTAAACTGGAACATCGTAATGATGAAGAATATCGACAACGAGAAGCACAAGCTGCAAAGATCGCCCGAGAAATTGAACAAGATTCTACACGTGTGGCACGTTATTCTAAAGAAGATGAACTTGATGAAGAATCTCGTTACTCGGCTGTGATTCGTAGCGATCCCGATATAACTGAATCGGGAAGCAATATGGCATCTCCATCGAATAATTATAATAATAATAATCATCATCATCATTATAGGAATGATATGAATCATCATCCATCTCGAGATCAGCCTGATAGAAATCGTGATAATAATCTTCGCAATAGTAATTCTGGAGATAATCTTGGCGGATTTCGAACACAAACTTCTCGACAAAGTCGTAATCGCATGAATACTAATCGTAATAGTAGTGGTGGCAGCGGTGGTGTTGATCGTTCTGGTGGTGGTCAATCAATCGGTCCAAATGAAGCAAATTGGCGTGATGCTAATAGTCGAGTAAGCGCTGATCATCGCTATCATCAGCAGCAATCACAGCAACCATACCGTTCAGCACAGAATCCAAATAAACCAAATTCTGGATATGTAGATCGTAAATATAATGCTATAAATTCCCAGCAGCAATCATCCAGCCAACAGCAGCAGCCACAGCAAACGTACCAATCAAGTGCGGCTAGTCAAGCCAATAATAATATTAAATCTAGTTATTCATCAGTTTCTGCACGAAACATATCTAATGATATAATGGCCACGACCAATGAAATGGAAACTATTAAAACATTTGCAAGAAGCTCTGGTCAACCACCATCATCAAACGATCCGGATAATGTTGGATATCAACGTAAAACATCATCTGGAAATAACTCGAATAGTTTGCCACAACGTGAATCATTTAAACAACAACGTACGCCTTATAATCGGGTTGTAGAGCAGCAACAACCCCAACCGCATCATCATCAATCGCACCAGCATCATTCATCCCAACAATCACATTCGGAATCAAAAATGCCTTCGAATAATAAATCATTAGAATCATCGGATATGTCATCTGCAAAATCGTCGCTTCCTACATCACCATCATCCGGTCCATCATCAAATATTTCGACTCCTACTGCTGAATCATCATTGATGAAATCGCAATCAGTAGCTACCAATTTTGCTTCAAAAGCAGCAGAAATACATCAATCAAAATCCAATGATCAAAATTATCAGTCACAAGCTCGTATTACGAGTCCAAAACAAGGACTGGATATTGTAAATAATAACAATAATAGGAAATTGCCTGATTCATTACCTGCAGGAGAAAATGGTCGACCTACTATGGTCGATGCTGTTAAAAAAGGTGCTAACATGAATCAACAACAGCAACCGCAACAACCATCAAAATCTTTGATAATCAGTTCGAAAGATAGCGTAGATTCTAATGAATCAAAAAAGTTGCCATCGGATTTGACAGTTACGCAGACATCTCCTTTATCATCAACTATCCTTAATAATCTGGCGACCACCAGTAATTCTATTACTACAGCTTCGGTCAGTTTCACGTCAACAGGAAATACAGCTACTACTACTGTCACAACATCATCTTCCTCAACGATTACCGTGCAACAACAACAACAGCAACCGCAACAATCAACAACAGCATCATCGACACCATCATCAGTTGATGCCCATGAAATAGTGGTTACATCAAAATTGAATCCCAATGCCAAAATATTTACTCCTCGTGCTGTTCAAATGCCTACGGCAACTCCACCACAGCAACAAAATCCCCAGCAGGTTGTGGCACCTATACCACCACACAACTATCCATCACCTCATGCTCCTTATCAATCTGTCGTTGCCGGACATATGCCAGCAACCACACCACCATCGATTCCATCGACACCTTCATTAGCTGGACCAGCCGGTACAGGTCAATTCATCCCTTATACTCATCCTCATCCTGGCGGTGGTGGTCCACCTGGTCAACATCTAACTGGTCATGCTGCTCATCATCAACAACAATCCATTCGTTATCCAATACAATTTCAGTATAACCCTATGATGCCGCATCAGATGGTTCCACAATATATAGCCATACAGCATTTCGCAACTTCCATGCCCGCAGGTGCTGTGACGGCAACGGCTCCTCCCACAGTAGCTTCTCAACAGTCTTCAGGTGGGCCATCGAATCAGCAACCACCTCCCGGTTCTTCTCATCATATGATTTCGGCGAATGCCGCTCAATCGATGGCAACTCAAGCTGGTGCTAATTCTTTAGTTCAAAATAATGGACACGGTCCTCAACAACAACAAGGACCTCAACAACAATCGCAAAATGTCAATCAAACGCAGCCGCGCGGACATTATCGTGGTGGTGGTAAAAATGGTCCAGGTGGCAATATGAATTCTAATCAGCAACCCCAACAGCAGCAACTTATACGACATCAACATCATGAAGCATTTGTTTCACAGCAACAGGCACAGGTGGCCAATGTAACCGGACAGCCAATTATGACCGGTGCCACTCAACCACAGCATTTACCTGTTGTATTTCCAGGTCAGGTGCATCATCATCACCATGCACCAAATCAAATTCATCACAGCCAACAAGCTGGACAAAACGCAGCCATGGCTGCTCAGCTTGCTGCATCGGCTCAACCCGGTCATCATAATCAAGCATTAACACATTTCATGTATCCGGCGGGATTTCCGCCACGGCCGTTATTAGCAACTCATCAATCACATCATCATCATCCAAATGCATTAGGCATGACTATTCAACCTGGTCTATATGCACCACCGGATTCACATATGCCTACTGTCTATATGCAAACTGAAATGCCGCATCAGATTGTTACTGCTCAATCTATGGCACCCCCACCTAATGCAATGGTTCCACCTCCCAATAATATTCCACAAACTATTGTTCCAACTACCGGTGGAACTATGCCTGCACCAACAGGAGCGGCAGCAACGTCAACGCAATCATCTGTGCCACAAGGTTCCGTTCCAACTTCTCAACAATCACAACAACAACCTACATATGGGTGATTGAATAAAATCAATTTCATAACCGAATACTAATATAATAAATTCATCGGAAATTTTTTGTCCTGTTCAAATGTTATGCATTTCTAAATAAGATCTGTACATTGACACTCACATATACATTCAATTTCCGAAGTTGTTGAACAGAGATTCTATACAGCGAACTTTCTTTTTGTGAATGATTTTTTGTAACTATAAACGATTTAAGAAAAAAATTGAATAAAAAATTATGTAATATAAAAAATCAATTACTCTCGATAATTTTCATGGAAAAATCCACAGGAGGACAGCCTTGAATTATACTACTCATTGATATAATATCATATTCTGGTCTTGCATATTCAAGAATATTCGTTTCGGTAATATTACCACTTGCTTCGATCAATATCGATGGATGCTCCGAGCGTAACTTACGGCTGATTTCGGCTCCTTGATTCGCTGACACATGGTCTAACATGATTATGTCGGCACCGGCTTCAGCAGCCTGCTGAGCATCGTCATATGATGAACATTCTACTTCGATGCGACAACTAAATCCAGCACATTTCTTCACTTCTGATACAATAGTTGCTATATTTGCATGGCCTGATATCTTCACATGGTTATCTTTCAACATGATCATTGTGCTGAGATCATAACGATGAGTATCAGCTTGTCCAACTAATACTCCATATTTTTCTACCATCCGAAAACCGGGCGTTGTTTTTCGTGTTGCAGCTAGTCGACCATTCCAGGACATTTCTCTCAATTTTACTCCAATGTTATAGCATTTGGTTGCTATTCCTGAACATCTAGATAAAACATTCAATATAGTTCGTTCGGCAAGAAGAATCAATCGAGCAGGTCCATGTACCGAGGCTATCTTAATTTTATTATGCTGTGAAGCTTCATTGATAAAAGTTCCTTCTTCATATAAGAACTTTGGTGGATCAACACCTAGTTCTTCGAAAACTGCTTGAACAAATGGAAATCCAGCTAATATTCCTGTTTGTTTACAATAGATTATCGCTGTAACTGGTGTATCACCAACCACCAATCCCTGCATATCAAAACTATATGATTCAATGAGAAAATTCCATCATTTAATATCACAAATACCTTGGTACATCTTCATTAATCCAAAATCGAACTAATTCTTTGATTTTAATTGGATTCAAAATGTTTTTCAAATTATGATTGGCCATATTATGTTTGAGTACAATAGTTATTCAATATTAATCGATGATAATCAAATTGAATTAAAAAAATACTTCAAGCCACCTGATGACATATGCACATGTGCAATGAATAAACTATCGTGATGTCAATTTTTTATTCGCTCACTATATCGCGATAGTGTGTGAATAGTGATATTGTTCGATTTGTTGTCGATTTAAATTAATACAAATTTTAAATAATTATTTTAGAATTGAAAAAATGGTCCGACTTAATGCCATACGAATTCGTGAGCAGGTTTATCCCGATCCAGGTAATATCATTTTTTTACTACTATTATTTTCAATTTGTATTGTTTTTTTAATCAAAGACTATGAACACTTGGATATCATAAAAATCAATCGAATGACCGATGCTGATTGTCGACGAGTTCTTGATTCATTGAAACCAAACGATGTTTCAAGTTCAATTAATCGTAATAAAGTCACTGAAAATAAAATTCGTTCCAATCCGAAGCATTCGCAATTTAAACAGCAAAACAATGAATCTAACCATGTGACACAACCTTTGAAAAAACCACGTCTTGATCAGAACAAACAGGAAAAGGATCAAATCGGATGTGCTCCAGTGAATCGAATGTTACCATCCAAATCGGAACCTAAAGCTAGTGATAAATTTGCTAAACCAGTAACACAATTCAAAGAAATTTCTAGTTTTCTAATTGAACCACCTCCTGCTTGTTATTCTAAAGCAGCTCAAGATTCCCGTTTGGCTTTTCAAGTCATCTATGGTCGATACAAGCCATACAAAAAGAATAAAGAGTGGACATATGATGGCTTTTTGGCTATCAAACCAGAAGGAATTACTCTTTATAAATGTTCAGGAGCTGTGTAAGTATAATTCTTATACTGAGCATTTTTTTCTCAATTATTTTACTTGAATCCATTATTCAATTCCAGTGAAAGTCGTTTGGAACGTGCAACCGAAAAAGTACCAAAATATTTTTCAACCGGCACTCATTTAATTATTGGACAATGGGAATGTGAAATATGTGATCAATTATTGTTCAGTGAATTCGAAACTGGAGCTTATTTTGCTCCCGATAATTAAAATTGATTAGATTGAGTTTTTTCAATTTTCGCAAATTAAATTTGAAAAACTTAGTTTTTCTAAATAAAATTATAAATATAACCATTAAGTAATACCAGATTTCATCATTAATGTACCTTTATTGCGTCATCTTCATTTATCTATCGATAGAATCACCACAAAAAAACTTGATAAGTGTCGACCACTGGTGGTTGACACCATAAACATCATTTCGCGCCAAATAGACCCGGTTAAATGAGCGCGAATGCAAAAAAAATGTGGATGAGGAGGGAGAGGATAAAAGAGGAGGTTTCATGATAATGATGTGCCTAATTATTTGAGGAGAAATAGTGATCCGAGAGATACACACACACCGTTGTTCTAAAATGTATATTGAACGCATGCGTTCAAATTTTATTTTAACAATTTCTGCATGCACATCTCTTTGCGTTAAAATTATTAGGCCATACATATCTGCTTGTATAATGTATGCCAATCATCTTGATCCTCATGATGGTGATCATCGTCATCATGTGTATGACCAACCAAACCCTGAATTTTTTATCCGTTTATTCCATAGGTATACTTTTTTTGATTTTAAAAAATTCATTCATTTTTTTGTAGAAAAAATATTTGCTAAAATTCATTGATTAGGATCTAAATTGGAAAAATATTTTATCCAACACGTGAAACATTTAAAATGTTATCAACGTTGATAACAATGTTTATGAAAAGAAATTTATTTTTTGTTACCTCCTTTACATCCTCCTCATTGCCATTTCCATCCTCCTCATATTGAAACATACATACATGTTAACAAAAAGTGCAAGGCTGGCCTTGTGTGCTGGTATTACGACAGTCAAATTTTTCAATGACTTGTTTTCTGCATGTCTGTTTGTGTATTGCCAAAGATTTTGTGTTTGTAAAAAAAACTCTCCCTCCAAACTGCTTTTGGAAACAGCAGCAGCTGTGTGTATATGAAATGTATGTTGGTTGATTGAATTGATGGTTAATGGTTGAAGGCGCACAACTTCCGAAAAAAAAAACTGACAAGGTGGTTTTTCTTGGTGCCTTAATAAGGGCTCTATTATTCAAATTCATTCTTGGGGAGGAAAAATTTTCATTGAACCGAAAACAGATACGAATTTCTCTTTAACGTTTAACTTTTACTGAATACTATCGAACGTCAAATGTGTTCTCGTTGTTAAAGTTCCAAATTGAAAACGGTGTTTTGTTTATTTTAAAACCAGTTTACCCTTTTTTTTCCTTTTCGTATATATTGACACATACTATTATCGACAAAAACCTTGGCTGACCAACGGTTATTTAACATAATACTGACGATCATAAACCAAAAATTTATCCAATAGAAACAGTCCAACAATTCTGACAAAATGTATCCATCCCAATCAATCAATGGTCTCAGTAACACTAATAATAGTAACAACGAAAAGAAATTTTTCATCCTAAGCAACAATAGGTTTGTATATTGAGTTATGTAAAATTTCTGTAAATGTAATTCGGTTTGTTTTGTCTGTCTCGATAATAGTCAATCATCTCCATTATCATCATCAACAACAGCATTGCTTACCAATCCAAACGGGAAGAAAACACAGATTCTTTCCAATAAAACGAACGGTATCAAATATCCTAAATCACCATCATCACAAATGAAACGAAAAAAACAAGATTCAAAAACGGGTAAAGGTCTTCGTCATTTCTCTATGAAGGTAATTTCCAGAGATGAAAATGTTTTTTATATTGAAATTTTTTTCTATTCTATAAAAAAAGGTCTGCGAAAAAGTTCGCAATAAAGGAACGACCACTTATAATGAAGTTGCTGATGAATTGGTAGCCGAATTCAGTGATGATCCAATCGCTAGTCGTGCATCATTTCAAACGGGCAATGATCAGGAACCATTCGATCAGAAGAATATACGCCGTCGTGTTTACGATGCCCTTAACGTATTGATGGCCATTAATATCATATCGAAAGAGAAGAAAGAAATCAAATGGATTGGCTTGCCAACTAACGCCGTTCAGGAATGCTCAGAATTGGAAAAGGAACGTGCTCAACGTCAACAGCGAATCAAAGAGAAAAAGGATCAATTACGTGAATTATTGATCCAGCAGATTGCACTCAAAAATCTGGCTGATCGTAATCAAATGGATGAGAATCCTGATCCAAATTCTATAATAAAACTTCCTTTCATCATTGTTAATACGGATAAAAATACCTTAATCGATTGTTCAATATCACGTGATAAGTCAGAATATCTATTCAATTTTGGTAGCACATTTGAGATTCACGATGACTTTGAAGTATTAAAACGAATGGGTCTTGCTTATCATCTGGAAAAATTGGAATATGGACAAACGATGAAACGTTGTGATTATGAACGTGCACGACAATTTCTTCCGGAAGCTTTACGGACCGAATTGGACGAAATGATTGAAGAGAATCATGTAAAGATTAATTGAAATAAAGTTTTATCAATCAATCAATGATGAAAATTTTAAATAAAATTCCTATGAACATTTTTCTTTATTAGATCAATAGATCATCATCTTGATCAAATCAACATTCGAATCTTGTATCGATCAGCATTAACATAGAAAATCCTACTTTAGGAATAATATTTTCTACCTACAAAAAAAAAACTTCAGATGTTTGTTTCGTTCATTCATTGGAGATCATTGAAAATTCCAATGCAGCAATTTTATAATTTTGGTGAATTTTTAGAAAAACGTAAAAAACATTTTCATCAACAAACGCTAACAAACAAATGAATTTAATTTCACACACATGTAATTCCTTTCTTGATGTAATTTTGTTCTTGTTGAAATAAAACATTTTTCGCTTCATCTTCATTTGATCGTATAGTTGATGCATGCAAAAATATTCAATAAAAGTATAAATATCACCAATAGAATACCATTGGTAATCATTAGGCTAAGATTAACTTTTGTTCCAAGATGATGTATATCCACACCACATTCATAACGAATATCGGCCGGTTCATATTCGAAAACTTTTTCCATATAATGATTCAATGGACAAATTTGTCGATGATTGTGGCAAAATTTTTCAGGAAAAACTTCACAAGCACCATTATCAGAGAAGGTTTCATTAAAATAATAAAATTTTAAAAAATAATTTCCATAAAGATCATTCGAATTGGTATTTTCAGTCGATTGATTTTCATGAAGCTCAAAAACTAATGTTGCACCGGGTGAAATAAGAAATGTATTGTAGATGCCGAATGCTTGTAAAATGGAAACAATTTTACCATCGTGTGTGGAATACAGATAGAATTTCGTTTCTCGATTTGATCCGTTCACGAAATTCCGAAAATTATTATTAATTTCTCGAATCAATTCACCACCAATCAATCGTTGAATGGAAAAATTATCATAGAATAATGTCCAATAAATTTGCGATAATTCCCGTAATCGTTGAATAGCATACGATTCATAGTTTTGCGTCCAAATTTGATAAGGAAATTTATACCAATGATAATTTGCCTGTGTTTCAATGTATAATTCTTGGTACAAAAAATTAATCGATTTTAACGAGTCAATTTTTTCACCGGCATAAAATGAAATTTCTTTGAGAAATTGACGATTTTCTTGTTCGACTTGTTTGATGCGATGATCTTGATGCTTTATTTCATGAAATATTTTGTCTAAATTCGGACATGGAAAATCAACATCTAGTAACGGATCAGTACCTTTTGGTGAGAATGATTTGATCGGTATTGGTATCCAAAAACGTTCCAAATTTTCATAAATAAATTCTTCTGCAGTAAAATTATCATTTTCTCTCTCAAAATTTGATAATCCTCCAATCAAACCAGCAGAGAGAGCCGATGCACTTTCCAAACATCGTCGATAACTCGAACTTCGAACCTGAATAAAATTTTCAACATTTGTCTGATAGCGATAAGTATTAAGAAAATTTGCGTAAACTCCATGAAAAAATCTTCCGACTTTGTACATTCGGTTCCGACCTAATCGAGTAAGTTGACCGATACCTTCTGGCCAAAAATGTCTCACTAAACTATAAGGATCATTATGTACAAATTGTCCTGGTGTTCGATCACCATGTGAATGAATTAATTGCACAAGACGTAATGTTGTTTGATCTTCGATGTTAGCTTTTGGTTCAAATCCATTAACAGTCGATATGATTGCCAATACAAATAGGAAATGTGATGAAACGAACTTTGCCATTCTGTAGTATTGAAAAAAAATAAATCACTTGGTTCTATCATCATGTGAAGAAGATGCGCAAGCAAATCGCCAACTAATATGTTTTGCATAAATGAATCTTATCATTTAATCAAGCATTGATTATCACACATTGATTATAACAGTATGGATAAAGTCAGAATTTTAGTAAAAATTTGAAATTTTTCCTGTAACGTTATCTATTAACACTACTTGTCATGTGTTTATTTTGCATTTCATTCGACAATTTCCATTGCCGAATGATCGAAAAAAAAAAGAAAAATTTTTTGACAAAAAAATAATACGAAAATATGTCGACCATATCAGAAAATACCCAGGTTTTACCAACCGCATCATCGACGGGTGATTCATTACCAAGAACATTAAAGAATGGGCCACAAGAAGGTGTACAATACCCTATCAAAGTTAATTATTGTGGAGGTTTGATCATTTATTTATTTCGAAAGAACTATAATTTTTTCAATTCTTTTCAATATTGTAGTATGTACATTACCCCTTGAATATTGTGAATATAATAGCGGTTATGATAAATGCAAAGAATGGCTTCTGAAAAATATGCCCGAAATGTTTGCCAAATTAGATACAAATGGTATTACTCTGCTAATGAATTTTTATTCATAAATAAAATTGTCTCATCCTCTAGCAAATGATGATAAAGATCCAGCCAAAAAAACTCGACAGAAACGTGGCGGTAAAGCATTGCTCAAACCGAAAAAAAAGGAAACCGGGGAACAAATTGTCAAAATCTCTCGATCAAATCGTGGCAAAAAGAAATATGTGACTTGTATGATTTGATAAATATTTTATTCTGCATATCATAGTTTATTCTTACATTGAAATTTTTTCATGTTCATTAATTAGTTGTACATGGATTGGGAAATTTCGAAATCGATCTAAAGGATGCAACAAAATTTTTCTCTTCACGTTTTGCTTGTGGTTCATCTATTAGCGCTGCCGATGAGATAATCATTCAAGGTGATGTCAAAGATGATTTATTCGATGTATTACCAGAAAAATGGCCACAAATCGAAGATGATTTTATTGAAGATCTGGGTGATGTTAAACGATAGATTGTAATGATAATAATATCCTTTTAATTTTTATATTCTAATGATTCAACAAAAAAAAAAATCGGTCAAAGTAATAGATTGCAACATCAGATGGCATTGATAGGACAGAATATTTTCCAAATATTTCAAACTGTAAATTGTATTTTTTTCAATCTTAGAGAATGCAAATAATAATATTTCAAATAATAACAAGTTTTTTTTAATTTCTTCATTCATAATAACAAATATCAATTGATTTGTGTATATTATTAAGTTATTAATTTGGTGTGAAAGTTTTAGGACAAAAAATAATGAATAAATTTTCTGTCATTTCCAACAACAATAACAAACAAATATGCAAATGTGTATGTGTGTGTGTTATGGATAATAATGATAATAATGCCAGTTATTAGTAATAAAATGTGAATATATAAAAGAAAAACATGATCAATAGAATCAATAGAAAAAATGAATCAAATTTGAAACAACAACAACAACAAAATTAAGGCAACCAGAAAAAGGGTGTTTTGTTATTCGAATGGTAGAAAAACGTTTACAATCAGGCAGATGCTGGTTTGATTTGGTTTTTTGTTTTTTGCTTTGTAGATTAATCCTATGAAATAAGTACAAGATGATAGATATTTACTCTATTTATCTGATTCGATCATCGGATAATGTTATAAATAAAGAAACGTCTGTGAAAACAAAAATTGATCGAAAGAATCATTTAA
>ERZ500997.138-NODE-138-length-19906-cov-8.094303_pt1 | contig 19906 bp, 15 predicted proteins | sample MGYA00248826_ERZ500997 | MGnify/ENA primary metagenome ERZ500997 (study PRJEB25958, sample SAMN03398524) | human skin metagenome | study: EMG produced TPA metagenomics assembly of the Human Skin Microbiome Metagenome (human skin metagenome) data set.
TAGAATACCATAATCATTTTTAATATTGAATGCCATTGGAATCATGTCCCATTTGTTTTAACAATTTGTGATATATGATTTTTATAATTCTTGAAAATGCTTTTATTTCAATTTCTTTGTTATTACTCATCATCGTTGTTATCTTAAAATACGATTGATGATGTTAATCGAAACTATGACAAAACTTTGTTTGAATTTTCAAGTCCAACATTGACAATTATTATCTATTGATAAAGATTATCGTCAATGTCTATCGTATGATTTTGTTATTCATCTTCAAACAAAAATTGATTAGATAATTATTAAAGTAAATTTTCAATAGAAAATCACTTAGATATTATTATTGAGTCATTTCATTCATCACAATTTCTGACTAAAGCCTATAGCTAAGCAAGCGTTCTATATTCTAACAATATATTTTAGTTAGTTAGTTAGAATAATCCAACTAACTAACTGTATTTATAGCCATAGTCATGTTTGTAACTGATTATTTATCCATCACCATAGATGATTTTTGGTTATTGCCCTTTTTTCTGTATAATAATGATGACGATGACTTGGCCATCTTTTGTTAATATATCCTGGTATACTTTCTACCATTTTCGGATGATCGTCTGTTATTAATAACTAATTCCTTGTTTTAATGACGCCCGATATTGATTACAACATACAGACGATGTATATACTACATTCGCGTATATAAATGACATATGAAGTCGTTTGGTTTAATTTCATTGTCATGTTTTACCGCCGCTAGTCAAGTGCTACTGAAATTGAATTTAAAAATCTTTGATTTTTCTCACTTCTAATAACTTATTGTTTGAATTTTTTTTTCTCAATTAATTCCATAGAAAATTCACTGTGACTTTTATTCGAAAATTTTGTTGAATTTTTCTAAAATATATTATCATGGCATTGGCAATGGTCAGTTTAGATTCTGGTGTCACTACTGGACATTCTTTTGTCAGCTCATTATCATCATCACCTTCATCATCATCTTCATTAACAACAACAACGGTTGATGTGACTACTACTGCTGATGAATTATTATTATCTACCTCTTCATCATCAAATGATTCTCATGATCTCATTATGATGGATTCAATATTGTCATCATGTCCACAAACACAAACTTCTCCGATGTTATCGTTACCACCGTTGCCACCATCATCATCATCGTTGAATAGTAATACAACATCGGCCGATATTATGATCTCTGCAAATAATAACAACAATGTTCACCATCTTCAATCGATCGTTCAGCGGCGACAACAACGTCGTCCGAAATTGGACATAACATCAACCAATTCATCATCGTCATTATCACAAAAAGTTCGACTTTCCTTGGATATGAATGGAATCAATCATCATCACTTCAATCACCATCATCATAATCATCATCATGCTAATCCAATGGTAATCACAGTGGCAGATAATAGTCGAAAATTAAAAATTGGAAAATCGGTAAGATTTTTGTCTCATTTAATATTGAAAAATGTTTCTATTAGAAATTTTGCTTCAAATTCGAAATTACAGCAATCACCATGCTGCAAAACTTGTCGGATGCAAGTTTGTCGTCAAAATTCTTATCAACAACAGCAACAATCACAATTTAAGATGGACATTCATGATACTATAGAATCAGATTATAATTCCAATCCATCAAGTGCACCAATATTGACAGGCGATGATGAAGCTTCCAAAAATTCCTTATTATTAAATCCAATAAATTCTTGCTGTAATCTTATGATCTCATCATCAGCTTCATCATCTTGTTCATCCTCGGTATCATCAATGTCACCATCTTCATTTCTATCAAGTTCCTCGTCATCGTCGTCTATGTCCTCGATAGTATCGCCTTCATCTCTATTTTGTGGTGGTTCATCCGCATTAAAACGTACCAAACGTAATCTATTGATGGCGGCAAATGAGCTTCCACCATTGGATAATATGGCTATATCATCTTCATTTACGTTTGATGAAACTCCTTCAGGTTCTGGTGATGATTGTGATGGTTCCTCATCATCGGTAATGGAAGCAAATGCAACACCTATACTGCCTTTTTTGTATTTGGGTAATGAACGTGATGCAAATGATGTCAAACGTTTGGATGAGCTTGATATAACTTATGTTTTGAATGTAACATTGCAACCATCATCAACAACTATCATCGCAAACTCTGATAGTAAAGTTGTCGAGAATATGAATGGATCATTTTCTTGTCAATCTAGTCATGATGATTCATCATCACAATCTAATAGTCATTCTAATCACTGTGATAGAAATAATAAAAATAACATCAATTATCGTGAAGAACCAGAATGCTATGAATCCGAATCTGCAAAACATTTGTCATTGTCGAAAACTATGAATCGTCTTTATAAGTGGTTACCAGCATCGGATAATTATCAACAAAATTTAAAACAATATTTTGAAGAAGCTTTCCATTTTATTGGTAAGTGTTCCATTCTTTCTTTTTTTCCCTTATACATAATGCATTCGAATCGATTCATTCCACCATAATGTAATTGTCGGCTCATATGTTGAATCATCGTCATAATCATAAATTCAGAATCAGATCAACCTCTAGCGCTTGTTTTTTTTTCTATTTCCTCAATTATATAAATCAATCTGTCTCTTTTTAAATGTAAGCTGCAGTGTGTGTGTTCATTTGATGACACAAATTTAGATAGAGCTGAATTTTGTATAACGCGTGACCTCTGAATGACTAACGTCATTCATCAGTCAGTCATGACGAGGCCGTCTGAAACATCCTCACACAGTTATTGTGCGTATATATCTCGATCACTTAATTTAATGTTTGTGGTGGCGATGATTGACTGGCCACCATATTTTTTCTCTTGCTTTCTTCCTGTTTATCGAAAATGTTTTGGATCACTAGTTTATAATCATTGAAAAAATCAAGGCCTTACCGTTTCCGTTTCTAGGTCACAAAATGTATATTTTCTACAGCTATTAGGTCACATATGACTCATTCGTTGCACATTCAGCAAGGTCTATAGTAAAGCCTAGCCTCCTTTTTTGCCTAACTTCCCACCCATATAACACATATTGGACCAAAAAACGGATCACTCAAGGCAGGCCGCACGTGTGACCAACTATCTAAGGTCCATCTGCCTTTGATTTTGCTTCGGTTCGATTATATGCGACATTTATGTTGATGAGTAATAATGTCCCCCTCAAAAAAAATATAGAATTCAAGGCCTAGCATGTGCTCTGATTTATATGGTTTCATAAAATCTTTCATTGAATGAAACTAAATGCACGTTATTTGATCTATTGATGCTCGTTGATCGATTTTAAGCGTCTCATTCTCTTTATTTGTTTGGTGGTAATGTTGGTTAACAAATAACAATCTGAACAATTGTGGTAATGATGACTCATTCAACGTTTCAGTTTATACATCGGCCTCGGGCCTTGAAAAATTTTCCCATCATCATCGTCGTTTGGGTTAGAAATCATTTGGATTTAGCATGACTCATTTTGGATTCGATGTTTGCGTGTTGTTTGATTTGTATATATTGAGCGCCGGATTCTAACTATTTGTCATCATTAGATTGATTGGAATGTTAACACCTGGCCATTTGTTTTTTTTTATCCATTATCCAGGTGGTAAATTAATGGCATTCTCGTATGATATCCGATTCTATATAAAAGGATTTCTTTTTTATTTTTGATTTTTATTATCAATCAAATTGTGTGTGGTTTTACACGCTACTTGTCTAATAGTGGACTTGATGAATTAACCGTTTGTTATCTGACTATATTTACTAATGATGATTATTATGTGGCATTGAGAAGAAAATGGTCTTTTTGCACCACATTTTTTCTTCACCATAAATTCTGATGCGTGGCAGATGTTATTGTCAAAATTATTGGCAACATATTATTGAATATAATGGCCGAACATGAATTCTAGTTAGCATCTGTGCCATTAAACAACACACTTGTCCTTTTCTCTTTTTCGTTTTTTCTCTAATAGTCTGAATTATGATTTTTTGACTGGTACTTAGATTTTCTTTTTTTTTAATAGAATCTGGTTTCCTCCCACACTGGGCAACAGCTTGATATTGAGAACACACAATGAAAATTTTAGACGGTATTATTTTGTTTTGCATTTGAATTTTAATTATTTAAATGGACTTGCTAAGTGTTTGACGAATTTCCCAAGTGAACAAACCAATCATCCATTGTTAAACAAAATAGAGTCAAAGAGTTAAGTGCAAGTTTGTTTTGTGAGCGTGCAATATTAGAATTATTTACATACTGGACAACGGTCCCGCGATGTTTTAATATGACAAATTGAATTTGCTCTTAATCGTGCTTTAGGCACTTTATTTCATTTGTTTGTTTGACTAATTTGACTTTTTGTTATTAATTCTCCTCTCTTTTTTCTTTTTATTTTTATTTTCATGGTCACAGATGAAGCCCGACAAAAAGGCCATCGCGTACTGGTACATTGTCAAGCCGGTATTTCTCGTTCAGCAACGATAACCATTGCTTATATTATGCGTCATCTGTATATGACTTTATCCGAAGCCTATAGTTATGTTAAATCGCGAAGACCAATCATCTCACCCAATTTGAATTTTATGGGACAATTGGTCGAATTGGAAGAAATGTTACGCACTCAGCAACAATCACAGCCAAAAATACCAGCTAATGTCTCTACGGATACCGTCGAAATTGCCAAAGATGTTGCATCAAAATCTATCAAATCGAACACTATGGAATCTGAAAATACAAAATCGATAAGTGACTTTTATGGTGATAATTCATTACCATTATCAACAAATGATATGATCTAATTCAATCATTTGTTATCATCAGCAATATCATCAACAATAACATGAATGGACTTTATCATCATCATCATCAAGAGACATAAATGTAGCCCAACGTTCCTTTGTTCTGCACATTAATATAAATTAATTCTTAGGATTTATCAAATTGTATCATTTTTTTCTTTTCACATTAAACATCTATTCTTTTTTCAAAATCTAAAATCGAATTGATTATCATTTATAGAAATGTAGAGAAATTTTCAGTCATATTTGGTTGCATTCAAACATTTGTCACAAATTTACACTGGTATTTCTGAAGAAAGAAAAAAATTCATTCAGATAACCATTCCATTTTTTCATCTCGATTTCATCCATAGATTTCTATTAATTTGTTTTTTATCTTACTACACATCACAACAAATTGTATGATTCTATTTATATTTATTATTATTTGTTTATCATGCGAATCAAAAAAAGAAAAAAATTGATTTGATGGAAATTAAAAATGTTTCACTTTGGAATGTGTCGATCGTTTTTTTTGTCGAAATTTAAATGAAAAAAGTTTGTCCCGAAAATTCAAATGGCAGCTCTTTGCTCAAATAGACGGCAATGTTACGAATTCGAGAACTTTCCTGGTCCAAATCCTATTGTAAAATATTGGTTGAGATTATGTTGTTGCGAATATCTATTTCCAAACCTTGAGATGAGCAAATATTAGATAGAAATTTCGAATTTCTTTTGATTTAGCTAAACGTGCCCATTTCAATAAACGATTGGAGGCATAATCATTTAGATTAGGTTCATCGGCATCCGAATTGATCACAATATAAACCAGATTTTCATAAGCAGCCAAATTTTGCTCGATAACACGGCTCCAATTTTCACAATAATGTAATAATACATGAACAGTTCCAGGAGAATGGGAAACAAGTGTATTTTTGAGCTTTGCGGAATCCGAAAAATATTTCACCTATTACAAAAAGTAACAGATTAATTATGAAAATAAACAAAAGTAATGACTAATCATCACATACATTGACAAAATTAGATATCAAATCATCTTTGAGTTCTTTGATGAATTTATAATTAACATTTGGCTTTTCACAATCGAAATCGCAATGAAGTAGAATATTTCGCTGCTCTTTCAAGATATGATCAGCAGCGTAAATATCTTTTCGGTATGTGACTTTAAAATAAACAGAAGGATCGACGGGTATTAATTTAGCATCAAATTTACAATATCGTTTGATAAGATCTAGGCATTCTGTATTATTGTCGAGATCATCGGGCGAGCATTTCAGATATGCATCTGTCAATAAATTATAACGAAAAGCTTGGGGCGTTTCACTTGCTACATATCGAGAACGATCTAACACTCGATTTAGCATAAATGTATCCTTTTGTGGTTCAATGATAGTTGATGTGAGTGGACAATATACACCGGCAACACCGTGCTGATAACATTCGCTGACTAGCCGATGTAGCACCTGTTCATCGAGGTAAGGCCGCGCTCCATCATGTACAATGACAAAATCGGGTTGCATTCGTTTAGCATTGATAAAGTCAAGGCCAAATTTAATCGAACGATGACGACTCGAACCACCGGCTACAATATCCAAACGTTTTTGCTGTTGTTTAGTCAAAGATAGCAGAATCTCTTGCATTTGAGACATTGAATCCTGAGCTGTCATCACCAAAATATGATCGATCCATTTTAACCTTAAATTGAAAAAAGTCATAGATGAAAAGCTATTACCAATGAATAGACGGACTTAAGAAAAGCGGCCACGGTGTGATAGATGAGTGGTTTATTACAGATGACCGTATATTGCTTTCCCATTAAAGATGATGATTTTTTGTTAAAAAACGGCGGTAACGATTGAGAGCGAATTCTGTTTCTTGCAGTTGTTCCATTGATAATCATAGATGAAGAATTGTTCGCGCAAAAACGTTCACTTAAACCAGCTGCCGGTATGATGACCATAAATTTAAATGAATTTAAATTGATCAATGATGATGATGCCATGTTCAATGTTGACCGTTCTGTGTATGCATCGATGATAAACAACTCTTTGAAGACTATAGTTATAACAATGAACAAAATTGCTGAATAATGAATGATGGCGACAAAAGATAGTCGGCGTTTATTTTTTGTTTTTGTTCTTTGAAAAATTTTTATTTAAAACAACTTACAAGAGCAATATCGTCATCAGGCCAGAAAATCGTGCAGAATTATAAATAAAACTTTTATTTTCTGCTCCTTGTGCAATTATTATTGTTCTATTTTTGGCCTCATATAGTAAACGAAATATTTCAACAATTCTTGCCCAACATTTTTGATAATAAGTATGCAAAGCTTTAAGCCACCCACTGAATCTCCAAACAATCTGCTGTAAGGATTGTTTTATTGTTTAAAAAGCTGATGACAAATCTTGTTTAGATCAAAATCGTAAACAGGCTAATCACGATTCTACTTAGTCTATGTATGTTGAAGCGTCAATAATTACATTATCAATATACATAATACAAAATAAGGTATTACACATTCTTAAATTTAATGGTTTCAACGTTCAAGAATTTCGAATCGACCTGAAAATTTTTGTCTAAACAATTTCACGCGTAATTTTTTCTACCATTCTTGTCACATCACATGTAGTCATTGATTTATTGAGGCAAACAAAACAGGCATTCAATGCTCTACAAACAAAGCGTTAATTCGTCTTGCCTCTTGAAGAATCTTAATTGATATATGAAAAATTAAACAAAATGCGCAACGAAAATTGAAAGAAAAATTAGTTTGTCGCAATTTAATATCAAATTCAAAACATAAATAAAGAAATTCCCATAAATATTCCATAAATTTTGCTTAACATATTATGAAAAACTTTCTCTCATTGCAATTCCTGTCAATAGATGGTGATGGTGAATATAGAATTTAAATTTTATTGTTTCCCATAATAAAAAAAATATATTTATACAAAAAAGCACAAAAAATTGATTTATGCACTACCGAGTGCAACATTAACTTCTTTGTTGATTGGCCCATCTTTTAAATATCCACGAATTCGTAAAACCGATTCAGGTGGAAACGAAATGCGGACAAAAGGAGACATGGCCAATTCACAGACGATTTCAAATTTAGCATCACGACCTTCTTTACAAGTCTCAGTGCTACGATCAAGTAGATAATCGAGGAATCCAGGATATTCAGACAGCAATTTTTGACCCCAAAGTGACGTGGCAAGTATTCGGATAAAATTGATGGCTGGAATCCGAACATCGATGAAAGGTTCGAGCACAAACTTCATGAATCTATCCAATCCACAGTCAGATGAATCTAAATGAACGTACCAGATTTTTGTCAATTCTGTCGCTTTATTGCCAGGATCACTTCCATTGACCTGCATGATTTCGTTCAAAGCAATGATTGCGCGACTTTTCAAATCATTATGGCTTCCATTGACCATCATAACGATTGTATCCAAGAAAATTGACATTCGATCGGCTAAACTAGATTTGCCTTCATTTGATTGACAAAGAAATGCGACTGATTCAATTGCAAGCAATTGAAGCTCGGGGTTACCAGCTCGTTGTTGGCGACAATATTCAGTCAATTTATTCAATACTTGAGGATATTCGGTCAATAATATGGACATGTTTGTTTGAGCAATCCGAATGAAAAAATTTATGCAGCCAGGCAAAATCAACGATCCTAACAAGTCTTCTGTATCGATAGTTTCAATCTTTTTACCCATCAAAGGTAAAAGATCTGTAGAATTTTTTACAAATTCCAAACCATGAGGTTTTGATGCAAGATCTGTAAGTATTTTAATAAAATTCATAGCAACCAATGGATCGCTATTGATTTTTTGCTGTGATTCTTCAACCATTTTTTTAAGCAAACCACTTGCTTCTAGCATGTCAAGTAATAGTTGACTGCTTGCAGCGATATCAACAATAAGTTCGTAGAATCGTATCAAGAATTGCTCGGCTTCTTTTTCTGTTTGAAAATTTTTAGTTTTTAATCCTTTCAAACAGTCAAGAACTTGCGGAGAAAAAAATTCCTGACGAAATATTTTAGCGGTGATCACGCAAATATCGTGCGAAGCAGAAGCAATCGATGTACTTGGGTTAGGCAATAATTCGATAACAGCTGTCAATATTGGGATAATACTAATCGAACTTTTTGAAATATTTTTCATTAATCCTTCATTAGTGAATAATGGTTTGACCACTTTTTGTGTCCATATATTACAGATAGTCATGTTCGACGATTGAAGACCTTGAAGGATCTGATCATTATATTTGACAAAAATGTCATTAAGTGTTAATGATTCTAAGAACATGCCAAATACACGAAGTAATTCTTCGGTGAATAGTTCATCATCGACTGACAAAGAATTAAATCGATCAAACAGACGGGCTAGATTCATATGATTGGTTACTTGTTGAACATCTCGGTGATTTGCAGAAATAAGGAGAGCGTTTACATCTGCCAATATCTCGCCAAAATTCTCATTGTCACCTTTTTCCAATTGTTGAATACGTTCAGTAAGTTTTTCACGAATCACACTGCTTTGATCTTTCACTTGATGCTGCTCTTTTTGTTCACTAGCCATTATTAATCCGAAATATCTGTAAAGCTGAAAATTTCAAATAAACATTGAACATTAAAATTTATGTTGATTCATTCGATGATTCAATACGATTCCATGTTAATGGACTTATCATAAACAACGTAAATTCGAATTGAGTAATCAATTAATTCTTTAATTGAATATTTATTAAATTAATCAAAAAAAAAAATTAAAAATTAAATCCATTATAATGATACATGAATGAAATTGGTGGATAGGTTATCTACAACAAATGAGATGAATAAAAACCGAGTTGACAGTTTTATTCAATTAAGACCCAAATAATCGTCCATTAGCGTACCGATGGCAAATATATCGGTAGCGTCGACACGTATACCGACAATTTTCACACGGATTTCATCATCCTGATTGATGACCATTTCATCATCTTTTGTTTTATAACATGGTGGGTTAGCATTAGCATCAAATTCCATGTCGGCTGGTATCGAATGTCGTGATATAAAACAAGCCAATGGGCCAATTTCGGTGAATATACCGACCTTGTTGATCTGTGTAACGATAGCATCAAGTACTTCTCCTTTGAATGGCCGAAAAACAATGGCTCGATATTTGATCGGATAAGTTACAAAGCCGGTGCCTGATTGAATGACACCATCACCAATACTGTCAATTGTGGTCACAGCAATGACGAATCCATATTTGCCTGTACAGGTTCCTTCAACGTCTTTGAACAACTTCTTTTTGACCGTGTCCAATAGATTCGGTCCAAAATAGCGAGGATGCAGTTGGATTTCATGTTCTAATTGAATGTGGTAAAACATTTTGCATTCAGTTTGATGATCGTTTTAAGATGAAAATCAACTTTTTTTCAGCGCGTGCCAAACAAAAAACAGAATCAGAATGTCGTTCATAGATAATGTGACCAAGAAAAAATTCAAATTTCCATGGTTACTGAGAATTCAATTCGAAACAATACAAATAAATTCGTAACAAGTCTTGGGTTTTTCTTTTTGATCATAATGTAACAATGCCTGGTGTTTCGAAAAATTCATCGTCAAAAAACATCGCTTCGGAAGAAATTTCTGAAGAATTGTTGGAAAAAATGCGCCAACTTAATGAAAAATTGTTGGCCCTAGATTATTCAAGAGAATTTGTTTCCAAATATAAATGTCCACCTATACATCGATATTTTTTTTGTAAACAAATTAATCAGGCTCAACAATTTTTTGCCTTTTGTTGTTTGAGTTCATATTTGTTGAGTAAATTGAATAATGGTCGACAAGAGATTAAAGTTGATAGTTTTGATGATCCAAATTTGACTATCGACAAGATTATCGGTGCATCGCAACCATATGGCATTGGTGATGTTTCGAAAAACCGGCTCAAAATTGGCTACGGTGCTGAAGTGATTGCTTTGCTTTCGATTTTGACCGACAAACTATTTTTGGAACGATATCAGAATCAAGAAGCTAACATTGAAATTATAGTTCGATCAGGAGATGGATCCCGAATTGAAGTTGAAGAGGATGACGATGAGGACTATATTGAAGACGAAGATCAAGAAAATGAAATTGTATTGGAAGAAGAGTTCGAAGATTATTTGGAAACAGAATCCGATTTAGTTGTTCATGATGGCGATGATGAAGAATGGCAAGATACATCACTGGAAACAAATCAACAACAATTACAGCGACAAATGATACAAGCCACAGAAATTGATCTGTCCGAATGGAAGCTTGAATTGGAACGTATTTTACCACAGATGAATGCTCATAGATTTATGAAAAATCAAAGCAAAGATCGCATGACGATGTTTATGGCGACCAACGACATGAGCAACGAATGGCGGATTCATTTGCAAGCTGCACGTCGTCATCATACCAATATCGAAACAATATTCAGTCAAACGGAAGGAATGCTAACCAAAATAGAAGCTGATATGAAAACATCTATGGAAAAGATCGCAGCAAAAGAAAGCTATCTACATCAGAATTGCAATACCATACTCGCTGAATATATAAATGTTCGTCAACGAGCTATCGAATTGAAACAATCATTGGATCAGGCCGAATCCGAACTTGAGGCAAGATCATTACGGCTACAAGAATTGAATGAAGAAGATCGATCGACTAAACAATCGATCGAAGAATTTAGCCTACGAATGACCGATTCATCACCGCTAGCCGAAGCAAAAAAAGCAAGGGAAATGCTTAAACAGGAAATGATCCGAATTAGCCTACAAATTGGAGTGGCCATACAAATTCTAGTTCGACATGTTTCTGCACATTCATCATATTAAATAATTTATGTTTGATAAATTTCTATAAATGTTTGTTTGTTTGGTTTATCTTTAAAAAGTCACGATTAATTTAACACACAGAATTATATTCGGTAATGCACAATCATTTGAATTAGAATAAAAACCATCTTTCAATGATTTCTATTAAATGCACATAGGTGGCATGACAAATGTATATTTTTTTAATAATTTCTCCGCCTTTGTTGTTGCTGTTGGTGTGTTACGATGGCATAATATCACAACATACTTTTCGCACAATCGAGGAGGGAGTGCACAGCCAGTTTTCGAAAAGCTATTGGCAAATTGAAACATGGGTGGTTAGTTTCAAGTGTAAGCCATGAAGGACGCATGTACAAGAAAAATCAAACCAAACAAAAGAAGCGCGCTCACATTAAGGAATGTGAAAAATTGGGTACGTGTATATATATGATATACATTGAAAGGAAAAAAAACAAGGAGGGTGATGAAGATGACCGGATACGACAACAAACACATAGGGCAGTGATTCTCAACCAGTGTGCCGCGGCACTTTGGTGTGCCGCGAAATTCTGAAAATGCAACTGTTATATATTTAAAAATTCTAAAATTGTGCCGCGACAACAAAAAGGTTGAGAATCACTGACATAGGGTATTTTTGTATTTTGGTATATTATTTCACCTGTGTGTGTATACCCTCTTCCAAAAACGGGCTGTTTCTTCTTTCTAAAATACCACTACTTTTATAACAGGGTGTTTTTTTTTGATTATCCAAAAAAATTGTAGTAGCATGAATCAATGTTGTTGTTGTTGATATGATCAAAATAATAAGTGATAGAGATCCATCGTGCGTTGGCCGCGACCAAAAACTTGTCTTAATCAAAATATCATCCTCTTCTTTCATCATTTTTATTAAATACTTTGTGTGGTTCGTTCATATTCATTCTGTCGCGTCCAGATACACACACACATACTGTCGACAATATTCTATGCATGTGGTTAAATTATATATATCTTGAATGTTTATTTCTCTACGGTTATTGAAGTTCATCATCATCATCACATAATGTGAACCAAATGCTTCCATCATTCATCTTATCGTCGAATCGAATACATTTATCACTATCATCATATGTGTGAGTTTGTGTGTTTCACTTAGAAATTGTTCAACTCGGGCGCCAATAACCCGAATGAACATCATCTTTTCATATACATCTATGTTTGTTGGCCAACTGAAATTGGATAAATTTTTGGTTATGTGAATATGAAATGAAGCATCAATTGCTGTAAGTTTATCAAACTCTGAAAAAATTCATTGTTCCATTTGGCCGGCCATACTTCCCATTGTCGGTCATTTTCGAATTGATTCAAATTGAACACACGATCATCCCATTTTCAAACAATTATTGTCAACACGTGCATTTCTTATTTATCATGATCCAAAACCAATCATCCATTTGATTCTTGAAGTGTAAAAATCCTGCATCTAATTTTTTTTATTTGGAATCGTCCATCGTCAATGTACGTGTTTTTATTTAGTTCTCGTTCATTCGAGTCATTCTGGTTTTGCGATATGTTAAATTTTGACATGGATCAGCAATGATTGTTTTACCAACAGTGTCTTTTGTCACCATATCATTATCATTTCCATAATTGGACATGATGATTGTCGATTGATTTCGAAATCTGTAAATTCTACAAATTTTTTATTTATTTTCTTCATTTATTGTTGTGGGTGTTCGTTTATGAAAGCCCAAATCGGCTACAGCTCATCTTGTGCTCATTTATCCTCCCTCTCGTTAAAACCAATGGTTTAATATTTCCATTGGAAACACCTTGAAAACATTTGGCTTGATAAACTAAATTCGAAACAAAACATGAAAATGTCATCTACCTTATACGATTCGACATCGATGTCATCGACATCAAGATTAAAATGGAAATATTTACATCAATCTAAAAACAGATCATACTATAGCGAAAAACCAACACCAACTAATCATATTCACCCGAAGCAATCCTTAAATAGTGATTCATCAACATTGACAACAAATGGGTCCATAGATAATAAACATCCACATCATTGTATTCGATCATCAGCATCATCATTATTATCGATGCCCATTACATATAAGTGTTCACCACAATCGATACTGCCATCATCTGATCAACGATTAATATGGCAATTCATTGTAAATTTGAATCCTATAAAGAATCTTTATTTGTTTTCATTGCCGCTTTTGTTGATGATTATAATCGCAACGAAGACAGTATCGACCGAAAAGGCAAGTCAATTTGTTTTTTTTTCTTAGTTAATGTTTTCATTTTTCTCTTAAAAAATGGATGCGGGAGGTGATATCCAACTATAGATGTGTACATCACATAATTACATTGATACTAAAAGGCTTATTTGTTTTTATCATCTGTGTATGTTGATATCCTCAATTTGATTAAATCGATTTGGATTTTCAATTTTTTAATTTATTTTAAGCATTAAGTCATTTATATATTTCAACTGAATTATCAAAAAAAGTTATCATATTAATCAAAATGAAAAAGAAATCAATTCGCCGAAACGATATCATATATTTATACACATTCCAAAACATTGGTCTTGTTTGTCAATTTTATTTATTTATTTATTTATATGATGTCCTTATTTAGGCAAAGATAAAAGCAAAAAATGCATGTAAAAATTGTCCTAGGTCACATATCATCATAATTCAATGAAAGAAGAAACATAGTGCAAAGAATTACACTTGAAGATGTTGTCATGGTGTATAGTCATCATTGTGTCAAACAAAACATGAACGAAATCGATAATGAAATATCTCCAACAAAAAAACGTGTCTATTGTGTACTGAAATTCGGATCTAATCTATTTAATGATGATGTTGATGATCTATCAGCCTTGATCCAAATTTTTGTTTTGTCTATTTTTATATAAATATTAATTGTCAAATGAGAACAACAAACTAGGTCCTGGACTAGAATCTTTTTATTTCTTGATTTTGTTTATTGAAAAATACTAAGATTCTTTTTTTTGCAATCAAAGTCGTCGTGTTTTTTTTTCTGAAAATAGTTTTTGAGTCGGTTTTTCTTTTTTGTGTTATTGAGCTGACAATTTTTTCGTTTCTTTCTCTATTATTATCACCATTTTTGTTTTTGATTTCGTTTCATCTTTTCATTGCCGACATCATCATTTTCCTCCCTCTCAAATAGCAGTTGACATAGAAATACTATCAATATCTATCAGTAGCAACCAACAATTTTAAAAACAAATCCAAAGGTTTTTGTATAAAAAAAAAATTTGATTATCACAGACATGATGTTGTTGTTGTTATTCAATTGAAATCAATAAATAAATTGAACAATTTATTAAAACAGCTGCTAATTAATTAATTTAAAGAAATGGACCAATGGCTAATAGGACTGTTGTTTCACGTCTAACTAAACTCTGTTTGTGAAACGTCAATCAAATTCATGTCCGTTGACATCTGTTTTTTATTTTACAAAAAAAAAGAAGAGACACGACTAATCAGTTTGGTCGTTTGTTGGTGTTCGGGAAAACATCTCGATGATTTTTTTTTCATTTCATTACCGATTTAAGTGTTGAAATAATTTCACGAACTTTCAACAACAGCACTATTCACATTCTCGTTTGTTGTTTGTTGTCCAGCGGACAACATCAAAACAGTATGTTTGCAACGTTGACGTTGATTTTGGACAACATTGATTGTTTGAATTGTCCAAATGTGGCCATAGGCGATGGCTGTCTCTTCGTTTTTTTCTGTACAACAGAAAAGCTTTAGATTGAATTTCAACGAAAACAGGAAAATCTAACCAAACTGACCAATAAGGACTAATAATTTGTCTCTTTTCCATAGTACAAATAAGGCTATACTAAACTATACCGGCTGACGGCCACCATAATTATTATCATCTGCTTTATTGTCCGTTTTGTTTGTTTGTTGAGACAAAATGAAAAACCGGCAGAATTTTTTTCCCTGGATTATAAACGCCAGATCCAAACAAACAATGGATATGGTAAATCAAACCGAAACCAGAAAAAATTGGTTTTCTATTATGACCATATGTGTGTGTCTCCAGTCAATGATATTTCGATTCTTTACCCAAAAAAAAGAAATTGATTCCTTATGTAAAAAATTTGAATATTTTCAAAAAAAATTCCAAACAATAAAAGTAAAAGCAATAGATTCAAGAATTGATAGGGATTAGATTTCTTTTTTTTTCTTTGATATTCAAGTCAAACATCTGACATTTTGAAACTAAAAAAAAATTGAATCATTCATTTTGATCCATTTATTCATTCAAGATTGTGTGATCGATGAAACTCATTTGCTTTAGTTTTTTTAAGTTTTTATTATTATGTCATAATCATTTTGCTTATGAACGGTTAAAAACTTTGCATCAAGTTCGTTCACTTTTGCTTTTGACGCCTCGATTTTTGTTTGTTTGTGTGTGTGATAGCATATAATCCATAGTGATGTTTTGGTGTCGTTCGGTTTCCGAGCCCATAAATCATGATGATGTCGGTTTGTGTGTTGCATTCTTAAAAGTTGTGGACTTTTTTTTGTTAGATTTGCTGATAAAATATCAGCAATATTATGAAACAAGTAACTCTGTGTATCTTTTTAGAGAGTCGAAAAGAAAAATTTCTAATGTATATGGAATTGTAAAAAGGGTTAAACTTTTTTTACTTGGTTTATTTTTTTTTGTCTAAAAGTTTTTTTTAATATTCTGAATTATTATACTTTCTATAAATTTTGTATTAGTCGTTGATAATAATGATAGGATTTCTACCTGATTTTGTGTGTATTCTTGTAAATCTATACTTTGTTTATCTCATTATTGTATTGATATGATAATAATGAACAAAATAGAAAAAAAGATGATCAAATTGCATTTTATTTATTATTTGCTCATTTCATGATTATACAATCTTTATTCATCATACAGCTGCTGCTTTTTAGTTGCCAATAAGATGTGTAATCATTTTATGTCCATCATCATCATCATCATCAATGGATGAGCTTATAAGTCATCATCAGCAACTCTTTGTGATTGGATCCTTTTTTATCATAATGATCAAAATAAACAATGACTGGTTTTTCACATATATAAAAAGAATCTTAAATAAGGTTTCTTGGCATAAAACCAATCTTGAATTCTATTATATTGACTTGATCATTTTCCAGGAAAAAGAATATTTGGAATAATCGATTATTGTTGGTGGTCATTTCATAATCGAAATAAACATCTTTTACATGATTCTTGATTTATTTATATTCAGTTTTTTTGTGTTTTGCTTTCAATCATGTTGATATCAATTTTTATCATCGGATCATCAAATCAGGATGGAAAATGTCATTACGACTAATATGCTGTTGCTTTTGTTGACATTTTTTTCCATTAGTCATTTTTGTTATTCATTTTACTGACGATGATCGTTTAGATGCTTTTATGTTTGTTGATTGTTTGTACAAAATGTTTCCTTCCGTTTTTGAATTGATTTAAAATGTATTTAGATGTGACAAAGATGTACAATATGATGCTGATGATGATGATTTTATTGTCTGCATACATCAACATCGACAATGTCCGGTTCAAACACATGCCAGTCAATTTTTTCGTGATGACCCTAAATAAATGACTATCTAAGTTTTATTTGGCTGCAGAAAACACATCTTGGATCGCCATCCCGTTTTTTGGTTGGGTTGTTGTTGTTCATATAAAGACCAAGCAACAACAAACAAAAATACTACAAGCAGATGGTACTTTTTAAATATTTTCCTTGTCGGTTTAAAAACATTTGCCATTTGACCTTTTGTACCATCTATAGAGTATACTCATTCATGCCATGTTCATGTGTGCTCAGAACAACAACAATTTTTTGGATAGCAAAAATTGACAAAAAAAATTAACATTTGTTCTTGAGGAAAAAATTGTGTAATGGATTTTTAGTTTTAATATTCACAAAAAAAAAACAATACAAAATCTTTATTTTAAACATTAAATTTCCGATTCTTGTTGCTTGCTTTTTAGCCATAAAATCTATCGCTGTAATTTTGTTGGAAAAAAATGTTGCTACCAGTTGATTTTTTTATTTGGTCATAAGATGTTGTTGGCCAATGGCCATCATTCATTAAAAATTATTGCCTTGTTTTAAACGATAATGATGTAATGGGTAATGATGCTTACATCTTGATGACTTTTTTCTTGTAACTTATTATTAACTTCATATATACATGAATATATGGAAATTGTTTAAGTATGAATGAAATCTTTGTAATGAATAATTTGTCTCGAATCATTTTATTTAATTTTTATATATTAACAAAACTTATGAGAACAAAATATTTTTGTTGTTGTTTTTTTGTGAAAAAAAAACATTTTTTCTTCTTTTTTAAACCACAAACAATTAATTGTTTTGTTTTTTTTTCGATTCAATCTTATCGATCGAGGCGATTGATTGGTTACAGAATAGAAACAAAGAATTTATTTTTATTATTCATTATATATGAAACTTGAGACAATATATGGCTGCCTTTGGTTGACTGGATTTTGTATAATAATAAATAATTCTATTTTCATTCATTTCACATTGACGCCCAAACGATCGACCAGGAAAAATGATATACGAAAAAAGAACAGCTTTACTTTTTCATTATATAATTAACATGAATGAAAATAATGATAATGATAATTATGGCTGAAAACTTTTTTTTCTGAAAAAATATAAATCGACTATCATCATTGTCAACATTTAATGAAAATTCTTTTGAAATGTCTTATCACTTTATCCCGGTTCTTTGAATTTTCATTGATTTTTTTTTGGCAAAATCTTTCCAACTTATGAAATTTTCTATTCATTTTGTGGTCAATTTTCTTGTGTGTGTTATATTAGAATGGAATTGACCAAATGAATGACACATGTAGGACATTGTATCGAAATGTGTGTGTGTGTATTTCCTACCCCCATCTTGTTATGATGATGAGGAAATGTTTTCCAAATTGTCTAGCACTGTTGTTGGTATGAAAAGTTTTTTTGTTGAAACTTTTGCCGAAAGGTGTGTCGGTGTTGACACCGAATCAAAAAAAACTTGAAAATACAATCTATACCTTTTATATCACAATATACCCGATGAAATTATCAGGTTTTTTTGGAGTTTTGCAAATGAATATTATGAATTGCCGACACAACACATAATTTTTTTTCTTTGGTTACTTTTCAGTTGGTGGTGGTGCCAACAAGTCGAATGGTAAAATGTTTCAATGTTCACCTTTTTTTTAATCGTGGAAATTGTTTCTATATGGTTTTTATTTTCTCTAGGCCCCCAACACCACAACCACCCTACACGAGATTGTCTCTTTCAATTTTTTTCTTTTGTTCGAATTGAAATCGAAATCAATAGAAAGGAAATTACTATATCGAAGGCCGAAGATTCGATAACGAATTCATATAATCGACTTTCAAGTCAATCTATTCCTTTACTTTTACAGACACAGACACAAAGTTTCAAATACAAGTGAGAGACATAAGGCCGATATGGTTATGGTTTGGTATATTCTAAAATATACATTAACACTTATAAATAAAAATATACGCCATATATGGATAAAAATTTATGAACGAATTATAGTTTAGGATAAAATTCTTGAACATTTTAAGTGTTAAACGAAACAACAACAAAAAAAAACAATGATTGTGAAGAGAGTTGACGTCCTCTCTCTTTCTTTTACTAAAGCCCGAAATGGTCATCCAATTTAATAAGTTAATACATTTCATCAATGTATTTGTGTGTGTGTGATCAGAATGTCTGATGACCATGTTTTTTTTTCAATGGTCGTCACTATGAATTTGGCTTAATTTTTTATTTTATTTTTTTTTTGGTTTTATTAGTTTATGTTGTAGTTTTTTCCGGTTGATTTTCACATGCATTTTTTTCATTCATTGTTGATTTATTTTCGAAAACCAACCAAAACGATTCGACAACGTTTAATTAGCTTTTTTTGTCCTAACTTTTAAAAATGGTTTAGTTGATGACCGATAGTACTCTCGTAGGTTATTATTGATTGTTCTTTTGTTCTTCAAATGTAATAAATTTTCAGTCAATCCTATCAAACCTGTTAGTGTTTGTAGCCCGATGTTATAATTGCATATTTTTTTATCTGATTAAAATAATCTTTTCTGTCGTATTTTGGTC
>ERZ500997.139-NODE-139-length-19877-cov-7.219302_pt1 | contig 19877 bp, 11 predicted proteins | sample MGYA00248826_ERZ500997 | MGnify/ENA primary metagenome ERZ500997 (study PRJEB25958, sample SAMN03398524) | human skin metagenome | study: EMG produced TPA metagenomics assembly of the Human Skin Microbiome Metagenome (human skin metagenome) data set.
TAATTTGTTTTGTTTAAATATAAATTCTACCACGTTTTGTTTTTCTATTTATGTTGATGTGTGTATGTGTGTGTTTGTTGATATCTTGTGATGATAGTGAATGATTAAATTCCATCAAAGTTGATTAATTTTGCATCGGATCGTAAAAAGTATTATCATTTTTTAAAAATGATGTCCGAAATCGTCCGACGACCATCTGAACAATGTTCACCTAAAACTAGTCCTCGTGGTAATCGATCACCGGTTGTTATACCTAGACAGGATTCTACCGGAACATTAAAAACAACTATATCGCTGGGTAAAACACCAGCAATCGTTCATAGTGGACCATTCTATCTAATGAAAGAATTGCCGCGTATGTATTATTCAAAATATCCTTATCTTTCAAGTTGTTTCTAATTTGAAATTTTCTATTCAACCATTAGCACCAAGTGAATTGACTGGTTCAACGAATTTGTTACAATATCATAACCTTGAACATTCTTTTAATAAATTTTGTGGTCGTAAAATTAAAGATCAGCTAAGTGCATTCCTGCCAAATCTTCCAGGAAATATCGATATTCCAGGATCTCAAGATGATAGTTCATTAAGGAAAATGATCGAACGCCCACCAATCACATCGATCGAGATAGTTCCATTGAATAAACAGCAATTGGATTCAGCATTTCGATTACATGTTGGTCCTGTACCCGATCAATATCGATTCATGAGCCAAACAGTACAACGAAAGAAACATAAACATAAGAAAAGTCATAAAAATAGATCTGGTCCAAATGGACCATGCGACTCTCCAATAGGCGGACCAAACGATCACCATTCATCTCATTTACTTTCGGATTCCAATATAAACTCTGATCTATTATCGTCCTTATCTTCTAATCGTGATTCACATGAGATGATGATGAAAAAACATAAAAAACAAAAACGTCATGATGATGAAAAAGAACAACGAAGAAAAAAGAAAAAGGATAAAAAGAAGAAGAAACGTCATTCTCCCGATTCACCACCATATGATCCAAATACGTCATTATTGCCAATCGATGATAGTCCTATGATGTCATCGTCAGTACCATCATCTGTGATGATCGGTGGTGGTCCAGGAACGCCATCAAATCCGACTAGCAATAACGGTCTAAACTCAACATCATCTAACCATCAATCATCTAATACATCAATCATTGCTCCACAACCACCAACATCATCATCATCGATTACCACCATGCAACATTCGAGCTCATCATCATTGAACAATAATATCAATGGTAGTTCGTCAGGGCGGCCATTATTGTAAACTCAGCATAAAACATCTACAAATGTAAACTTGATTGTATAAAAAATTCTTAAAACAAAAATCTGTATGATTATGAAATATTCTTTTCTTTAAATAAACTTTTCGTCATTTTTTCTTATAAATAAAAAATATATAACAAAATTTTTTTCTCATTTAGTTTTCTCGTTGCTTACATCTTAATTAATCTATACACAAATAAATACAAAGAGAATGTCATGAATGTTAATAGATGGGTTTGTGTGTGCTTATGTCATGATCATTTATAATAATTACAAGAAAACAAAAAAAAATGAAATTAATTTGATTAATTTAGATAAAGGTGAAAAACAAATCAGACAGGAAATCAACAAGTGTAGGTGTGTTTCAAGTCAAATCAAGTAAATATTCTAAATATATTTTTAAAAAATAATCATAATTGCTGTTGTGGACAAGGTTGTTGAAAAGGGATGAATGATAGATCAAACAAAAAAAAATGAAGACACAATAAAATCAATTTCCAAACACGATAGTGTTGTGATGATTTGCAAGATGTGAATATGCTATTCACAATAGCGAATGTTAACAAAAAAATGTGTTTAATGTCGAATCGAAAGAAAAAAAAATGAAATATTTATGTTCTGAACACTATTTTGTGGAAGAATTTTCATTTCGTTCCGAAGACAATGATAATGATGGTAATGTAAATGATAATGACTATTTTGGTAGTGGTGCTGTGGTAGTCGGTACAAGATGAGGATTTGAATGAGAATGATGATTTTGATTTAGATGTATGTTATTGTTAGAATCTTTGGCATTAGAATTGACTGATGTTCCACATATGTTCGTTGTTGCTGTCTTAATTGTGTTAGATAACCCATTCAATTGTTCGGGAATCAATCGAAATGATTTATAATCAATATTTTGTTTCAATATTGAATCGACAATAAAATTACAGTTAACAATTTCTATTTCATCCGAAAGAAAAATAAGTCATCTTTAAATGTTTATAAACGAAAATATAAAACTTACCAACTTGTGGATGCTGTATTAAATAATCAGCCAGCAAATGTAAATCTGTTTCACAAGTGATTATGACAATTTTTATTGGCCATTTTGGGCCATCGTTTTGGTCGAATAAATGCATCAATTGTCTTCGATTAGGCATACGTTTCAAAACAGCTTGGCCACCGTTTGCCTCAATAATTTGTTTCAATATGGGAGGTGCAGGAATGAGGCTAGGTGTCAATAAACAAAGAATATTATGAAACAAATCCGAGCGACGACGTTGCCATGATTTACATAAATCTATCTGATACGTTTCAAATATTAGCGATGATGATGATGTAAAAGATGAAAGTGATGATGATGAAGTGGATGATGAATTTGATCTTTGATCTTCGATATTTGTCATCGAAACCTGTTGATCTTGAACATTGTTTTCCGGATGATTATCATAAGATGTTCGTGCATATTCAAATTGTTGCTCTGATAAAAAATGTTCGGCTTTCGAAGACTGATCAAGCCAATCACTGTTAACCATAAATTTTGTCCGAGCAAAGGCACATAAAAAATTTATGGAAATTTTCGGCAACAAGGTACGATTCCATTCTGATCCGATGACCAGATGTGTTGCCTTGAGGCAATCGGCTGGTTGTTGTACAACCCGACCACCAAGATTTTGTATAATTTGTCTGTACCGTTCATATTGGCCCGATCGACGGATTAGGCCGACCAACATAATAACATATTCATTTGATGGACGTAATTGTTGTTTTAATTTTAATTGAAATTTTCGTTGATTCACATCTAATGGGACTTTGAATTCGGAAGAATTTGCATCATTTTGTAATGGTGGCGATGAAGATAAAGTTACGATATCATCAGCGCTAATATCATGAAGGTTTGAGCTGTTATTCGAATCACTGTTTGTTCCATTCACCGAAATCATTGGATGAGTACCATTGGTCGGTGTATTATTTGATGTTGATGATCCATAAAAGCTATCATTTGTTTGACAGCTATTCTCTTCTTCATTATTGATAAGGTTTAAATTTTCGGATTCTGACTTGGCCAAAATATTATCCAGCGAAGACATTACTACTTCTTTAACGATCGAATGAGGATCTTCATTTTCATCTGAAGTTTTGAATCGTTTGGTTGATAATATTAGAGAATCTTCATCCTGATCATCAATATTCATATGATCACCATTTGGTAGAGCATTCTTGACAACATTTTCTTCTCCATCATTTTCTAATAATCTTTTAGAACCATGTTGTTTATAATCAGAGGTATTTTGTTCATCATTATTCGATGAGATTTCACCATTGAATTTTTTATTAGTCTTGCTGTTGTCTTCGGTTGTGGATGATTCAGTATCAGTTTTTTGATTATTAGTTTTTTCCTGTATTTTCTTTTGCTCTTCAAGTTGTTTGACCATTTCTTGATGTTTAATGAGATCTTTTTCATCATATCTGATCGGCGAACGCCATGAAGACATCATACCTTGGGACACATTATAGTCCAATTTGAATGTATCTTTTTGCATTGTTGATTCTGAATTTTTTTCTGATTCTTTATTTTCTTTGCCATTTATTTTCGTAGACTGCACATTTTGATGATCAAAAATTCGATATCTTTTTGGTAGATTACCAACGGATATACAATCTCCATTGCCAAAAAGCACATCTTGCAGCCATGTAATGTTTACAACAGCCATACGCCATTTCATGGCTTTTAGATATTTTTCTCCTTCAGGCCTTTTTTGAATTAACCAAAAATTAAATCAAATTTGAATAAAACAAATTCTACACACCTTTTACAAATCAGTACAGTATTTTTTTGAGTTAGATAATCTGTATAACGAGCGCCAGTTCGAACTATTAAATGTTTTAGCATTGAACGTTCATCTTGATGGAAATTTGTTATAGAGATCACCTAAAATTTGGAAATAAAATATCAATTTTTTCAATTTAAAAGTAAAATTTGATAACACTTACATGATGTTTACAAGGCATTAGTTGTGGATTAAATGCTACAGGAAGATGATAAAAACGCCATGGTGGAAGTAATCGCCCAGACTCTAACACATCATTCAACCAGAATATCGATACATAACGATGATCACCATTTTGTTGGGGTAATATTTGTTGATATTGACATTGAGATGTTCGCATTGGTAAATTCAAATGTTCGGTTATGACATGTGTCACATTATTGTTTATAAGATCAGTAACAACTTTACCACCAAATTTTTCTATACGACGTTTCCAGCCGTCGATCAAATTTGATGTGTAACGATTTTCAGCATATACGTTTGAAATATAAAAGGTACAGCCAATTAAGCAGCTTTTATTTCCGATAAGAGATCCAGATGTTGTTTCATGTCCATAGAAACGTATGGCTAAAGATTGCAAATGTTGTTGCTGAAATGATGATGAAAGGTGTTGTCGAGTAGCTCCATGTTGCTGATGATGATGAAAAGGAACCATTGTTCTATTCGCATGTGGATGTTGTTGCATATTGGGAGGATGAGGAATATATGGTGGATGCTGTTGCTGCTGATTAGCATTTGGACAAAATGTTTGACGAACTTGTCCAAGTTGATGAAGCGAATGATGATGTGGTTGCATGGCATGATGATGAGATGATGAACCAGTTACATTCGTTTGATGTGAATGATGTTGATTGAAAGATTGCATGGGCGAAAGTATCTGATTTGAATGATGCATGGAAGAAAATGAATGAGGATTAGGTGCAACCGGGTAATTATGTATATGTCCAGATAAATGATGCAATCCTGCCGATGTTGGACTTGGTGTTGAAGGAGTTGAACCACCAGTTGGGACAGGTGATGATGATGCCGAAGAATGCTGAAAGGTATTGGGTTTTCCTGGTAATGCTGATGAATTCCCTATAGGTGAATGCTGTGATGGTATATGATGAGGTGAAGGAGTAGGATAACGCTGACCCACATGAATTGATTGTGGACCAATCATCGGTCGTTGTTGCTGTGAATAATGGGCATGTTGATTATTAGAACTATATAGACCGACGTTTTGTGGTTGTTGTTGACTAGGTATCATCGATGATGATGGTAGCGGCTGACCACCATAATGTTGACCAGGATGTTGATTATGTAACGATGATTGATCCGCTTGTTGATGAACAGGTGATTGATTCATCTAGACGAAAAATTGGAAAAAATTGATAATTTTTAAAATTTTACATCTAACAATAATGAAAGCAAAAGATCAAAACCAAAAGAAAAAATAGATCATGCATTTATGAGTCAACAATCAAAATCATGCAAATATGATGCATGCAATGGCACAGGTATACAAGGCATATTATGTCCAAAGGAAATATTCTTAAATGGTCCCCCTTCCAATGAACGATGGATTCACAGCAATAGTAGAAGGGAAATGGTTATTGAATTGTTGACAATCTTACCACATTATTTGACGCCCCAGAATTATTTACATTATTATTATTATTATTAGGAGAATATACAGTTACTGGTTGTAATGTAATTTTCGCGCTCTGATGATTATGTAATGCTGGCGATGATGGCGATGAGGATGAACCACTTGATAATGATGGTGTCGTCACAGTGGTTATCGAATTGGTATCACCACTATTTCGATTTTGTTGTTGTAGCTGAGAATTCAATCGATTATTTAGTAAATTGGCCAATGCTGTTTTTGTTTTTTCATTCACAACTGATGATGATGATGAAATTGGTACAGAAACTTGAGCAGGTGTTCCAGGACTGGATGATTGTTGTTGATGATGACTGGGAGAGGAAACAGATGATGAATTCGTGTTCGTCACTATCAACTGTGTTTTGATGGCTGACTGTGGTAAATTATTAACTAACGATTGCTGTTGAGATGATGCTACCGGCGATGGAATCATAGAATTATTGTTTGGACTATTCATTGCCTGTATTGAAACCATTGGTGATTGTTGATTATGAATGACGCTGTTTGCTGATTGCTGCACAGCGATAGCAGAATCCTGTTGATGATGTTGTGGGCTATGATTAATATTAGCTCTAACCTTATTATTCATCAATAATGATGATGATGGATCATAGAATTGCTGCTGTTGTTGAGGTGATAGATTGGATGGATTAGGCGGCATCGGTTTTGTTACCATTCGAATCATTTGTCCCTGTGATACATGTTGCTGCTGCTGAGGTTGTTGAAGTGGAAATCTATGTTGTGATTGCTGAATCGGCTGTCGAATCCAAGCCTGCTGTTGCTGAACTCCAGGTGGGATCACTTGTGGCCTTGTATACTGTTGCTGTTGTTGATTGTAATCTGGTTGCGACCATCGCTGTTGTCGAATGAATTGAAGTTGCTGTGGAGACATTGGTTGTTGTCCACCAGTAGGTGTCTGTGGTAGCCTTGTGGACATTTGTTGCATTGCATGACCTGTTGGACCCATTTGTTGTTGTTGTTGAGAAGAATAGGGTTGCATGGGTCTCATCATCATTCCGGCTGGTCGAGTCTGCTGCTGTTGCTGCGATAGACCACCATTAGCATTATTCGGAATCATCATACCTGGTCGGACTCCAGGTTTAGATTGTTGAACATAATTCATCATAGAGGTACCACCACCGGATGGGGATTGACAAACCGGATGAGGTTGGACTGGTGACTGTTGATTACTGTTTAGGATTTGTTGCTGTTGCGGCGGAACCGAAATCCTCAACATTGACATTCGTTGTTGGTTTTGAAGCTGAGATGGATGTGCAGGAATATTCGATGATTGATGATTTCCCGCATAATTGGATTGATTGGAAAACTGTTGTGACTGTTGTTGTGGAGGTTGAATCATTCGAACCATTTGTTGTTGTTGTTGTTGTGGTGGATTCGTTTTATTTGCTTGATTATTCACCATATATTGCTGTTGTGGTCCAACAGGAACCATTTGTGGAGGTCTATTAACATACTGTTGTTGTTTCGGAATCGGTTGTCTTGGACGAAATTGTTGCTGTTGCGAATTAGGAGAAAATTGGGCTTGTTGAGGTTGTTGTGAACGATATTGTTGTTGCATCATTCCTGAATTAGATGATGGAGACAGCATTCTTTGCGACATCATTTGCTGCTGTTGTGGTCCAGGAACATATTGTCCTCGATATTGCTGTTGATTTTGTTGTTGATACATAGCTGATTGTTGTTGTTGTTGTTGAATGTACACTTGTTGTGGACCGGGTGATTGATTTGGGATCATTTGAGGAGGTGTATACTGTTGACCCGAACCTTGTTGAAGATGTGGATAAGCTGAACCAGTAGGCTGATGCGTTGACATTATCTGCTGTTGTTGTTGTTGCTGCTGACACATTGGAGGCACTATTTCTCGCGGAGGTTGTTGGGGCTGTTGCACTATATTCTGCTGTGATTGAGGTCCTATGTTCGGATTTTTGATTGAATGGACCAATGGTTGACGAATTTGTTGCTGGAATTGATGCAACGGCAACCGTTGTGAATGTTGATTCGGCGGTTGCTGCATCGTTTGAACATTTGAAGTATTGTTGTTTACCATCACTTGTTGTGATGAATGATGCCGAATCTGTTGCTGAGAATGATACTGTTTTGATGCTAATAATGATTGTGGTTGGGCATGAGATTGTTGTTGTGGTGGTTGTGAACAATGAGGCACTGTAGCTGTTGAGGCCGGAACGAATGAAGGCTTTGTTGGTTGAGATGTAGATGAAGGTGATGATAATGTAGGCGATAGTGAATGCGATGACGATTTTATCATGGTGGCTGTCGCAGTCGTTATGGGAACATCATTTGAAGATTTTTTCGCCGTTACTACAGCTTCAGTTGAAATGGACATGGTAACCGATTTGATTGCTGGCGTTGAATTTGTCAATGATGTTTTTGAATTATCGCAATCCTGCAGTTGTTCAGATTTTATAGAATGCTTTATGGCCATTGTATTTGATGACTTAGCATTTTTGAGCGAAGAATTCCGTCCATGTACATTTTGATGATAATCAATCAACAATCTGGGATGATAACGTTTTTCATCACATAATTTTTGCTGTTTAATCGAATCGATAATCCAATCTGGTGTAACTATATGAATTTTTTCAAATGATGATTCTTTTGCGGCTATTTCATATTTCTTGCCAAAAATTTTTGTCGTTAACAAATGTGTACAATTATGATCTAAATGTAATTGAAATTTGCCTCCATAATAGCTTAGCATTGACCATAAATTTTTCAAATCATTCAATGAAATCTGGCTGGCACAGGCAACAATGTTTGAAAATAATCGATTGCATCGATCATTGTTCGAATCGATCAATATAAATGGTTCGATAGGAAGCATTCGGTTGGCACGTAATGAAAGCCAAACCCATTGACTCTAAAATATTTATAAAAAATGTATTTCAAAAAAATGAAAAATTTAAAACGAAAAATTCATAACTCACAGTGAGGACTGGTTTTTCAAAAATATCGATTGCTTCACTAACACTTGGATGATCAGGATCATCAGCAATAAAATAAGTTGCAGAATCTGAAAGATAATTTAGAAACTTTGCACCATGTCCGACCATAATTTTTTTGATCTTTATAAAGAAAGAAAAAAGTCTTAATAAATCGAAAAAAAAATAATTGAAACATACTTTATCAGAATCGGAAACAGTCTCACATAGGGAGAATTTGACACTTTCGAATAGATCAGCAGATGCATGTTGATCCAATATCTCATCAATATCACCATTATCATTATTTTGATCATAATTTGTCGATTCATGTGCTTGAAATTGAACATTGCTATCGGTATCGTTCATTGTTGTTGCAATCATTGTCGTTGTCGGTGCTATACTGGGAGATAACAATTTATCCACATCTTCGAATTTTTCTTTCGTTACATCATTATCAGGCTTCGAACATGGCACATTTGTAGCATGATCATTTCCAAGAAGAAATTCTTCAGAAAAAATTTCAACAATTGCCGTATGTTCATCTGCGCATGGCTGTAATATTCTCTCCTCATCTTCTTCATTGAGTAAATTCGAATCAATATGATTTTTATTTATATTATTATCATTATTGGAGGCAGTTGATGTTTCCGTTATTTTGTTGCAATCGATTTTAGATTGCGTTGTGATCGTTGAAGATGATGATGATGATAATGATGAAGATGAACATGAATTTTCCATCGTCTGTTGATCGATTGTTGTGCATGTTTCGATCATCGATATTGTTGGAGATGATGATGAAGTTAAAGGCATCTGATTGGAAGTTTTATAATCATAATGACCATCTAATAATGGCGGAGGTGGTGTGGATGATGAGATCATCGATGATGATGATGAAGATGATGATGATAATGATGTTGGATGCGATTGAATCGAAGAATCAACATCATGAAGCTCATTAATATTTTTATTATTTGACATTAATAATTTTGATTCATTTAGCTCATCTGATCTATCCTGCTGTTCATCATTACAATTCGTTTCCGATGATGATGATAATTGCTGTTGCAATCCATGATCTTGTTCATCATTAATTGAATCCGTTACAGGAGGATGGTGAACAGATTGATGTTCCTGAAATTGTTGGACGGTATCGTTATTATTATTATTATTATTATTGTTAGTTTTGTCACTACAAGAAACATCGTCTGCTGTTGTAACGGGATTTCTTGACTGCATTTCAATATCTTCATTATCGTTATTACTGATTTCGTTCTGTTCGAAATCATTTACGATCACAATGTTTAGTGAAGATTGTTGTGATGTCCTTGATAAAGGAACATTTTCATTGCTTGTTTCCATTTGAATATTCGATGATGACGATTGTGTATCAATCTCCATTGCATTTGTTTCATCAATTTTTGTTAGCATATTTGTATCTGATAATGATGATAAATCTGGAGGAACATTCATATTCACATTTTCATTTTTGATTATCGTCATCGTTGTTGCTGTTGTTTCCGTTGGTTGTTGTTGTTTATCACAGAATTCTTCAACATTATCTTTAACATTATTTTCTACATTAAGAACCGAACACTCTTCCTCTTTTGGTGTTATTTTCAAACCAATAGAGGTTGTTGATATTGCCACCGATGTCGATATTTTTACATTATCATCACTATCATTTTGGTCTGATGTTGATGTCGAAGTTATCGTCGTAGTTGACGATGAATTAGCTGATGATTCTTCAGCCATCCTACGAATATGGTAGGATTTTATTCGATTTTTCTATGAAAATGATTCGTCAACTACAATTATAGTTTTTGAAAATAATGAACAATTATATGGATAATTGTTGTGTCAATTATATTTTGATTATGAAGAATGAAAACGGAAAAATTGCAACATGGATTCTGATTCGCCATCATTGATTAAATGATGAATTATCATTAAAAATTACACATCAACCTAACACAAACACTTTCATGAAACCAAATATACGGTTTTTATCAAAAAAAAACATACACTAAAACACAAAAGAAAAAATATGAATGAAATCGAGTTTTTTTTATTAATTCATTCTAGATTCGGATCATATCGAATATTGATAAAACAAAAAAACAATACAGAATTTCAGAAAATCATAATAATGTTGTGTGTGTGTTTTTATTTTTCGCATTCGATCCTGGAATCAACAAATTGATAAACGAATTCATTTTGGATGTAGAAAAAAACATTTTATTGAATGGAACAAATTGATGATGATGCTGATGATTATAATCGATGGTAAAGTAGTCATATGAACCAACGAACCAAATAGAACCGTATTATAGTGTATGTGTATATGTATGGTTGGTTCATGATTATAGCGAAAGAGGGAGAACATCAACAACATCAACATCGACATCATCATCATCATCATCAACATCGACCAGCAACAACAACAACAACAACAACAACAAATTATAAGAATTTTTATTGAAGAAAAGAGTAGTAGTTCATATTGAAGGTATTTGTAGTAGGGTCAAACTCTTTTATCTATATATGCTACTACCAAAAAAAAAATTACAAATAAAAAAGATGCGAATTACAATGCACATGCGCTTCATGCTATAACATCGAATATATATATTTTGTTATGAATCAACAACCATTAGCGAAAATATATACAATCCAAATATCGTATGTTTGATAGCGGTATATAGACATGCAGAAAAAAAATGGATAGACAAAAACAAATCCACATTGGTTGGTTGGTTGTAGCGACAGAAATTCATGCTTGAATTAAAACTTAAGGGGACCTAGCTTGCGTATGTTCCTATATTTTAAAATGTGGGGAGTGAAAGGAAAAATCGCGCTCATTGCATATTATGCATGCATGCATGTTTGAGATGCATGCATGCAAGTGCACTTGATCCTCGCATTCATGATCGATGCTTGCGTAGGTGGTGTCCTGTAGGAATTGTAGTGGCAATCAAAAAGTGGTGTATTTTTTACGAATCGAACCGCTAGTTTTTCGAAAAAGGCGCCTTCCTTTTTTATATTTTTGTGTTGGGTCGATGAATAATAGATTAAGGAAAATAGTATCCAAAAATGAACATAGATGGCAATATGTTTTTCAAAACTGTGTTAAAAAAATGAAAATATATTTGTTCGAATTTAAGTTAGAAAGAAAATTTACAAAATCACAGAATTTTATTCATTTTGTCGCAATAATTCTTCAGCAATCCTAGATATTTGTTCATATGCATTGGAACAATGCCGTTGTAAGATATCATCAAGTGTACGATTTCCAACATCAAGAATGATATTTTTTATGTTTTTTAAATGATTTTGTAATAAAATGGCTGATTCGTGATCCACACCTTTTAGGAGAAGGTGAAGAAATAAAACTGCAGCTCGACGAACTTCTAATACGGGATCCGTCGTTATTATCTGCTCGATCATCGACATCAATTCAATCATATATTTGGACAATCCGTAACGAAATCGGCGACAAAATTCACCCAAACATGATAGACAACTAATACGAATGGCAGGTTCAGATGATTTTACACCCAGAAGCATTCCATTGATTAATAGTGATGAATAATGATGAGCAAAATCACCAATCGAATAAGTTAATTGAATGATAGTTTCACCAATTTTAAGACGGTCGGATAATGGACGAGTCTCTGTGGAGATTAATTCGTCAATCAAAATGGGTAAAATTCGATCGGTATGAATAATGGCAAATGCTGACAACGTTCTAATCGCTGCTAAGTAAAGGTATGATTCTGAATCACGGAGAATTTTTTTTACTTCGGAAATCACTTGATCAAACATGACGAGAATCGATGGATGACGATTCAATACTAATTTTTTGATTATGATCAATGCATGAGCTTGTCCGGGCATAAAATCATTGTTTTGAAGATCTTTCAAAGCTAACTGTAATGGATTTGATAAGTCAGAATTATTTTCAAGTTGTTGATTATAATCAGGAATATCTTTTTTTGCATAAAGTTTTTCAAATCGATGATATAAATTTTCGGATAAAAGATTATCTTCCGGTGATAGCCATTTCAATGTTTGACTATTATGCAAAAGAATACCAAGTGAATTGTAACAAGGATGAAGATCATTCAAGATTGTCATAATAGATTGATTTGATTCGTCAATAGTTATTGAGTTTGGTTTGATAATTTTTGAATTTGTTTCAATTTTTTCGATTAAAATCGATAATATACGTAAACAAATCGATAACGTTTCCATCCATATCTGAATATATTGTTGAAAATCTTCATCATCAATATTTTGTTCATCAGGAATTTGTATAATTCTTTGAACGATACGTTCTAATGTACTATTTAAAAAATGAATGGTACGTTGACTGGAAATAATGAATGCTTCACGATCATCTTGTTCACGTTTAGATATAGTTTGTCCAAATAGACGATCACCAAATGGTCCTATTAAAAATAGTACAACTGTGGATGGATTTTTATCCATTAGATGTTCCAAAAGTAAGTAGAAAAAATTAAAACGAAAATCAATCGTCATCTGATCTAATAACCGTAGTATGAAAGTAGCCAATACATTTGTTTGAGACAATGAATCAACAGGTTCTTTGCATTTGTCTGAATTTTCATTGATTTTTATTTGATGTGATGATTGATCAATTTCTATGCAAAAATGATTCAGCCACACTGATTGATGTGAACAAATACAATCATCTAACATATAAACTGATTTTGGTATTTCGCGCAACATTTCGACTATGAGTTTTTCACTTTGTTCTTTCAAAGGTATATGAAGAATTTGATTTTTTGCCATTTCAAATTCAAATCGCAGATAAAAAATTGCAGGAAAAAAATTAGATAACTTTAGCAAACAAGATCGATTAGAAATCAAACGGTGAATAATTTTGATTGTTTCTTCGATGGTGAATTCATGTTCGATACTATGAAATGATTTTTTGATCGTATCGAATACTATTTTTTGAATTAATGATGGTTCGGTTTGACTTAATGTATCAAGCAACATAGCAGCAAATCGATAATAGATTTCCGGTGAATGTTGGTTATTACCAGAATGATCTGGTTTTAGTAGTTCTAACAATAATTGTGACACAAGTTTTTGTTGATATGGCAATTTATGTCGAACGGGCAGAGTAATAACCATCGTAACCATCGCTTGTAAACGATGAACAATCGTAGTTTCGTGTTCCGATTGGCGGTCCGAATCCAATGTTGTATCGATCAGTAATCGTAAACCACCTGAATTGATTAAATGATTACGTAACATGTTCACGATGATTTGAGATAATTTTTTTGTTTCAGAGTCCGGGCCACCATGTTGAGAAGATAATAAGGCTAACAATGCAACGAGATTATGTATGACTAATGAACGACATGTTTGATCATTGAAATGATTTTCAATAAATTGAGTTTCTAACTGATTCATTATTGATTGAAGTTCTTCGTTGAGATTCGTTTTCGGAGATTGTAATCGGTAAATTGTGGACAAAGCCAACAAAATTGCAAAACAATCTTTACGTAATGTTTGTTTGATTAGTTTCACACAGTAATTTCGTTGTACGTTTTCGTTATGAATCAACAAAAGCTGTAGGTAAATCAGATAAATTGATTTCATAATGGTTAATTGTTTTTCAATATTTTCATGGTCCAGTGACCATTTTATGATCCCTTCATTTTTGACAGATATGAAATTATTATCATCAACAAAGATTTCGACTGATTGTTTTTCTTGTTCAATAGAATCGAACATATCATTGGACAACGAAATTGGAAATATTTTCTCAAAGTTTACTGGTGAAATAGAATTATATAAGTAAAACTTTAAAATATTTTTGAACGATAAACGTAATGAATGACACAAGGATAATCGTATCAATGATTCTTCATTGGTGCTCAATAATGTTTGGGCTGGTGTAGATATTTTAGTTTCAGGTGAAAAATGATTGACATTCATTTGGTGGTCCATAAGACTATTACCAATCATTAGACCAACCACTGTTTTAGTATGTATCATAATCAATGATAATCTGATGACTACCGCTTGTAGCTTTCTAATTTCATAATTATTTGTGCTACTGGTGTTCGTTGATAACGAATCATTATTATTTGACAATATAGTTTCAACATTTTTTCTCAGATTTTCCACTAATTGAACAAAAAATTCAAATAAAGTTTGAACCTGTTGCTGTAGATGATCACCATGATTGTCAAAATTTTCACATGAAATTAATTTTTCAATTCTTTCATTCAGTAAATCAATTTCAGACAATTTACATGAATACCATTTTTCCGCATTCACATCGGTAATATTATTGTCTTTGACAAGAGTGATCCATTTAGCAAGAATTTGCAAAAAATCTTTGATATTATTAGCCATTATCAAACCAAAACAAAAATGTGATAAGAAAAAAATCCACATGTGTAAAAACATTCAGCATAAACACATCGTATAAACTTGGTGATGGAAAAGTATTCTAATAATAATACCTACAACATGTAAACCAATAAAAGAATGATCTAAAAATCAAATTCGAATGATATTGGCTGTCGGTCCTTTGCCAGGGTCTTTTTTTTAAAATTTTTATTTCAATCATAATAATTTAATAAATCTATCAGAGAAATGTTTTTCGTTTTATTGAAAAATATCTATGTCCATAAAGTTTTCTGTTTTGTTTTTCTCTAAAAACAATTCTGTGAACTTTTTTTCAAGGTAAGTAGAAAAACAAAGATTTTATGACAAGAAATTGGTGATCATATATAAATTGGTCGGCATATACGATTCTCTGATGATGTTGCTTTTCAATGATGATCATGTTATTTTGTCGTTTTTCCACAAATATAATTTGTTTATCACCCAACAAACCCAGTTATTTATTTTTCAAATTTGTTTATTGCGAACCGAAATTGAATTGCGTGGAATTTATATATTTTTGATGATTATTTCCAATAAAAAATTCAATGAAAAACAAAACAAAATAATATTAAGCAATTAAAATTCAAGTCGTAATGTGTGAGCTATAGTAAACTATTTTACGAACAACGTAACAGCAACGAAAAAAAACTTTGAGGTTGGTTTATTATGACGATAGTGATGATGATGGTCATCAACGATGAAACCTTTTTTTATTTCTGCTTTGTCTAAATTTCAAGAGAATAAACTTGGGCATTTTAAGAAAAATGTCATGAAAATTATTTTATTTCAGAATAACGATTCATAGAAATAAAAGTGAGAAGAAAAAAAAATAATATCTTTACTTTGATAGTTCAATAAATTTGAAATTTTAAACAAAACAAAAAAAAAGTCCCAGATAAATTTTTATTTTCTTGTTTGTGTGTGGCGCAAGCGGTGGCAATTTTTTTCGATCGTTTGATTTTGATAAATCGAATGAATTTCTCTATTTCTCTCTCTCTCTCTCTTGTTAAGGTTTATGAAAAAAACGAAAATCAAACGAATTCACCAATAATAACAGCGATAATAATAATAATATTGGCTTCTTCATCAATTCGGCGGCAGCTTTTGACCCAGAAAACGATTCAACAACCAACCAACCAACAACAACAAAAAGGGGACCAGGTGTGGTATATACCTTGTGTGTGTGTTATTGTTTGGTATACACATTTGGTCGGTTGGTCAATCAACCAATACACTCATATAACCATGATGATGATGATGATGGTAAAACATTTGATATTTTTCTCTCTCTCTCTCTCTCTATTTGAAGACCACCAATCGATATAAATTTCAACAATATGCTAACTAGAAAGAACCAACAATTGAAGCCATTACAACCCCCTTTTTTCTCAATGGAGAGAGAGAGAAAAAAAAATTGATGATGAAGAAAACCCGAAGAACCCAGGAGGTTTCATCGGTTTCATTTTTCGCTCTTCATTCTTCATTTGGATCTTGTTGTCGATAATCAAGACATAGCCAACCTTTGTTGTTGTTGTTATTGGGTTAGGCCAAACAAACAACCAGCCAGCAAAAAAACCATTACCCTTTTTTTTCACAACACCCCAATTCTGGCAAAGATTTGACCCGGGACCACATTAATTAGGCCCCAACACAAATGTCCAGTCAAAGAAAAAGAAAAAAATATTCACTGTGTGTGTTTATAAGAAGTTTTTTCACAATTCTAATTTCTTTCACAAAATATTTGTGTGCGGTGGGAGAGGGGTTGAAAACAACAACAAAATAGAAAATTTGGGGTGATAAAAAAATAATGTTTAGACCATTCATTTGAATTATCAGTTTTTTCAGGCTCTATAAATTTGAAAAAATTTTCTATTCTCTCTGTGTGTGTGTTAAAGTGATTGAATTCGTGAGAATTAGAATCACTTTATATTTTTAAACGAAACAAAAAAAAATGAAGCCAATTTTCTGCCCAATTTTCTTTTCACCATATAATGTGTGTGTGTGTGTCCAGTGTTTTTGACCATATAGTATGTGTGTGTATTGTCGGCAAATTTTTATTTTCGGTAATAACAGGTTCATTTAGTAACAATAAATAACAACAACAACAAAATTCAGTGTTTTTCTTTTCTTGCTACATGACACTGAATGAACATGCAGAGAATGAGATTCCTGAAACAAATAATGAAATCAATCAACCATAATTTTGTTGTTGTTGTTTTGTTTTGATCGCGATACAATAATGGAAAATTATATGACTTTATCTATTTCAATGTGTATGTTTGCATGTTTCAATCGATCAATCCATTAATATTTACATAAATACAGATTATTATGATCATGATCATCATGATTATCATGATGATGACAGGTAACTGCTTTTTTTTGGCTGATATCTTAATAATTTTGTGAGAAAAAATAGAGAAAATTGATATAATCAGATTCCGAAAACAAAACAAAAACGAAAATTCCTAAAGATCGGTTAGATCAATGAAATTTTTTTCTCTTCTTTAAAAAAGAATTTTCAATTATCGAATCTGAATAAAATTTTTTGTTGTTATTGTAGGAATTGAATAGGAGTGGCTGAAGGTGTGTGTGTGGTCTTTATATTTTGGTTTGATCATCATCGACGTCAACATCATCATCCTCCTCATCATCAGCAACAACAACAACTCATTTATCATCATAAAAAGGGAAATTCCTTTTCATTTTTTTTTCTGCAAAACAAATGAATTGTGAACAAAATGATTTTCAAACTCTATTCTTTATTTTTTTTGTTTTGTTTTGTTATTGTCGTTACCTTTCATTTGACAATCACGACTACCTGTCAAAGTTTATGTTTGTTGTTGTTGGTTATTGTGAATATTACTTCAAATTACCCGGTTGTTTTTTTTTCTATCTTTACAAATTCCAAACAATCTAAATATCACTAAAGTCGTTTGTCGTTATGTATGGAACGAAATTTGAAAAAGAAAATTATAGGCCAAACCTTTATTCATTCTTTAAATTCTCTTGTTTATCACACACAAACTGTCGAATAAAAATTTAGAAAAAAAATTGGGTCCTAGAACAAACATTTATTTCAATTTTTATGTGAAAGAGAAGAACAAAAAAAGAGAAAATGTAAAAGAAGCCGCTAAAGTGTTTATGTTTTTATTTTCTTTCATAAGAATTTCAGAAAATAAATTTTTTTAATTTGACATTTTTTCCAGCGAAAAAGAAGAAGAACGAACAAGAAAATAAAAAAAAAACCATTCAATATTGATTGTCAATATTTGACACATAATGAATAATAGAAGATAGAAAAATTTGGAACAAAGTTTCAAATATCATCATCAGAATTCGTACTTGAATAGAGTTTTTTTCATACAAATAGTTTTTCTTCATAAATAAATTCCTAGCAACCGAAAATTTAATGATTTGATTGATTGATCTTTATCATTTTTTTTCATATTTTAATCGTTTTTCTCTCAATAATAAACTTGATAAACTCTTTTAATTCGATTATGTTCCGATGATATTTTTCTTCATGTCAATCGTGGCTTTAATCATTTCAATTAATGATCAATGATTTTTGTAAGAGTAAACAATGAAATATAATTTCATTTCATTAAAAATTTAACCTTGATATTAGTTATAGGGAAAAAATAGATTAGAATTTGATGATTCATGATTAATGTTTTGTTAGTGGAATTTTTTTCTCAATTCTTTTTACTGGTGTTATTGCTACTATAACTATTATTAAAGTGATGGCATTTTGAAGAAAATTGTCTTGGAATTTGTTTTTTTTTCTCTCTCTACAAAATCTTTTCTTTTTTCAATCATCATTCATTGTCATGTTCATTGATGCAAATCATAATGTTACCTTGTTGTTTGATTGGTTTGTTAATTGTATTCTATTTCGTTCATCAATTCTTTCAAACAAATCTTGATGTTCAAAAAAAAAGATGATGATAAAACACACATTGAAGAGAAAAGAAAGAAAAATCTTCATCAAGTATTCTGGTTATCGGTATTGGTCTTTTATTTTCTTTCTCTATTTTGGTTGTTCCATCTACTTTACTTAATTATATCAAACATACACACACACATTCGCAAGCCAAATGAATGACACATAGACACAAAAGATCTTATGAACAACACAAAACAATCAATGTGCTATTATATAATTGTGTATGAAATGAAATTGGAAAAGAAAAGAATAAATAAATAAATAAATAATGGCCATAAAAATAGAAAATAATGATGAACTAAATAAGAGGAACACATAACATTTATACAGATATACGGTTCAGTGAATCTAAATGATTATGATGATGATCATCATACATATTACCAAATGAGCACTTGATTTCATCTATCTTTGATTTTTTGTTTGGTCTCTATCTTTTTTATTTATTTTCTTTTTGTTTTTTGATTTTTGCCACAATCCAGATTAATTTCAAGGAGAAAAAAGATTCATGTGTATTGTTGTTTCTTTGGTTAAATTATTGCCTAGTTTTTCTAAGATTTAAATTTAATTATATCTTGAGGATGCAGAAGAAATTTAAGACTGTAAAATTTAAGAATTTTCAATAATAGAAAAATGTTGATATGTAAGTAAGAAGTTTCTTTTTTTAATTGATCAATTTCAAAGATAATAATAGTAAAAAAAAATAATAATAAGAAAAGAAGAAGGAATTTATCATACAAAATGCAAAATAATGAATTTGATCAATTAAAAAAAGAAACTTC
>ERZ500997.140-NODE-140-length-19874-cov-7.380998_pt1 | contig 19874 bp, 20 predicted proteins | sample MGYA00248826_ERZ500997 | MGnify/ENA primary metagenome ERZ500997 (study PRJEB25958, sample SAMN03398524) | human skin metagenome | study: EMG produced TPA metagenomics assembly of the Human Skin Microbiome Metagenome (human skin metagenome) data set.
AAAAAAAAGTAAAGAATCTAAAATAAATGAAATCAAAAATATGAAAAAAAATGAATAGAAAATTTTATCTATAATTATATACAAGCAAACAAACAGTGATAATTATTAAAAAAAATCAAATGTTCAAAATAAATTTAAGATGTATTATTTTTTTTCAGGCGTTTATTTCCCAAACAATTAAATGTGAACGATCACCTTTCGATAATGAACAACTGACATCATTACTGTTGTTGATACGGAAATCAATATATCCTTCGCCACCACTAAGTATAAGATTATTTGTACAGACAAAAAATTTAATATTATCTTTATGGCCATGAAAAGACAGCTGTATGGTTGCTACATCACATAAAGGTATAAATGATGATATCGTTAATGATCCAGTTGCTTCGGTGGTTTGAATTTTTTTACTTAAAGCAGCCATCGTATTATTATCATCAGATTTTCTTGCAGCCGTTGTGGCACAAGGTAAACATAAAACAACGCCATTAGATGTACCAATCCATAATCGATGATTACTTGCTTTAAGTGCTGTTATTCTAACAAAGTTGAATGATTTGGACATGACCATCTTTGTTACATATGGTTCAATGTCGATCGTTTGTAAATGTTGATAAGGTTTTAATGCCGAATACAATCGTAATGTTGAATCCAATCGAAACGAACACCAAACACCATCTCCCATGACAGCTAAATGCCGCACATAGGTTTCTTTACGCGGATGAGCGATGAAAAAATTGATCACTTTAAATGTTCGTGTATTAACAATAAATATCAAATTTCGATAACCAAGCCATACAACATCTTTAACAATTTCCAAGCATCTGATCGAATATAGTGCTGTCTGTGGCTGCTTGTTATTGTTATTCGTTTCCGATGATGATTGTTGATTGTTCATCGAGGTCGAATAAATTCCAATATCAAGTGTGTAATATTGATTGAAATTCCATTCACCTGTATAAGACAGAAAAAAATTGGTAAGATAATTCTTATAACATACAACTTACCAGTTTGTTCACAGCGATAGAATATACAACATTGACCATTGGCCAATGCAACAAAAACTCGTCCACGATAATGAACAATATGTAGAATTGAATCAGACAAATGTACGGTTGCTATACAATGTGACCATTGAGTAATGGCTGAGTGTACATAAAGGACACCATTTTGACCACCAAGCCACATTGTCGGTAATCGTGTCGACATTGTTTGTATGGGCAATGATGAACTAGATGACCGCATTGTATTTGTTTCTGCTTGTGGTGATGAAGATAAATTAGATTTTTGTTGATTATGTGATCGTTGATCACTATCATCATCACAGCCATTCATTGAATTCGTAGGCGATGGTGGCTGTGTATATGCAACATAATCTGTTAATTTTTCCAATGTTACATTCTTGGCTTCAGTTGTTTGTTCATTTGATGTCGATAAGATTGGCATTGAATTGACACTAGAGGCTTCTTCCGCTTTTATCGCCTCATCATCATTAGTAATCGAATTGTTATCTATTTGAGGTGGAAAATTTGTAATTATGATAGTTCATAAATTGATAATCCAAAGAAATTACCTAAATTAGTTGAAACATCCGATTGTATACTGGGCACAGGTGATGAAAATGTAATCGATGTAGCCACATCATTTAATGGTTTTTCTTTTCGATAGCTTAAAAACAATTCTGGTTGTTCATCAGATTGTATCGATACACCATGATCACCAAGAAAATCACTATTTTTAGCACCCGGTATTGAACAGATACAAAGTAAATGTGTTTTAATAAAAAATGAATCGAGAACTTCACCCGGATTGCTTCGTATATTGACAATAGTCACTTTACTTTTAGAATGACTAACACTGCATATCCAAACAAAATTTGAATATTGTTGATCAGTTGGTAATGTTTGCTCTTTGATTGCTTCACCGATTTCATTTTCTAAATCGGTTAATGGATCTTGATTACTTTTGCAATTTTCATAATCCAATTTATTTGAGGCTGTATGGGTGTTATTTGTATTGTTTGGATTAAATTTATTATTAGCTATAATCTGATGAACCAATTTTTACAACTATTATAATTACCATTACTTGTATCAGGAAATCCTGCCTCACCACCACTTAAATCAACAGCAGTAGCACACCAGATTTTCATGCCAATATCTTCACCACCTAATGGCCGACAATATATAGGAACAGGAACCGATGTATTTTTCAATGAAAAGGATGATTTGTTTGTTTGATCAGAACTAGATTTTGATTTTGAATTTTATTATTATAAAATTTGATCCCATTTTTTTAAATCAAACCTTGGCGAAGATGATGATGATGATGAGGCACCTGTTATACTCCAACCATAGGCTTGAATACGATCACCATTACCAGAAAGGCTAACATGTGCTTTAAGATTTTTCATTGCTCTAGCTCTTTCAGATGATAAATCAGAATCCATCATTAATTCGAGATCACCATTTTGTTGTACACGGGCACGACGTCTCATTGCTTCCAATGCTGGTATAGTTGCAGTTGGATTTACTGAATAACGTATTGCAGGTGTACCAGCCGGTAATGTTGCTGAACCAGGAACTGATGCTCGAGTTTGATCGATGGTTCCAGTCGTCGGACTTGGATTAAATAGATTGCTAAAACTAATAAAATATTGTTAGTCATTTTTGTGAAATGTAAAATTTAAAAAAAAATCAAGAAAAGTTTCTATTAGTTTACCCAATCCAAGGAGTTTTTCCTCTTTCATTGGTTTAAAGGTAAGCATTGAAAATTAAATGAATAGATAGTAAATATTATCAGTAATTAGTTTTGATAAATATTAGTTTCCAGGACAATGATTGTTTAGGTTGAAAAATCAAAGGAGTTTTTTTCAATGATAATTTAAAACTTACAATTTCCAAAAATTCGACCTTTTATCTTCACTTCTACTAGCGCGGCTTAATTCTGCCCATTTTAAAGCTTCTTGTAATTCGAAATATTTTTCTTTGTAACTATTTCGTTCCATCAACACACGAGACATTTCTACACGTGTAAAACGTTTACGTTGTGCCATCGGTACACCTTCTTCTTCATCCTGTTTTCAACATTAAATTTGATTTCAAGATTAATAATTTAAAAAAAAATGTGCAACAAACCTCTTTTAAGGCGGTTAATTTTTGTTTACAATCGTCAAGTTCTTCTTTATTCTTTTTCAATTCTTCTTCCAATTGTGATATTCGTGATTTTAATCGTTCCTGAACCGCTTCCCGTTGTTGTATTTCATTATTACACATTGCCAAATCACTTTGTAGTTCATCAACTTTGACAATAAGATCATCTTTAACAATATTCAAAGCATTTTTAGTAGCCATTAGCTCATTATTTTCGGTGATTAAATTTTCAATTTCTTTTTCCATGCCGAAAAAATTTTCTAGAAAAATTAAGATTCTAAATTAGTTTCCGTGAAACAGGAATTTTGATAAAAGCTAAAAAGTAAGTATTATGAAAAACTAAAGCAATGAATACCATTAGTAGAATATTCACTTGGGTGAACAAATTTTCCTTAATTTTCACATTAGGTTAAGCATGTTAGAATAATGCAAACGTTAAAAAAAAGAAATGAAAAGATTGAAGAAATTTTTTAGATTTTTAGAAAATACCTGACAAACTTTGATCACGATTTTTATCTTTACTATTATCTTTTTGTAATTCTTCAACATCTTCGATAATGGTTGTCGTATCATCATATGACATTTCTGTTTCCATCCATCGATCCTGACGATTTGATGTTCCATCAGATGTAACGAATGAATTACTTGACTGATGCATAAATGAATGGCCAACATCATCATCATCAACTCTAGCATTTGTTGTACTCATTCCAGATAGGTCATAATTTTCCATATTATCTTCATTTGAAGCAAATTTTTGTAAATTCGTACGAAATATATTTGCTAAATTAGAAAAATTTGGCGGTTCTTTACTGCTTAAATCTTTATTGTCCATATCAGTTCCCAAGATAATTTTTACCCTTTCCATTAGATCAAAATGACTACGTCGAAGTTCGTTATATCTTTCATGTAATTTTGAGTATTCTTTTTTCATTTCGCTTTCTTTTTCTTCAAGTCTGGATGCTATAATCAAAAACGGACATATGAAAACAGATATAAATTTGATTTGAAAGAAAACTTACAATGATCAGATGAATTTTTAGCTTTCAATTCCAACATTTTAACAATATTGGCTAATGAATCGATATGTTGTTGATAATGTTGTTTTTCTTCTTCAGTAGAAAATTCATATTCAAATAATCGTTGTTCAATCTTTTTCTTATGTTGTTTTTCTTTTTCAAATGCTTGTACTAATTGTTCATTATCATCTTTACATAATTCCAGATCAACCTGTAATTGTTGATTTTCAATCAACGCTAGATCCAAACTTTCAAGAACATTGACTATCAATGGCATAAGACCATTAACTGCTTCTTCATCATCATTATAACGGGTGAGAATTTTTTGCAATTCATTATAGATTTGTGATGCCAAATTTTGCACCTACAAACACACAAACATACATTACATACGAATGTCATTATTACAATGACACAATTTTCAATCAATCAATTAATCAATTTACCTTTTCGCTGATCACATGTGATGGATTCTCAAAATGGCTACCAAATTCATATATAGTTTCATTGGTGATTGTGATAGGTGTTCCAAATATTGGACTATTATTGGCCGATGATGTTGATGATTGCACTTGAAGATCAGTCGTATTATTATTATTAGTGTTCGGATGATTTATATCTTCTTTATTTGATGATTCTTTTACCATCTTCGTAGTATCTTTGATACCTTTTATTGAATTATTATTATTATTATTATTTAATAGATTCATATCACTATTATTATAGTTGTTATTTGATTTCATTTTTGATTTAGAATCTTGATCCTGTAGGATGATATCCATGATGATATGATAGTTGAAAAAAATATGTTATAAATGAATAGTAGTTTAAAACCGTAATCGGTTAAGATTATGTTTATTTTGTTGATTTAAAAAAAAATTAGAAAAAAAATATTATTAACACTAGCTTTGGATAATGACTAGCATAGGTTTGCCAATTTGTTAATTAAAGAATTAAAATATTTCAATGTAATAAAATATCTTGGATTACTAAATTATATTCAATCATTAGGAGGACAACGAAACATCTGGTTTATTGTGGACGAATTCATCCAACAAATTTTTCGTTTCAAAAAAAAAAAAAAATGTCCAGAATGATTATGAAATCAAGAATTAAATCAAAATTATTTCATGAATTGTAATTGAACAATAAAACAAGAAAAAAAAACACAATTTATAAAAAAGTTTTTAATTTATCGATTGTTGTTGTTGTTGTTGTTGATCGATCGATCGATCCAAATAAAGAAAAAATAAATCATATATCAATATGAAGAAAATTTTCTTGATGAGTTTGTTTTCATTTCGAAATGTAGAGTAACAAGAGAGAAAACAAAACAAAAAATAAATAAATTAACCACTTAGCACTATTATTATTATTTGGAGGATCCTGTTGTATTTGGATAATTTTCATATGTATAATCTTTGTGTATGTGTGTATCCCTTTTTAATTTTTGTGTATCAAAAATATATCCAATTTTTTTTAGTTGTTGTTAACGCAAATGCGCATAAAAAATTTTTTCCATTTCATCTTCTTGCAACGCATCCATCCCGAAAAAAAAATCGAATCGAATTTTTTTGCTACTTCGTTCAGAACAACAAAAACAGAAAAAATATATACGTTGCAAGTAGTTTTAGAAAATAATAATCATCGTGTGTATTTGTGTTTATGTCGACGACGATATACACAACTCATTTTTTTTTTATAACTTTCCCTTATTGAATTGGTCTGCCACATTCACAATTTTTTTCTTTCTTCATAATTTTCATTCATCATTCCAATCTTATTTATTTTATTCTTTCTTTTTTTGCAACAGAATTTCTTGAATTTTTATTGTTTTCATAGAAATTGAAAAAAATTGAAATTTTTTGTTTATTTCTGGTGTTTTATATAACCACGTGTTTTTTTCAATCTGTTTTGTTCGAGCCTTTGATGTGATTTTTTTTTGTATACAACAATTGAAAAATGGTTTTAGCTGATTTAGGAAGAAAAATTACAACGGCCTTAAGGTCGCTTGGTAATGCTACAATAATTAATCAAGAAGTATTGGATGGACTTCTTAAAGAAATCTGTACGGCATTAATCGAATCCGATGTTAATATTATGCTTGTAAAACAATTACGTGAAAATGTTCGACGTGTTATCGATTTTGATGAAATGGCAGCCGGCCTTAATAAACGTCGAATGATTATGCGTGCCGTATTTCAAGAATTATGTAAATTATTAGATCCTGAAGTTAAAGCATGGCAACCGGTGAAAGGAAAAACAAATGTTATTATGTTTGTCGGTCTACAGGGTATTGGTAAAACGACCACCTGTACAAAAATGGCCTATTATTATATGAAAAAAGGATGGAAATGTGCATTAGTTTGTGCTGATACATTTCGTGCTGGTGCCTTCGATCAATTAAAACAGAATGCAACAAAAGCTCGAATTCCATTTTATGGTTCATATACAGAATCCGATCCAGTTGTTATTGCATCCGAAGGTGTGGAAAAATTTTCGAATGAAAATTTTGAAATTGTTATTGTTGATACTAGCGGTCGTCATAAACAGGAAAGCTCATTATTCGAAGAAATGTTAGCCATTCAGGCGGCTATACAACCTAATCTGGTTATCTACGTTATGGATGCCTCGATTGGTCAAGCTTGTGAGTCACAGGCCAGAGCATTTAAATCAAAAGTCGATGTTGGAGCGATTATTGTAACAAAATTGGATGGCCATGCAAAAGGTGGTGGTGCATTGAGTGCTGTGGCTGCAACAAAATCACCTATCATTTTCATCGGTACCGGTGAACATATCGATGAATTCGAACCGTTCAAAGTAAGACCTTTCATATCGAAACTATTGGGCATGGGTGATATTGAAGGTCTAATAGATAAAGTCAATGAATTGAAACTTGATGATAATGAAGAATTGATTGAAAAGCTTAAACACGGAGAATTCACAATACGAGATATGTATGAACAATTGACAAACATAATGAAAATGGGTCCATTCAATCAGATTCTTAATATGATACCAGGATTTGGTGCTGAATTAGCTAAATGTGCATCCGAAGCTGAATCTATGTCACGACTTAAACGTATGATGACCATTATGGATTCGATGAGTGATTCAGAATTAGATTCAAGAGAAGGAGCTAAATTATTTTCAAAACAACCGACTCGAATTGTTCGTGTTGCACGTGGTGCTGGTGTTACACAACGTGAAGTACAAGAATTATTATCCCAATATACGAAATTTGCAGCCGTAGTGAAAAAAATGGGAGGTATAAAAGGTTTATTCAAAAGCGGTGATCTAACTAAAAATGTCAATCCAGCTCAAATGGCCAAACTAAATCAACAAATGGCTAAAATGATTGACCCAAGAGTCTTACAGCAAATGGGTGGAATGTCTGGCCTACAAAATATGATTCGACAATTGCATACATCACATGTTCCGGGTGGATTTAAATAAATTTGATTCTTGTAAATGAAAAACTGCATTAATCTTTTATCTTCTTGTATCATATTAATTGAAAAAAAACTTGTTCATTTTATACATCATTAATTATTTTGTTTTTTTTAAATAAAAATTTAAAATTTAAATAAATTCTCTGCAAAAAAAATGTGAAGGACGAATCTCTAACGATTATATCGATTATCGTTTTTACGGGTTCTCCTTTTGTTGGTTGCTATCAGTTTTGCACACGGCGGCGATGATGAGCACACCGCAACACACGCACACACACAATAGATATTGATCTGGGGCTGTGGACCTACACACATTTGCACACATACAAACATTAAGTTTAACTTAGGTTGCAAGAAAAAAAACAAAAAATTCCCGCAACCAAATTCAATTGCTTTTCATATTTTTTGTAAGTTTGATAAATTCAATTTGTTTTTTCGATTTTCAATGCTTGTCATGATTTGAATTTAGTAATTTACAATCAAATATTTGGAAATAAATTAAGATGGCTGCTGCAACATATGAAGGACATTCATCAAAACGTCTTAAAACTGATCAGGTATAAAAATATTATTTTCGGTTGTTTTTTTTACATTGTTGTTTCCGTAATTATTTTAGGACCGTGGTTTCAACAACAATAATTACTTTAGTCATTCGAATTCTCGTTATGCCGGGATGCCAAGGTAATTTCATTTAAAAATAATTGCTATATTTGTGATTTTTGCTTTTCGTCACACTTTGCAGAGATCATGAAGAACGTCTTAATCACGTTCTTTTATTGACTGTCATCAATCCAGCTTATCCGATTACTTGTGTATGTATTAGTCAATAATGGAATTTGCTGTCTTATTTTAAATATTGATTATTGTAGGAAGTAATTCATCAGATTTGTAGCCCAAATGGAAAAGTATTACGTATTGTCATATTCAAAAAGAATGGCATTCAAGCAATGGTCGAATTTGATTCTATTGAATCAGCCAAACGAGCTAAAAATGTTTTAAATGGTTGTGACATTTATAGTGGATGTTGTACACTTCGTGTTGAATATGCCAAGGTATGTAATTCGATAATGAATTATTCGAACAAAAAGATGAGTGAAAAAAAAATTGCATAAAATCTGACACTGATGAAAATACCGGTGAAATAAATTTGTCACAAAGCAGATAATTCTAACAGAAAAAATGAATCCAATTCATGACAAACAAAATATTAATAATATCCTTTTTTTCTTATCTTTTCGATGTTTATATCGAAATTCCAAAATATAAAATTGACATGACCATCACCACGAACAACAACAACAACAATTGAAAAACTCAAACAATACAAATCCGAACAACATCGATTAAAACAAAAAATTCCAAACCATCATTTTTCACAACAACAATCAACATCACAAAACAACAAACTAATCAAATAAAAATCTCACTAAACATTTTATGACCGAATTTTGACCAAAACCAAACCAAACAAATAACGATTGATCCACGAATCACTGCGAACACAAAACAATCACAGCCAGTTCGTCTGAACGTTTACAAGAATGATCTTGAAAGCTTCGACTATACAAATCCGGGATTAGGTGAGGAATTGTCAATTATAATAATCATGTCGCAAATGCTGTAAATAATCATGGATAGAAAAACTTGTACATTGTTGATTGATATGATCAATCAACTTTTTATCTTTCCATGATGATCATTTTGATCAGATTTCAATTTATTTTTCAATTTCACAAAGCAAAACATTCAAAAAAAAATTATGCCTGTTTTGATGACTATTTCTATTTCATATTTAATTATTTTCATTCAATCTAATTGTCTATTTTTTTCAATTTAAATCAAAATAGGAAAACTTCCCGTAACTGATGGTAAATTCTTTTTTTTTAAATTGTAAGTTTTTAAATTTTTCGAATTTTCATTTTGTTAATTCTTTTTCTTTTTTTTCAGATATATTAGATTCCGTTTGATACTAATCTTCGTTTTTTTTCTGATGAAATCAATTTGGTAAAGATCCCTACAGCCACCATGATGCATACAATCCGGGTAATCGTCATCCTGCACCACCATATATGCCGGATTCTTACCTTCCACCTGGCGATGCGTACGATGAATTGTTGAAAAAAATTTAATTAGTATTTTAAATTATTTTTTTTTGTTTTAGTTATCGGGATGGCCGTCAAGGTGTTCTCGGTAGTATACCGAATTCTGGCTTTCCTGGTCAAACGCCATTGATTCAAGGAACACCAGTTACACAACAAGGTGGACCGCAGCAAGGTGCTGTTCTTATGGTCTATGGTCTGAACCATCAAATCATGAACTGTGACCGTTTGTTTAATTTGCTATGCCAATATGGCAATGTTGTTCGAATCAAATTCTTGAAAAGCAAAGAAGGTTGTTCCATGGTACAAATGGGTGATTCAATCTCGGTTGAACGATCAATCTCATCATTGAATAAAGTTACATTTTTTGGACATGAAATGCAACTTGGTTTCTCCAAACAAGCTTTCCTTAACGATGTTAAACAGCCATTCGAATTACCTGACGGTACGCCATCATTTAAAGATTTTATGGGTAATCGTAATAATCGTTTTACTAATCCGGAATCTGCATTGAAAAATCGTATTTCACAACCGGCCGAAGTATTACATTTCTTTAATGCTCCATATGGCATCACTGAGCAAGATATTATGAATATTTTTGAAGAACATTGTCCAAATAACAAACCGAATTCGATCAAATTTTTTCAATCAAAAAGTAAGTTACATTGTTGTGTGGATCCCCTCTTTTTTCTAACTAAAACAAATTCTAGCCGAACGAAGTTCATCTGGTTTAATTCAATTCGAAAGTATATCCTGCGCCATTGAAGCATTGGTCATTTGTAATCATGTTTCAATCCCTAACCCAAGTAAGATACAATCATCATTTAAATCATTTGATTTTCTAATGTATTTTTTCTTTATCAAGATGGAAAATTTCCTTTTGTCTTCAAACTCTGTTTTTCATTGGCTGCAGCTCGTTTTTGAGTTGAGACAAGTTTGGCTTCCTGGAACCGGATTGGAATCTTTGATTTTTTTTTCATATGCTTAATCATAGTTGAATCACTTTTCAATCATCATATCTAAATTACGGTAGTGGTAGCAAAGTTTCTCCTTCATCCACTATGACAAATGATATAATTAGTTTCCCGTTTTTCTACATGAAAATTATTATAACCATCAAACGGCAAATTTGAATTTATTAAAATTAAAATTGATAATAAACTTTTTCACAATTTTTTCATTGCGACAATTGTTTTATCAATCATTTCAAGCAATAATGACATTTTTTCTGAACTTGCATGCAAATTTTGTTGTAGATTCGTTGATTGATTTTCAAGCTCTTCGGTCAAATTCATAATAACTTTTTGCATTTTCAATCGGATTTTAGACGTGAGATTATTTTCATCAGATTGTTCATCATCACTTATCATTGCCAAAGTTTCCATTCGCGATTTTTTCTCAGATAATGGCGAACGTTCTTCATTATCCGATTTCTTTTTGATACGATCACAATATATACAGAATGGTGTTTCTAATGTTTTTCGCATTAACGGCGTCTAAATTATTTATTCGTAATAATAATTATTTGTATTATACATTGAATAATTATTCAAACCTTGCATGAATTACAATAATCATCTAATAAGGTATAACCTTGAAGCAAATAAGTGCCCATCAATGAGCTAATTTTATCGGCATTTTCACGAGAAATCATTTTTGTTGTTGATATTTTTCCAGCAAAATCAGACCAATTTTTGGCACAAAAATGCATGCTTGGGTCATTCATAAATGAACTAAAAATAAGCGGCAGTTTTTTTGTCTTGACAAGCATGCTTTTAATTGATTCTAAATTAAAAACATTTTCAACTTTAAGTTTGACAATTAATAAATATGACATCGAAATCACAGATAAATATTTCAAATAGTTTTTATGGTAATTCAACGTCATCATTGATGGTCAAAGAATTTCCATCAAAACTTCCATATCGTATTATTGAAGCTTTTTCGACATCAAGTAAGTCGTGAAAATCTGAGGAAAAAATTGTTGAATCGTTTTGGTTAATTTGTTATAGATTTAACATCAAAAAATTTGACTGCACGAATTTCTCACGATGGCTGGGCTTGGTTCGTTGTTGGACGTAAATTATTCATTTGGCGATATCTGGACGATGTGGTTGCCAATAAACCGAAAGCCACCAAATGTTATGAATTACTATTACCAGCTAGTGATATTGCTCACAAAGCCGAACTAGTTTGTGTATCTAATTCGATGACCCAATATCAACAACAGCAACATAGTCGTTTTCCTAGTGCTATCGCTGTAAGCCCTGAAGGTTCAATCCGATATTGGCCGAATATATTTCAAGAAAATAATGTTTATGATACGGTCGTTGGTGCCGATTTGAACGGTCAAGAATGTCAGATTTTGTTAGATATTTGTCCACTTGGATGTGTACTAGGTACGACTACAAATTCATTAGCTCATATTTATATTGATGATCGAACACGTCAAGAACCAAATCAATCACCAATTGTATGCCGCACGTTGAAAGTTCCACAAGGTTTATTCTCTGGAATCGGTCGAAAATTTAGCTCATTCATTTATGGATCTTTACCAACTGCAAATTATTCTGCTGAATCCCGCCAAATTTTACGCATTATTCGTAATAAACCAGTAGATGATAATGATGATGTTTTACCAGTTTTCATTCTAGCTTTGCACAATTGTTCCATTCAAAAATGGATTATTGAAGATTATGATGGTGAAAATTTTTGCGGTCGAATTGATTTAGAAAAACATCTAAAAGAAGCTTTCATCACAAAATTTTGGGATCGTACAACAACACATCATAATCAGATTTCCATTTGGATCATGGATATTGCATTGAATCGATTTAATGAGATAATTTTGTTGGTCATGTGTAACAATTCCGATGTGCCAAATGATAATCATTTTGCTTTATTTTCATTAATACCGGATCTATTTCCTTTGGATGGATCGTCTCTTGATTCTCAAAACTCCATTTCACTTATAAAATCTGCTCGATATTTGACCGATATTTGTTTATCAAGTAATGAACTTTTCCCACAAACACGTTCAACATCAGCATCTTTGTCACAAAATCGTCCATTTAATCTTATTACAATGAAGCATTCACAAGTTTGCTATATTTTTAATTCAAATTGTATTTATAAGGTCAATCTCAACAATCAAGATCGCAGTGAAAAAATTGATTTCGAATCCACGAATGACTTTATATTCGGCGCAACTGTAATTGATCAAAATCTTCTATTATTGACTTTTAAAAATGGATTCCTATCCGTTGAATGTCGAACAACAGATTTGATTGCTTCAAAACAATTATCAGCATCAGATCGAGAATTTATACAATCTAATCAAACAGATAAATTATCTCTACTAAAGCGAGCATTACAATTTTTTATGAAAGATGATAAAACGCATGCTGAACTACTTGTACATGAAATGTTTCCGTTCATTCGATCACAACCAGCAACCGAATTGAAGCAACCAACAAATACAATGGAATTAGATGCGACTGTTTGTGCACTTAGTACCGATATCTGTGACCAAATACCACACGCCGATCCAAGATGGTCAACTTTTATTGATGCTGAAAATTGTTTGGATATTCAGCATCCTAATCAACAACAACATCAAGAAACTCATGGTTCCGTGATCATTGGAACGCAATTAGAAGAAAAAATGTTGACACATAATTCATTCATAGAATTGCTTAAAAGAACAGGCATTTGGGATTCATTAACATCATTGACAAATTTTAAATCTATTTTTCCAACTAAATTGATTCTTTGTGAACATTCAGAAAAATTGCTAGTCTGTATGGCACTTTGGAAATTGCATTCACATTATGGTATTATTCTTGTGAATGCGATTAAAAAAGTTTTGGAAAAAAGAAAAAATGCCGGAATGATGAAAGGATTCGAATCACATAGTCATCTAACTAATCAAGATTTATTCTATCGTGAAGTTACCAAAGTAGATGAATTATTCTGGCAACTCATCGAAATGGAAGAAACACAATCCCAAATCGAGCATACATATGATGAAAGATTAATCATTTCCATTACGGATATAATGACTACAGTGTTCGCTGAAGTATGTCGATATCGACAAATTAATGGTGTCATTTATCAAACGGCAGTAGTCGCCGATTGTGATTATGTACCATGGTCATCTGAACAACGAATAACCGGTGTTCGAGATGTATGGATCAAACAATTCGATTTAATCATTCGATGTTTCCGAGTCGATGCTCAATGTCATATGATTGGTGATGAAGATAAATGGATTTTAGTTGGACAAAAGCTTGCCGATTTAGCCGATATTATTCTTGATAGTTTTGTTTGTCAACTTCGTTACCTTAATCCAGCAAACGAGAAATTCGCTACACTACGTCGAGCTTTTGAAATGACTCGATATAAATGTCTTGAGCCATTGCTTCGAATAAAACAACATGATCGTGCGGCTGAATTAGCTGAAAAATATGAAGATTTTGATATACTTATTAAACTGTGTGAAGCATTAGATAATCAAGAACAGCTTAAACATTATTCACAACGTTTTGCCGAAAAAGGATTTGCCGAATATCTATTTGAATGGTATTTGAAAGAAGGCAAACAAGGTAAAATGTTATCATCATCGACGACAGCTAATAATCAGAAATTGGATGCTTTTCTATCCAATCATGATTCATTAAAATGGTTACATCAATTGCATTCACGTCGATATAAAGATGCTAGTTCAACATTGAAAAAACTTGGTTTATTAGAAGAAAATTGTGTTGCAAGGCGTAAAACTATGCTTAGCATCGGTAAATTAGCATTGATTACCAGTGGTGATACAAACTATTCAGATTTTGATGATCAACTTCGATTTCTTCAATATCAATCCGATCTTTCGGATTCTTTGTTACGAAAAAATGATCTTGATCGTAAAACAATGTCCGTTTTGTCACCCAAACAATTGGTTGATATTTTGATTTCAGGTGCCGAAGGTCCAAATGAAGATTTAAAAAATTTTCAAAAAGCACTTGAAATTGCTGAAATTATTGAACGTCGATATTCAATCGATCTACATCGACAGATTTTGTTTAAAATTTGGCAAAAAGCATTCGAAAAAGATGAGTAAGTAATTTGTATTTTATGTTTTTGTTGACTTTTCCGAATCATTATTCGTTTTTATATTACAGATGGAGCGAATATTGTACCGATAACTTGGAATTGTTTATTAAAAAATCGTTTTTCTATCAATTGGCAATCACTTATTATGGTAAGAGAATATATGATCATTTTCTATTTGTTTTCATATTATAAAATCATGTAGGAGACGAATCAAAAAAATTGCCCGATATTGAAGCATTGGCTGAAAATTTTTCATTGGTCAAAGAAAATCAAAAAGCTGCTTATTTCCTACGTGCCGCATATGAAATGATTCTATAGAATCAAGTAATAATAATTAAATTATCAACAATTATTGATTATCATTTTTTTTCCTAAGCACGGCATTATGTTCATAATTTTATTGAATGTGCCTTAAATCTAATTTAGAATTTCAAATCTAATAATGATAAAATTGTTACGCAGAATCCTCTTTTTTTTTTTAACTGAATCAATCTGATTTAATATCATTAAATTAGCGCAAATTGTATTAAAATCATCATAAATTTTATTATATCAATTTGTAATAAATAAATAAAAAATAATGATTAAATGAAAAAATTATTTTTTCCAATTACTGTCCAACATTTTCAGTTTGATTGGCCATCATTAACGATGCAATGGCTATTGGTCTTGATTTGTCGGAATTAATATCCGGAACAGTTTTGTTATTATGTTCAAAAATGAATTGATGTGTTTGATTTGATGACTTGAATGTTGATGATTGAATGGCAAGAATATTATTATTCATAGTAGCTGATTGGTGATGTTGTTTATCGATGAGAGTTACCTCTTTGCCATTACCATGATGATGATGATGATGATGATATGGATTCCAGATAAATGTATAATAAAGTGACAAAAGAATAGCAGCCATACTAACGGCAATAATATATGCCAATACTGTTAATATTCTAAACAATTTTGATGTTCGAGCATTCGATTTATCATAAATTCGACATTGAAACGATGAATGATAACTTGAATCAAATTTTGATAAATTGATTGTTGTCGAACTATTTGATTGAAATGTATCCTGTTTTTTCAATCGTCCATTCACGGAAATTCCATTACCAATCTTTGTTGTCGAAGACATTTCGGCTTTTTCAAATTGATTTAATCGTTTTTTGATCAAATCGGATGATGAATGATATTGTTTCATGAAGTTGTTTGTTCATTTGGTGAAGATGATTAAAATACGATGCAAGAATAATAAATGAAATAATCTTAATCGACAAACAACGATTGATGAGAATAACGCGGTAGCGACATAAACTAAATTTATATTACATGCGCAATTATCATCACATTCAATGTTTGTTCAATAAAATACTGATGATTAGGTAATTTTTTTGGTTCAACAGATAGCCAAAAGAATCTATAGATTCCTTCTTTTACGATTGTAAACATCTAATGTATACAAACAAAATTATTTGGCATTCAATAATAAAACACAATTCAGATCATCGGATAATGATGATTTTTAAATGATTATATGGCTGTTAGGATTATTATTATAAACAAATCCCATACATTTGTTCTTCAACAAGTGCTCTATTTATTTTTTTTTTTAAATTAAGATTTTGCTAATGCTATCATTGATTAACAACGAATCGCCTTATTAATTCTAATATTTAACAACGTTAATGATGATGATGTTGATGATTAGGGAATGCCAGGCTAGCCAATTCACAAATAAATAGTTTGCTGTTTTCGCATCTAATTCATTTGATTTTAAAGAATTATAGAATTCACTGCGTCTCATTCGAGTTATTTTTAGTAATCATCTTCATCACCGTAGCTATCATTCACAGCGACCGAAATTCTATTAGCTTGATGGTAATGAAATTCAACAACAAATAAAATGAACAAAGCAAACAAGCAACAAAACAATCATCATCACCATCATCAACGCAAATAATTCCGGCCATCATCCTTTTTCACAGTCATGGCTGTTATCTTCTTGTTTTATTATTATTATCATCATTAATATTGTTGTTGTTTTTGTTGGCTGGAATTTTAGTTGCCTGACATATAAAACAAAAATATTCCGTCAGCTATCGAGCAAAATTCCAAACAGATGACATATCATAATCATTGACAAGTGGAGTACACTTTTGTAATTGTAATTATATACATATACACTTCGGATTCTCTTCTATCGTGGTTAAATAGGCAGGCAACAAAGTCTAAATTCTATTTGTTTTTCATTCCTATTTAGAGTCTATTCTATCTTTATAATCATCAAGTTCATTTCGATTTATAGTTGTCGAAATTTAATATTCGAAAAATTTTTTGGCCTAAATTATTGAATTCTTTTCTAGATTTGTGCTAAACATTTTAAATTGATTATTTTGACGGACAAATTAATTTGAATATGGAAATACTACGAAATGATGGAAGTGGTACACCTACTATAACGTCCATTCATTCAAAATTACCACCGAATAATAGCTCTGCGACGCGAAAATCAATCATCAAAGTAAGTTGTTCAAATGAAAATTCAATAGATGATTTCAAATGCTCAAAATGATTGATCAATTTTATAGATATCATCTGAACAAAAAGATAAAAATCCTTGTGCATTGAACAATGAACGAACTCGTACAATACCAATATTTCGTTCCATTTCGCATAATGTTGAAAATGAATCTTCCGTTCCAAGAACTAGCCGTTCACCATCATATAAAACACCAAATTTCAACTATCAATCACCGTTCAATCCTCGAATCAATCTTCGGATATCATCACCAGATCCAACATTATCACGAATGTTGTCACGAATAAATAGTCTTACTCAATCCAGCAACGAACGATGTCATTCCCCAATGTCATCTGGTTATGATTCATCTTATTCATCCACAACTAGCACAAATCCTAATCATTATAATCATACTCCTGAAATACGACTTCAAGATATTCATAGATCATCAAGTGCAAATCGTTTATATTCGGGAAAACAGTATCCGAATAACTTTGATGGCGAAACAACATCATCATCATCATCATTCGACATCAATAAACATAAAATAAAAACGCAAACGACAGCGCCGACAATCACAATCAAACAGCGGCAACGATTTTCTCTTAACGACCAAAATGTTCCAATAATGAAAGACGATGTGTTAAAGACGTTAGACCAAGTTGAGAAGCGTATAGTTTTCTTAAGAGAAATTGCATTCGAATTATCGGAAGAGAAAAATAAATTATTCGATGCATTGAATAAAATCGCAACGAAATCACCAGCATCAAATTTTTCATCATTTACCGAAGGTAAATCAGAAATTTTTTAAAATTATAATTTCTCAAATGACTTATTATTTTTAACAATGATTCAAATAGTCGATCTGCAAGACATTCATGCTACTACAGAAGATTTATTACAGCGGTTAGAAAGTGTCAAAATCATCATTAAACCGATGCGTTCATCCATCCAGATCGAAGCATTCGAAAATGCCATTAAATATATCGATACATTAAAAAAGATTTTGATGCAAGAAGGCAGAATTGCTGCCAAGAAAAAATGTCTCACATATCTAAGTTCTTGCACATCGGATGATTCTGTGGATAAAAATCACTGTGAACTTTTTGTTCCTATCGATGAACGTTTTCAAAAAATCGTAATCGATTGTTCGTTGGATGATCAAAAAACAATAAAAAAGGAATTGGAACATTTTTTAGAAAAAATTGAAAAGAAATGATTGAAAAATCTAGAATGATTTGTTATCTTTTTTTTTTTTTGGTTATTATTGTTATTATATTTTCGATTATATTTCATATTGTAAACAATTCTTTAAAACAAAAATTAACAGCAGTAACATTTTAAAAATGTAATCGATTTTCAAAATTCATCACCATGATTACGATTATTTATTGCATTTAAAATTCAAAAGATCACGTTTATCAAGCCATGCCTGTTCCCAAATATCAGCTTCACATTTTCGAATTTTAGTAACATCATTACATTGACTAATACCATCCGCAGTGGTTGCATTCTTCAGGCAGCTTGTTCGCCCAAAATCAAACTTGACATAATATCGAATTCCAGCAACTACCTGTGTTTTGAGATCTTTTATTTTGTTCACACGATGAATGAATGGTGAATTCATTTTTTCGTCCATTTCACGTTCCAAAGCTATCATTGTTGGTATGACTAAATGAAAATTATCGGGTGATGTTTTACTGATTCCTCCAGCGATCGGCCCATCTTTACCACCAAAAACATAAACTTGGGCTAACGATAAAATGATTGTGACCGAAAACAATAACGATTTCATTTTGTTGCAATTTATTTGTCTGATTTGTTGTAATGAAAATATGGAAAGGATTGTCATTTGAGGAAAAATGAATCCAAAGGGTGTTTGCGATATTTATATCAATGTAGAATTGGCTCGGACGACAACATATCAAGAGAAGACATAAACAATGTACCTCAAATTCAATGAAATCAACTTATTGCATCGATCAACAGCACAAGATAATAATCATATATTGCTTAATGATCAAAATAAAAACATAAACAAAAAGCAATCAAAAACAGTGATTTCCAACCATCGGTCCACAAATTTTTTTTCGAATGTCTCAAGCAAATCAATTGATTGAATATAATGCAAAGATCAACAACTCAAACCGGATTAGATTGTAATCACCAATTACATGGAATTTTTTTTTTGAATGGTAATCTAGTCAAAAAGAAACTTGACATCGTTTGTTGATTCGCGAATTAAATATAAGTTGAAGACCACTGATATACAGGTTCTGTTATCGCCGTTGAACCATCGATAATATTCTCATTGCCATTTGGTGGTCGTCAAATCTCGATGTCTTTCTTGGAATGTCTTCTTTAAATCTTTTTTTTTGAATATTATACACATACCTTGTTTCAACAATTTATTGAAGTTTTGTTATTCATGTGATTGAATTCAAATATGATCTTATCATATAATTAAACATCTTTTTGTATCTATAAATAATGATTTTCTTTAATGAATTACATAGAAATCATTAATATTG
>ERZ500997.141-NODE-141-length-19849-cov-6.534707_pt1 | contig 19849 bp, 21 predicted proteins | sample MGYA00248826_ERZ500997 | MGnify/ENA primary metagenome ERZ500997 (study PRJEB25958, sample SAMN03398524) | human skin metagenome | study: EMG produced TPA metagenomics assembly of the Human Skin Microbiome Metagenome (human skin metagenome) data set.
AAAATGCATTGTGTTGAGAATCAAAAGAAACATTAAAATATTTATTAAATCTTTCGTTTTGTTTTGTGTATAAAATAAATGTTTAAGAATATTTATTTTTTATGAGGCAAAAAATTCAAATCTCCAACTCTTTAATTTTATTGGAAAATTTATTTTTCTCTGTCGTTTTGTCTTGTCATTTCCAGTATGAATTCAATGTCAGCTATTTTTCTTATATTAGAATAAACATCAAAAACCTAAGACAAATGAATTTTGAAATTTATGATTTATTTTGGCGTAAATATCCATGAGATAAACGATTTTAATAAAGTTATTTAATTTTTTTTCAATGTTCATTTTAAATTGATTAGAATCAATGGAAAAAAATTGCCATTTTTTGCAAAACATTTTTGGCCATCTATTGACATTAATTGTCATTCAAATTTAGTTGTTTTCGAAGCCAGATGACAGTATATTCGTTTTATTTAAAATTTTTTCTTTCCCTTTCTTGTTTTTTTTTGCAATCGATCATAATTATCATTAATCAATGCCAAGGTTATGAATCAAAATAACAATAATAAAAATTCTTTCATTTTTGTGAGCATTAACATATGTCATTGATGTGTTTTTTTTTCTCGTTAATAATGATTACAAAATCAATAATTCATTTGAAACATGTATTATTATTTGACATAGAATTATACCAATCATTTTATTTTATTTCTTTTTGTCCTTACATTTGATATTGAATAATATTATTGATTGAAATTATATAATTATTGTTTACAAAAAAAGAAGAAGAAATTCTGGTTCAAAAAAGACCAAATTATGTTTTCTTTTCAAGAAAACACGACAATCAATTTACAATATTATTATTATTTTTTTGAAAAGAAAAATTAACATATGCATAATGTTATTTCTTTTTCTGGTAAAACAAAGCTGTAACTGAAAAGAATGCTGTGATAAACTAAAAATGAATTCAATTAATAAAATTTACAAATAAAAGAAAATTGTGATTTTTACCTGTAGAACAGTGGCTGCATTGATTGGTGTGTCCATTATTTCCAGGCCGACTGTATGATTAAGACAATCCATAAAATCATAATATCTAGAATATTCTGGATGTTTTTTGATTTCATCGGAAGAATTGATTTTACGTCTTGGAAAATATGGAATCCTTTTGACATTTACATCCTCATATATCATATTGGATAATATTGATGCCTCTTCGTCTGGGCGACCAAAAATGACAGAGAATATGACAATGACCGAAACCCAAACGGCCAAGATGGATACATTTATACATTTTAGAACTAGATTCATATTTGAATAGAATGTAAGGTGATACATTTCGAATAGCATTCCAAATAGACAGCTCACTAAAATGATATATGATTGTTTCACATAGATTTTCAGATATTGAATCATCAGATAAAGATTAGGGAAATGTTTTAGTAGATCGGAATTTAAATCGCCTTGTTTGATAGAATCGCAAAATTTTTGATTATATTGTCGGAATAAATTGACACAAATTTCATTTATCAAGTAATTTTGGATTAAGAAATAACTTAAGAAATATGTGTGCAATGTTACAAAAAGATGATTGAATATTCGATCAATCCATGTCCGATTTTTGGTAGCAAAATTGTTCAAATTGTAGCTTATGATCAACAGGATTATAAAACGGAATGAAACTTGCACCCTTTTACGGGCCCAATCCATCGTAAAATTGACATCAATCTTGTTCAATTCGTTATAAAGTTTATTGGCTATTATTAGCCAATTTTGATCGTCAAAGATCCAATAATGGTATAGAAGAAATAACATAGAACGAAAAAAAACGAGTAAAATGTTGCCTTGTATTCGATATTCTTCACCCAAAAATTGACAACTTAACTCCATAAAAAGACATTCATCACCCGGGCCAGCATACCATGCTTGAATAAACATTATCCAAAAATTGATGTAATCCACCCAAACCAGAAAACCCATCACCAAAGATGAATATGAAGATTTCTTGCCAAAATGAATTCCATAATAATATTTGCTTGTACAATCTAACATGGTAATAAGATCACATTCCATGTTTCACGTTTGAGAATAGAATGAATCGACTGAAAATACAAAAGAGAATGGTTTCCTAAAAAAACAAACTTATTTGTTGGCATGACTTTCTTCATGTTTTTTTTCAGATACCAGATTTTAAACAAAATTTTCAAGATTACGTCAATGGCATTGAAAATTGATATTATTGACAAAATTTTTATTGTCAAGATTTTCAAAAAAAATGCGACTGTTTTTTTCGTAAATTTTATTTTATTTGTTCCTTGTGGAAAATTGTCCAAGCGTTTGCGCCAATCGATTTTCAATGGCTTTGTTTGTACCGATCAAACCAGATATAACTTTCGTAGACCATTCAACATATTCTTGCACACGTTTTTCTGACCAACCTATCGGGGTTTTTTCGAGAAGATCTTGTAAATTGTATAATTTATCTGCTAATTTTACAAGTTTGGCTTCATTGCTCGAATTCGGCGCATTCTCTACTTGTAAACGTTTACGTTCGAAAGAAGGCAATGATTTGTCATCGGTTACTTCGGCCACAATCGATCTAATAAGATGATTATTGGGATGTCATAATTTATTTTTAACAAAAATTAATTATTACAAAATATGATCACCGAATTCTTTCTGAATATCCTCAAAAGTAACATCCGTATCTTCTACCGTATCATGTAACAAAGCGGCGGCAATAACTGATGGATTGGAAACGTTGCCTAAATCGGTCAAAATATTAGCGACACCAATCGGATGATTAATATAAGGAGTGTAACCATCTTTGCGTAATTGTTTTCGATGAGCTTTGGCGGCGAAATCTGCAGCTTTAATTATCAATTTAATCGCATCATCAGTCGAATTGGAATCCATTTTTTAATATTACCATCACACATGCATGTGATTAAAAATCCAAAATTTAATGTTTATACAATGCAAGTAGTGATAAAAATTAAAATTTATTTGGTCTTTTTGAATAAAAGAATTTTCAAATGAATATGACAATTAAGTATTTAGGACCGGGTTAGATTGCAATTGAAAAATTTAAAAGTGTTTTAAATTGATAAAAGGAAACTTGTTAAATTTTAATTTTTTCCTAACTTAATTCGTAAATTATTGGCAAGTTTGTCCAAAAACTCGAAAGTGTTGAGATAATCACCACGGCTAATATTACCAGCTTTAGCACATAGTGCTAAATCCTTAGTCATGAAACCACTTTCAATAGTTTCAACACAAACTTTTTCAAGGTTTTCGGCAAAATCTGCTAAAGGTTTATTTGAATCTAATTTTGCTCTATGCAAAAGTCCACGAGACCAAGCGAAAATAGACGCAATTGGATTTGTGGATGTTTCTTTACCATCTTGATGCATACGATAATGGCGAGTTACCGTGCCATGAGCCGCTTCAGATTCAATAGTTTTACCATCCGGACATACCAACACCGATGTCATCATTCCCAACGATCCATAACTAATGAAAAATTTGAAAATAAAATCGGATAATCTATTTGAATAATTAAAAAATTACCCTTGAGCCACGGAATCACTTTGAACATCTCCATCATAATTTTTACAAGCCCATACAAATCCGCCTTCTGATTTTAAAGCTTGAGCGACCATATCATCAATGAGTCGATGTTCATACCAAATTCCAGCAGCTTCATATTGAGGCTTATATTGTTGATCATAGATTTGTTGAAAAATGTCCTTGAATCGGCCATCATACTTTTTTAGAATCGTATTCTTAGTGCTCAAATAAAGCGGATATTTTCGCTGAAGAGCATACTGCAACGAAGCATGGGCAAAATCACGAATACTTTTATCAGTGTTATACATGGACAAGGACACTCCACCACCATCTTTGAATTCAAAAACTTCATGGCTAATCGGTGCCGAACCATCAGCTGGTACAAATTTGATTTCCAATTTGCCATTACCAGGAACAACAAAATCAGTGGCACGATATTGATCGCCATAAGCATGACGACCGACCACAATCGGTTTGTTCCAACTGGTAACCAAGCGAGGAATATTCTTACAAATGATTGGCTCACGAAATACGGTACCACCAAGGATATTTCGAATAGTTCCGTTAGGGGATTTCCACATCTTTTTCAGATTAAATTCTTCCACACGTTTCTCATCAGGTGTAATGGTGGCACATTTCACGCCTACATTATACTTGAGTATAGCATTGGCGGCATCGATAGTTACTTGATCGTCAGTTTTATCACGATTTTCAATACTTAAATCATAGAAATGAAGTTCAACATCGATAAATGGTAAGATTAATTTCTCCTTGATTAGATCCCAAATGATACGTGTCATTTCATCGCCTTGCATTTCCACCACGGGTCCACACTTGATTTTTTGATCGGCCATATTGCACGTTAATAATCTATTATCGTAACAATAAAAAAATATCGTTAATTAATATTTTTTTAGAAATAGAAGATTTCAGATGTTGTTTATTAATATTGTTATTGAATATCAATTGTCAAATGATAGGAAAAACATTAGAGTGATAACAAAAAAACATGAATAGAAAAGCCGACAAATGGGAATGAAATTTGATGATGATATGACATATTACAATTAAATGAAATTGATACATTGAAAAGCATCGTTTAATGGTCAAATTCGAAGCAACAACAATGAACTTACTTTGAAATATTTTAATTCAACTAAAACAAAAAAAAATGTCCTTTCTAGTATTTTTATACAGATAGCGACTAAACGATTGAATGAATGAACAAAACAAAATAATGTTTTTGTACAGGAAATCGTAGAGATTAACGTCACAAAGACACGTCAAATAAAAAAAATGTACTAAATTAATTGAATGAGCTGGGAAGAGAAAAAATTTATTTTATATCGATCGATGGCTTTGAACAAATGCTGTATGTTACAAGGAAAAAACTAAATAGACAAGATCACTGTCTTCTTTTTCACGTTCGGATGGATGAATTTTGTATGGAGAAACCAGTTTTTATATACCTTCTCGGATAAAAAAAAAGCACAAGTGGACCTCTAATAATAATAATGACAATGATGATGATAATGATGACAACCAATTTAACAAGGTTTTTTCTGCTTTGCCTAGTGATTTTTTTTTGGTAATCAAAAAATGTATATCAAAATGATGAAATAAATAACACACTTTAATACAAAAAAAAGAAATTTGTACTGTACATTTTAAGAATATCTTAAAGTGTACCGACGACACAATTTTATTGATTGATTATAATCAATTTTTATTGAGAAAAATTGAATAGTAATTGAATTTATAAAGTAAATAGAAAAGTGCGATAAAATATTGATTTTTGATAAAAAAGCCACACGTTCTTTTGGCCGACCGATTTTACGTTCTTTGTTGATAGGCATTTGTCATTTGGACATTGGAGCATGCGTTAATTAAATCATATGATCAACAAATTCTGAAAACACATCTTTGAAAAATCATTTTTTTCAACAATACGAAAATACATATCAAGTTTTTATTATGGATACAACGCCAGTTTTTTCTGGAAAATCTCGTTTCAGTTTTCTGGATAAATCGATTGAAAAAACTAAATCAAGATCGGATGTAATTATTTTTTTATTATCGATGATTATCACTGATTGACAATCATTAATTGCCTTTTGTTTATTTTCAAAATTTTATTTAGCAAATTAGTTTGAGCGCATTTGCTTTTTTATTTGCCGAATTAGTTCAATATTGTGAAAATAGTGTACAATTAGCATCAGAAATGCAATCAAAATTATCGGAAATTGGCTATAATGTTGGTCAACGGATTGTTGATATGATGTTGATACGCGACAAAAATTTTAAACGTGAAACACGCCTTATCAATATGCTAATATTTATACGAAGCAAAGTATGGCCAATGTTGTTTAATAAAGAAGCGGATAAATTGGAACAAGCTAATGATGATAAAAATACATGTAAGACTTTATTTCATTAGCAAATAGATTTATATTTAAATATTAATTATTACATTTATTAAATATAGATTATATAATAGAACGTGAACCAATAGTAAATAAATTCATATCGGTACCAAAGGATAAAAAATACATTAATTGTGCCGCTTTTATTGGTGGTATAATCGAAGCCATATTGAACGAGTGTAATTTTGTATGTATAATCGATTATCTTGATGTTTTGAAAAAATTGTTAATAAATTTCAATTTTCTTGGTTTACTTTTCTCGAACATATCGATTGATCAATTGTAGCCAGCAAAAATCACTGTACATTGGCACGAAGGAACCACTTTTATGATCAAATTTGATGATTCTGTTATCGAAAGAGATCAACTACTTGAAAAATGATCTCGTCATAAAATGTAAATGTGTTTTTTTGTCTATGTTTTTTTTTACAATCTGGTCGTCCTTATATTAGGAGGAAATGAGTGTATTTGTAACAAAAATTTCATTTGCATAGTATTAAAAATATCCGAAAATGTTTTTGTTTTCTGAAATGAAAAAAATATGATTAAAATTTTTTATCTAGATGTTGAATAATCTCTGTAACCACCATTTGTATTGGTCATCTCTGGTTGATGCGCGTTGAAACGATTATTATAATTGTTGTAACTGTTGTAATGATTTAGTAATGATGGTGAAAAATAAGGATTTGCACCATAAGTCCATGGATTTGAATATGATTGACTTGAATACGGCATATAAGATAGCTGAGGAAGTAGATTCGGTAGAAATGGGAATGGATTGTATGGATTCAATTGAAATGATTTTCTTGGAAATAATGATAAAAATTTACTTCCAAGATAAGGGTAAAGTGAATTGGCAAACGGCAAACGACCTGAATCTCCTTGATATCCACTTTGTAGGCCGGTATTTGAAAATTGTCGTTGTTGAATTGTTGATGACATAGATGGTGGTGATTGTTGTAATTGATTTGGAAGAGCTTCATGATTAGCAATAACCTGCGGTTGTTGTTGCTGATTCTGATATAGTCGCATTTCGAGATCCTTCATTAATTGGGAATGCATATAGTCATCATTTGGTTCTTCACGAGGAGCTGATCTTCTGATAAGATATTCAGGTTTTGAATCATCTTTTGGATTGATACTTTCACTATTGATTGGACGTATACTAGATAAGGTTAGATTGAGCAATAAGAATATGGAAATAGGAAAAGGTAATGCAAGAATTCTATGATTATTAGCTTCAATGGATGATGTTAGATTCATGTTGAATTAATTGTAATCAAACATTATGCAATATTAACACTAGATTCGTAGATTTTATAGGAAAATTGAACTATAATTTTTCAAATCATCCTCATGAACATCATTTAAATCTTCGTGTCATTAATCCGGGAAGTATTATCTTGATAAATTATTCAACAACATTTTCTCATTGATGACTCATCAGATTTTCATTCATACATGAGTAAATCTAATAGAATTTTTTCCATTTCTGTTATTATATTATCTAAATTCTGATGATCAGCATCAAAACATAATTGATACAATCGTTGCATGGAAATTTCAACATGTTTCGATGACGATGACCAAGGCATTGTCAATAAACCCATGTTTAATAATGGATACAATTTACCCATGAATAAAATATTTCGACAAATTCGTTTTAGATTATTATCGGTCATGTCCAATCTACAAGAGCCTTGATGGCACTTGCCATGACAATCAATAAAATGACAATCATCATCCATATCACAATCGATCACGTGTTCGATTGTATTTTTCAATGTATGCCTACTTTGAATAAGATCGGAATCGAGTAACAACATGGTTTGATTTTCGTAATAACCAAAATGATAATATTTTACATCACACAATTCCATTGGTACTTTTGTATTGATAAATCGTTTCAGAAATTTCAACAAATCAATTGCTGCAATTATTTTGTCCCGTGAAGTTTGAAATGGAAATGAAACAAGATAAGTCCAATGGATTATATTGGTCAATTTAGGTGTAGCATAAAAATGACCACAAGTGTAAAGAACTTTTGGATATAGAAGATCATTTTCAAATAATTTACTCAAAACATATTCATGTTGTTTGATTAACAGAAAATGATTTGTGATCTTGTCAGTATCATTTAGCAGGTCGACAGGCAATAAATCCTGTTCTAACGAAACATTTGAAAGGCCGATTATATCTTGCTGGATTCCTCGATAATAATCAGATAATTCTACCGAAGAAATTTCAGTTAATTTTTCCTCAACAAGAACTTTTGATTTGATAACAAGTGATATATTCGGTAATTTTTTGGCAAATATGACAACATCTTTTCCAATATGACTGGCTGAACAAGGGCAACCGATAAATTTAATTTGATTATCAGAGTCGTTATCGCAGAGTTGAGAACATAAATTTCCAAAAAATACATTCTTTTTATAATTAGTACATATTTGTACGAGAGTTTCTTCGATGATATAATCACAGCTATTGTTTATTAAATCAAATTCAATCATCCAATTGGTGGAAATAAAAATTGTTGAACATAAAATTAACCACAAGAGTTGAATTGATAAAAAAAGAAATAGTCGGATTTTATTCATGACAACAGGTGATACAAGTAAATAAATCGAATTAATATTGACTTATCGATAGTATCGATAATCATTCGCAAAATTTAAAAAAATCATCCATAAATTGCAATTTATTTGAAAGATATATTAAATGGTCATAAAATAATTATTTTTGAATGCATTATTCAGAAATTCATTTCGCCAAATCTTTGAATCATTTTCTTTTGTTCTGGAACCGATAGTTTAACCACAATATCCTCGGTGACAAGGTCTCCAATGATGATAATATGGTCGAAAATGATGTCGCCTATGACGATATCCATGGTGATGATGATGTCGACGATGATGATGAAATGGTCTATAATGTCGACGGTGACAATGGGAACAAGCGTCTACCATTAATCCACCAGCAAATCCATCTTCAGATTTTGTGTTCCATTCGCGAAATTCATTCGTAACCAGAATGAATACGAGAAACAACGCGATCAAATAGCGGCCAGGTCTTTCAAGTTTCATATTTAAAAAAGTTTTTCGTGATGTCTGCAAAAATTCACAATGAACATCAAACTCTTTCCAAAGACATTTAAATAGTATTCACATTTTTAATTTTCGATTGAATTTAAAATTTCATTTCATCGTCTTGTCAATTTTCTTTTGAGGATGGGGTTTTCCTTTTTGAAAAACATGTTGATTACAAATAATCTAATCGATAATCGACAACAGATCTACTTTTGATATTTGAAATGATGGGGGAGAAAAAAAACTGACATTTTTCATGAATTTCATTTTAAAGATCTTTTCAAGAGTCTCTTCAATCATCATCACCTATTCTATTGTCTTAGCAGATATGAAAAAAATGTTGGAAAAAACGCGTTTTATTTTTGTTTTGATGCTTGTGAAATTTTGCACCAAACATGAACAACAATACGAATATTTGTCATGATTGTCAAGGCCAAATTGAATAGTGATAGGTGAAAAACTTTTAAAAATTTCATTTCTTACATCGTAAAATCCAGATCGCCAAATTGAAATGACTTATTTTTCAAAAACTTAGGTTCATCACCATAATTTGAAAAGTTTTTTTTTCATTTTCCCGAATTCACTACGATGGAGCATTTTTAGTACTAGCTGTTGTTTTGAATACTTGATTATCTTTATTCATATAGTGGCTAACATAATGAAGTGTTAAATCGTAGCAATATTTGTACTCCATCTGCATCAGTAAAGTTTAAAGAAAATGAAATATTAGAATCCATTTGTAAGCTAACAAATTAATCATTAAATTACAATTGTTTCGATCAATGCTGATCGATGTCGTCGGACAGTTTTAACAGCATTAAATATATCAATTTCTCCATGAGCAACTACTTGTTCGATTGCAAAATTGGCGGCAATATAAACGCCCACTCTTGATTTTCCATTTCTATGTATAGATGAAATTAGAATTTTCAGAATAACACTTTAAATGATATCTCAACTAACCCTGAAATCACTAGAACTGGACCATAACTTGTTCTTTGTCGCCATCGTTCAACCATGTGAATTAATTCGACTAATGCGTTGGTAGAAGTGGGAACTTTGTAATCAAAAGGCCAGGCTAAAAATTCAAAAAATTGAACCACTTTTGGTTCAGCTTTAATACCAGCCATCAATTCGGTTAGAGAGGTGAGTTTTTTCGTTATACGAAACACCCAACTATCAATTTTTGGTGGATTATTGTGCGACATGGTTTCGACAGTAAATATTGGACCATATTTACAGGTTTTTGAATCTCTAGGCCAAAATTCCTGAAATGATTTATCATTCTTCGGTACACCGCCTAGTACTACAACAGTATTACAATCATGATCATAAATCAGTGACCAAAGATTTTGCATTGTTTTTTTCAGTGGCCATTCAGTTACAATATATTCACGAGGTCTGGAATAACCCTGAAAGAAAAAATCGAAATGAATTGGATGAAAAAGTAATCAATGAGGAAATACAAACATCAACAAAAACAGCATTAATATAATCAGATTGATCAATCGACTGAACCGATGTTAGATATGGACGGAAATTATCAGCTACAAACAAAAAAATTTAATTTGAATGTTTAATTAATCAAATACAGACTTACGAGGAACAATTGAAACATCTCGATTTTTATCACGATTTTCTAATCGATGTCCACCGGCACAATCTCCAATGGTGAATTTGGAAGTCATGGACATTAATTTCTACAAAAATGAAACTAAATTAGAGTTTACTACTGGAAAAAACTTACCTCAAATTCGGCTTGATATTCATTTCGTTTGGTCGCTTTGTTTTTGACTGATCTATGTTTTATTTGTTGACTAATCTCGCTGACGTCGAACCATGTTCTACCGCAAATATACCATTCTTCAATTGTTTCATAAATAAATCTATATTGTTCCTAAAATTCAAACAAAATAATTTCTGTATTCATTGTTATTCATTTATTACAACTAACCAAATTTTCAATCATATTAGCTCTTGAATTACGAAGCTTTTTAGCATAATTGAATATATCGACAATACTTTCTTCATCGACAAGATCCAGATTTGCATCCAAACAAACGTATGTACCACTTCTTCCACATCCATTGCTGCAATGAACGAGCAGAGGTCCAGCATTCACTGCCTGATTTTGATAATGTTTAACTCGTCGGCGAAATTTAAGTATCGAATCCGAATACGGACAAGTAGTGATATTCCAGCTCTGGAACTGTAATTGATAGATAGTTCGAAAATTTTTATTCAATTCATCGTTGCACAAATCTCGAATTTGCATCGTACGACATATATAATCGGCGAGTTGATCTTCTTCAACTAATGTTACTTCAAAACGATGATCAAACAATTCTGGATGATCCAATTTACTTGGCCAATATTGTATGCACATAACTCTTATGAATTCGTATACTTTGGTCAACATGACAATAACTTGAATATTTTGTTGCCATATCATGCGCCAAAAATTGTTCATAGTCTTTTCGGTTGGGCCTTGGGCGACAATATAGGCATTCGGTTTCAGTAAACTCTATGAATGACATGCATTGATTAAGATAATATAAACGAACATTTATTTATAATGTTGAATGAATCAATCAACAACTTACATCGATATGTGATGCGTTAATGTAGTCGGATTCAAAACCGTTTTCATTTGGATTTGGTTGAAGTATCACTCGATTAAAATCGTCTAAGAATATTTATTTTGAATAAAAATAGAATAAAATTCATTGGAAATATTATTATATTGATAGCCATTTCGAATTAGATGAGTAATTACTATGATATAGTTAGCTTACAAGGAACAAATTTTTGATTACAATTTTTGCCAAAATTTTCCCGTTTATTAGCATGACGAGTTGTAAATGAATTCCGTTTGCCAGTAACATTTGATGATGTACGCAAAAACTGCCGAAATTGAAATAAAACAATTGCAATAAAATTCTCTCGATCAACATTTGTAACATAATATGAATAAACTATTTATTTATCGAATTTCAAGTATTTCAAAGAATCAATATAAATGCTGTTTGAAAATACTTACATTGAATTCAATAACAGCTAATATCTCATATTTCCGAATGCGTCGAACATGTTTGCTCAATGTATTGACCATAATTCTATTATGTGGAACAAATTGATCAAACACAGCATAAAGGAATGAATTACTTTGTAACATTTCTTTATTTTCACCGGTAGCCGTCTCTTCTAGATATCGAACAGTGGATGCAAACAATGGTAAATTAAGTAATTTGAGCTGAAAACGGCAGAATGATTTTGATTTGGGTAATTTTATATAAATACTAGTTAACCACGATTCTTTCGGAACGTATAATTCATCACTAGTTTCAGTGAAACGATGAATAGTCGATCGGCGATTGGTATTCGATGAAAATGTATTATTAGGAATAAGACCATTATTATTTGTTTTCACAGTTTTCGTTGGATGTAATGCAATAGAATTAATGCTAGATTCAATCACATGAATGGAATGAGATCGACGTGTTTGCGAAGTGCTAGCCATTGATGGAACTGATAAATGATGATTGTCGTGTGATGTTTGAAAACGATATCTTGGCTTGGCATAAAGATATGATTCACGACCATCTTTCGAAGCTGGCAAGCTATCGTTCTCTTGATTGTCATTATCGGTGATGGTATCCATACCAATCGAAGTGATATCACCAGAAAATTTACACATCTTATTGCATAAAAATTCTACCGGTGGGTCGAGCACCATTTGTGAAATAGCTTCATCAATTTTAACTGTCTTGATATTTTTTTGACCGATTGAATTCTGAAGATCTGATGATTTTGAATGATTGTCATCCATCGGGAATTTTACACCGACATCATCAGCGTTGACATGAACTTCGACGGTATTATGTTCCATTGTTAACTCGTGGGCTACCAACCATAAATTTACATAAAAGTGGATCAAATATGAATCATTCTGTAGTGAACGTGTTAAAACGGGGCTGATTCCACCAAAGACTTTATTATGGTTAGTGAGTTGTTAGTTGTTGCTTATCATAAAAATTTAAGACAAGTAATGTTAACCATTGTGGCGGGATAAATATAACTTTCTTTAGCTAAAATTTTCTTTAAAAACTTTTAAATGTTTGTTTAGACAGCTTGGAGATTAGCTCTCATACAATAATGATTGAATGGAGCAAATGTTTGTCGAAAAGATTTTAGATTTAGGCTTCATCGTTGCTTTTAGATAGAAAAACATTCACCCATTGTGAATGTTATTCATTAAAAACTCAACATGAGAAAAAATTGGTGAAATTGAGAGCATCATTTTGAAATTGAGCATAGAGAAGAAAACGAAGCGAATAACTGTTCATCCATATATGAATCAAAACATGAATCTCCCATTTGGGTTCAAATAAGTTGCATGAATTGCTATGAGCGTCATTGATTTTGTTAAAGCATAGAAACCATAACGAACCCCAAAACATACAAACATTATAGAAAATGAGAATCTGGAATGAGATGAGAAATAGTGAAATCACTGATGATGGAACAACATACATAACATTTTTATGTCTTATATTATATAGAACATGATTAGGTTTTTCTTTTGCGGGTACTTAATCAATCGTACATACACAGTAAAGACGGTGGCCGCATCAAACGATGTTATGGAGACCAATAAATGGTGGTAAATAATTGATTCAAGCCAGAAAATCTCGATTTTATTCAAATAAATGGCGCCATAATAAATAATTTGCTATAGCATTTAAATTATGATAAAAATTGATCTGAATTATAAATTTTAGCACTATTTTAACCCAAATCATATCCATAATATTGAAAGGTAGAAAAAGATTTTTTATTGTTTTTATTTTCGAGTTCCGGATAAAATAGAGCCTCGTGTTATTTGAAAATTCTGCTTAAAAATGGATACTTTCAAAAAAACTATGGATTTTCTACTGGAAAATATGCGTAAAGAAATAGAGGTGAGGATTTAAATTTATAGAAATATTGAAAATAATTTTTTTTTCAGGAAAAAAGTGAAGAAAAAATTACTGAATTGAAACAAATCAATAGAAATTTGAGTCAGATTCCACTCGACTTTCAAAAAGTAATTCAAAATCAAGAGACAATAATCAATCGTGTCGAATTAATGGAAAAAAAATTTGAGAATCAAATTCAAGGCATGACAAATTTAATACAAGAAAAATTTATGAATCATCATCATCAAAATGAGTCTGTTGATATCTCTTCAAACAACTTTGTCAAATCTCAAGACAAGACAATCCAAAATGATCGAATAGAAAAGTTTTTTGAAAATTCTTGGCTAAATCAATCCCAACGAAAGGAATTAATACCATCCATACGAAAGCATGAATCACAATTCAAAAAAAATCCAACGACTGAAATAAAAAGAGTCGAATTGATTGGTAAAACTATTATCAGATTTAAATTGTTATTAACTTGTTTTTTAATTTAGAAGTAGATGACGATGATGATGATAATGATAACAATATGGAAGTCTCCACTGCAAATAGTGATGAAATTTTTAAATCATCACAATTGGATTCTTTGTCTCATTTGCCTTCTGTGAGTAACGATTCCACGGTAAAGCGTCGTAGCGAAGATTCAATTTCACGAGAAAATGATGCTGGAAAATCACGACGTTTCAAAGAAAATGATGGCAATATTGGATCCGTAAACTTACAATCCAATGAGCATTCCGGTATAATAGCCGCTACGCAGTCTAATTATGTAGCGAAGACCGAGAATTCTGGACTTAAAATCTTCGACTCTAACAATGTGATACAATCTCGCCTAAATAAACAATCCACATCGAAACCAAGAATAATCCTTCCATCTCAAGATCGACTAATTCCTTTAAAAGATAAAATCGACGAAATACCCGAAAATTTCATGTTGCCATCACGTAAAAGTCGATCAAAACTTGAAGATTTTTCTCAATTATACTCATCTTTAGATATTTCATACGACGATTTATAAGTGTATTTTTTTTAATAAAATTGAAAATTTATTTTTCTAACATTTTAAAGTGTTATTCATCATTTAAATACAAAGGTATATTGTTCATAGAAATTGACATTTTTTGAGGTATTTCTTCGATTGTTGTAGTTAATCGATTATCATCATCACCATCAAAATTTATCGGAAGATATGCTCTTGAAATGGAACATTTTGTTTTTGACTGTTCGTCAACTATTTCAGGTGATGGCTGAGGAATGAAAAAATCTTCCAATAAGCTAGATGATTCACCAAGGTTATCAATAATTTCAGGATCTACCAACGAAGATTTCTCAACAGACATTGATTGCTCATCAGCCACGAGATCTTTGTTGTCAAATAATTTCCTTTTTCTTGGTGTTGAACGAATCTTATGACTAGATTCGGATTCGAAAATTAATGGTTTTTTAATTCTACCGCTTCTTACTATCGATGGTTTAGTTTTTGAGGCAATTTTCTTCCATTTTTTGTTCCATTCATCTTTAGCACGGGCGACTAACAATTCGTTAGGTAAAAATGGAAATTTATTTCTAAGCATAATCATAGCATTGTAGAAAAAATCGTCATAATTGTAATTATCTTTATAAACTCTATCAAGAAAGTTAAATTGAAATGTGAGCTTAAGCTTTCTGTTGATAATTTTGGCCATTTCGAATAACAAAAAATTCACTCAAACAAAACAACACAAATGATTGAAAATTGCTCAATCGAGTTGAAAGGATGTGGCAAGAAAAAACAAAATTCTTGACTCACTATCGATACAATCGAAACTTTTGAAGATTCAGTTCAATTCAATTGGCAAATTTTTAATTTATTAATTAGAAAAGAATCTAAAACAAAATGACAATTTTATTTACAAAAAAGAAATTGAATAATAGTTTCTATAGTAGCCACTTTGGTTTTTAATCATCCAGAAATGTTATTTGACCTGGACCACCTTTACGCATATATCTACGATATCTTTTGTAGGCAGGATTTTCCGCCAATTTTGCACGGATTTCATCGTCTTTTTTCTGTTTCCATGGTTCAAAATTTTCTCTGATCCATAATTCTTCCCGCATATATTCATCAATTTCATGTGGATCTTTTTGTGTCCATTGAAATTCCGAAAGATTCATATACTTTCGTATGAGATAATGTTTTTCCACTTCACCTAAAGGCTCTTTTTTAATATCGAATTTGTATATCCATCTGGCGTACCAATAGATATATTGGACTGAAATTAAAAAATGAAAATAAATTCATAATAAGAAAAAAAGAATCAATTGGATATTACCAATAAATACTGGAATGAGAAATAATTGAACCCATAGAATATCTTTGTACGATGGTTTTGAATATGCGCCTTCAATATTCATTTTATCTTCAATCACCTTTCGTATACATGCATCTTCTTCTTGTTTCAATTCTTCTTTTAGTTTTTGTTTATTACCTGGTCCTCGTTGTTTTACGCGGCTTTTGCCATCAGATGTTGATGTTACGGTTGGCCATATACCTTCATCCAGGGCTATATCTTTGGCTTGAATACGATATTTGGGTACTGTGACAAAATAATCGATGGCTTCCTTGTAACGTGAATTAGATGCATAATATTGATAGACTGATATCAGCGTAATAGTCACAACAATTACGATTCGAACATCAACTTTTGGTGCATAAACACGGCGATAATAACGATAATAATGATGATAATATTCTTCGGGATTATCCAACATATAATCATAATCTCTACGTGATTCGTCATCGCGCAAAACTTCATATGCTTGAGCAATCAATTGAAATTTTGTGGTGGCAATGGCTTTAGCCTCTTCGCCACGATGTAAATCTGGATGCCATTTACGTGCTAATGCACGATACGATCGTGAAATTTCCTCCTTACTTGTCTCACGTGTCACGCCAAGAACTATATACAAGAGAAATTGATAAATAAAAATTGATTCAAAAATTTGTCAATAATTACCATTATAACAATTATCTTGACCACAATATAATCCTTCCAGAAAGGCATGACAATAATTCAAATTGTTTAGTATTGTGATTATGAAAAACACTGAGTTAAATGCTGAAATCTTCGTTTTCATCGTGAACAATCAAATAATGATATAAATGAATTGTTAAAACGGATTCAGGCAAAAACGACTTCTTCACTTTTTTCGAACGTGTTAAAATACTCGGTTATGATCAACAGTTATGCGTTGGCAGAACATAAAATTAAGCTGAAAGAAAAAAAATTTACTTGCAAATATACCAATATTGCGTAACTTTGGTAACGTAAAGGAAATGTCAATGGATCGGTGATCATATACGCACGCACACAGATAATTTTGCCACATTGGCAAAGCCAACCGGTTCACGAAATGAATGCAACACAAAAAAAACAAAGTAGATATGCGAAAGAATCAATGTCACAGACTATATCGTATCTTTGAAAAAAGCAGGAAGTTAAATATCAGTTTATTATAGATTGAAATAAACTATTCGACAGTCAATAGAAAATCCAATCCATTTGGAACGATTGAAAACTATCATGTGTCTTGTCCTCGGAATGATTAGAGCCAGAAACGATAAAAGAAAATAATACTTTCGATTCTAATGCCATCTAGTAGAATGACAATAGAATCAATGTAAAAACCAAATTAAAGAATTAAAATTTTTAATTTCATCGAAGTTCAAAATTTAAAAACATCAATCAAAGAAACAAAATGTGTATCATAATGCCGACATGTGTATGTTATGAATAAAATAAAAAGAATTATAACCCAGCGAATAATGGACAACAGCCATAAAAACTTAAAGTGAAATGAAGCTGAAATTTGAATTGGTTTTGTCGTTCGGTTAGACACAAGTTTATAATTTCCAAGCTTGTCGCATCATCAAATCAAAATACATGTCGTCGTCTATTGAAGCACTTACGCCAGAATAATAATCCAGAAATTCTTCTTTGGTAAGCTGAAAAAATCAAAACAAAGTATTATTTCGATAAATATATTCGAAATGTTAATAACAGTACCTGACCATCAACCGAGCCATTTTTTTCAAATTTTTTGATAAAATCTTCCAACAATTCCTGTTCTGTTTTATTTCCATTTAAATATTCTGGATGTGATTTAATATTATAGACACCTTGTAGATCCTGTACGGTAATAATACCATCACCAGTTTTATCCATTTTTGCGAATGCTTTTTCCACCAATGATATACGCATCTTATTCATCGGTGGTCGAATAGCCTTAAGAAATTCATCATATTTAATAGTGCCTGATCCATCTTGATCAAAAATTTCGAAAACATTTTTGTATTCTTCTTCTGATGCAGTATACCCCAATTGCTCGATACCGTTACGAAATTCTTGATATGTTAGATCACCGCTTCGATTATCATCCATGATACGGAATTGTCTAAAAAACAAAACGACAAACATCAAACTCTCGAAATCAAATGTTATGTATAAATTACTTTCCCAATGCCAGAATACCGACAGTACCTCGTTGTAGACATAATAATCGAATTTTTTCAACGGGATCCTTCGTTACGGCTAATTGGCGTGCTGATTTTTCCATCAAAAGCTGTTCATTTCTTGTTTGTGCTGTGATTGGTCGAGGCATTTTTTTGGTGGTTTTTTTCTGTGGAATCTTTCGATAACTTTAATAATTTTGATTTCCGAAGTAATTATCAAATCTTGGTTTTTATTGTGATGCAACAATGACAAAATTCAGAATGAGCCGATAAATGAATGTTTATAACGATGTTGGAACAGGGTTGTCAGATAGCAATAATGTTGCGTTGAACAACAGGATTGTCTGCCTGTATGTGTATATGCGACATAAAAAACAAGGTCAATAAAACAAATTTTTTTTTTGAAATGAAATCCGGTACTATGACATATACAGACGACAATTTATTTAATTAAATTTTTTATCATTTATTTTTTTCAAATGTAGGATTTTATCACAATCAAAAATAAAGGAAATGGAAACAAGCGACAACAATTGTCAAATTAAAATTAAAACTATGTTTGTTTTTTTTAAATTTCGTTATTATATTCTTAAAGTGTTGCATAATAAATTAACGAAATTGCATTCTTTTACATTTACAATAAAACCAATATTGATGGCAATAAGAATTAGTTAAATTTTCGATTACTTACCGTATTTTCGAATGTAGATTATTATCGTGAATTATAATAATCACTGTTTTCAGATTAGATGATATCAATTCGTATATTAATTGCAATGTTGATTATTAAATTTTTATCACCAAATGCACTGATCAAGATTCTGTTTTGTCATAAAATGTTTTTTTCTTCTGTATATGAAAGTATATTACATACACATGTATATCGTTTTTTAGGTTATTTATTAGTTTTTTTTCGTTGCAATGCGTATATGATTGCGAATGTATAGGTTGTGAATGAATACACATTTATGATCCGGAACAAAAAAAAAACTTTTTCTCATCACACAGGTAGACATTGGTAACAAACAAAACAAAACAACAAAACAAAAAAAAAATCGACCAGAATAAGCTATAGAGAAAAAGAGTGTCACTATAACGAATTAATGTATAGCATTGCATATAAATAAAATCAAATTGTATTTAAAAAAAAAAATATGACTTTTGAAGATACAATGAATTATGATTAATGGAAGTAGGCGTATTTATTATTTGTGTTTGGGTTACCATATTATTATTATTATTCTATTCTAATGGGACACATAAATAATATTCATATGTTCCAAATTATTTATGAAAAATTGTACACTTACAAAAAATGTTAAG
>ERZ500997.142-NODE-142-length-19764-cov-9.408595_pt1 | contig 19764 bp, 12 predicted proteins | sample MGYA00248826_ERZ500997 | MGnify/ENA primary metagenome ERZ500997 (study PRJEB25958, sample SAMN03398524) | human skin metagenome | study: EMG produced TPA metagenomics assembly of the Human Skin Microbiome Metagenome (human skin metagenome) data set.
TAATAAAGAATCACCAGTTGAATTTTTTTTCTAGATATGATAAGAATTTATTACCCCTACTACATTCGAAAATGTTCAAGCCACCACCCTTATCTTGACCATATTTGAATGCAATACATATACATTCATTTAGGGTTATTATTATCCATGTTTTTTTATGTATAGTCGATCCAATAATTCATCCATACATGAAAAGACATTCAACTTTGATGTAAAGTGTTTGTGTACGAGTGATCTGTTCATTTATCTCGAACGTTCGTGTTATTTCATTTTTATCTGTAAATCGCATGTACAAAAATTCATTGATCCATTAGACAATTGCGTGTCTATTGGGTAAGTATGAAGAAAATGAATAATGAATAAAAGAGAGTAATTGTTTTGGTTAATAACAGTGAAAAAAAAGATCAGAACAAATCGAGGCCAACTACCCTGCCAATCAAAATTGTTTAATTATTATCATCGTCATCGCGCGTAATAGTCGTATGACTGTACAAAAACAAAGTCTAAACATTATCCTTCATTCATAATCACCTTTTATCAATCTATTGCATATAATATTTGACGTTTGCCATATTTTTCACTCACCGTTTAATCATTCAACTTATTTACAAGCTTAACAACAACACAACAATTATTATTATTCAATTAATTTTAAATTTGTTTTTAATTATTTTAATAATACTAGAATCTTTGTGTAAGAATTTTGAGTGAAAAAATTTCGATAAAAATTCGTTCATTGTTTACTTTGGTTTGAATTCGAAAAAAAACGTTTTTTTAACGACAGCCAACGAACAAAAACTATTGGCACTTTTTCCAGCTACTCATATCTGCCTTTGTCAACAAACTCATCGAACGTGCGATAAAAACATTAAAAACAATTGAAAAAATGGCGATCGATTATTATGAAATTCTGCAAGTAACCCACACTGCATCACCAGATGAAATTAAAAAAGCGTAAGTTTTTATCATTTTTTGATTCATATAAATTAAATCTTTGAAATCTTTGCATAATTTCAGTTATCGCAAATTGGCATTAAAATGGCATCCGGATAAAAATCCAAATAATAAAGATGAAGCAGAAAAACAATTTAAACAAATTTCACAAGCATATGAAATTTTGTCTGATGGTGAGTCGATTTTTTCAAATTCTTGAAACAATGAAAAATAACTCCGATATTTTTATATTTGTAATTTAAAGATAAAAAACGTCGTCAATACGATAGATATGGTTCGGTCGATGATCAGCAAGATTTTTTTGGTGCAAACAACAATCACAATCCATTCGCGTCTATGTTCTCATTTAGAGATCCACGTGATATATTCCAAGAATTTTTCCGTGGTGATCCATTTGCCGATTTCCAACCATTTGGAGTTGGCGGTTTTACTCAATTCAATCAAAATGGCTTCGGTTTTGGCAATTTGCAACCATTTGTTGATTCTTTTGGTTTTAATAATACCCATAGCTCTTTCACGACATTCGCATCTGATGATTCATTCACTAATATGAATGGAAATGGTATGCGCTCAAATGTCAAACGCACTACAACAACGACGACTAAATATGTGAATGGTAATAAAATTGAAACCAGAAAGTAAGTAATTGATATGGATAAAAATTTAAGCAAATCTTTCTAATTAAATATTCTTTTCGTGATAGGGTGTTAGAAAATGGCAAAGAAACTGTCACTGTCCATGAGAATGGTATTCTCAAGTCAAAAGTCATCAAAGATGCACCCCAAACTAATCTCACCAAACAATCTATAAAATTCTAATCAAAACCAAACACTTTAATCTGATAATTCATAATTCACAAACACAAAATTAGTTATTGTTAACATTCACAAATACATAAATACAATTTTTACATTTTAAAGATCAAACAATTCATAGGATTTGAAATGACCAATTTATTCTCATATATATTGAACAATGAAATTGTTTGAAAACCATTGATCTTTATTTGATCAAAACAAAACATTCAGAATCATTCCGGTTTTCCTACAATGTTTATTGTTATTTTTTCCTGCATCAAGATTTGATTTTCCCCATGTTGCTCATACTTAACTTGATGAACCTTTCTTGAACAAGTATTATCAAAATCATTATATTCACACGAGGATTTATATTTCGAAAAAAATGGGAATGCACAGAACATGAAATAGGTTCTGATACTTTGAATATAAATAGTCGAGATCCATAAAAAATAATTTATTGCTTTAATCGAATTTTTCTCGTAAAGAAAGAAGAATTGGTCCATTACATTATTCAGAAATCGATTCCACAATTTTCAAAATACACAAATTCGTCCTGTTCTAATCCATTCATACATATTGATCTTTTGTACATTATTTTTTTCTTTTTATTTAATTATATCAAATTTTTCAAACAATCGATGAATTTAAAAAGGAATTAATTAAATCATCTTCAAGAATCCTTGTTCACAAAGGTTTGTTTTTTTTTTGTTCATATATTTTTCTTTCAATGATCATAACTATCTGCAAAAAAGTATGATCATTGAATGTTGAAAAATGTTTTCATTCATTTGGGTGAAAAAAACCTTGAATGTAAGGATGTTTTTTTGAGGGGGGAGATTTTATTTCGAAATTAACTGAAGTTGGTTATGTCTGTGGCTATACATAGACATGATTTATTCGTTCGATGTTCATCATTATCATTATCAACATTGATTTTTTTTATTATCATTGTGAATGTTACAAACACTCACGCACTCATCCATAATAATCAAAGGAAATTTGTGTTTATTTTAAACAGAAGCAACAACAGTAAAAAAATAAATAAACGCAAATAAAAAGAATAATATCGTTAACCCACACACATAGAGAAATTTTCGCGGCCAACCGATATATAAAAAAGTAATGAATTTTAAATGTATAAAAAAAAGATACATCTCAAATGATAATTAATGGCGCCAATGTTTAATTCAAACACGTTGGATAAGAACGTTGTTTATGTATGATTTTGGATTCTGTTAAAAGAATTAAAATATCATGTGATATAAAATCTTTGATAATTTTATCGGTAAATGATGCAATCGATTGTCCGTTCCAATTCGATATTGAGATTATCATCTCAATTTTCTAATCATATTTTACTGAAAAGATTTATCGGATCCAACACTTTCGATCAATTATCATCAAAAGGATTGTTTTATTCGCATTTTCCGCAAAGGTAGCTTTGCATTTTAGTTTTTCGAATTTTCAATTTTCTTTCTTCTCTCAGTACAAACATCAATGAAATTTTATCACGAAAACAGATAATCTATGCTGGTTTTGATCCAACCAACAAAAGTCTCCATGTTGGAAATCTTTTAGTTATAATTTCATTACTTCATCTACATCATCATGGTCATCAAATCATTCTACTAATTGGCGATGCTACAGCCCGTATTGGTGATCCTTCGGGTAAAGTACAAGAACGACCTATACTTTCAGATAATTTTATTGATTTGAATGCCATTGGTATTCAACGAGATGTACAACAAGTTTTTGAAAATTATCAAAAATATTTTGCTAAAAATGACAATAGCGATCGAAAATTTATTACTCACCTAAATAGTGAATGGTTTAACAAAATGAATGTTGTTGACTTCATCAACAAATATGCCCGGTATTTACGTATGGGTGATATGTTGAACAAAAGTGCCATACGAGAGCGATTAGAATCTCCGATTGGTCTTAGTTTTGCAGAATTTGCCTATCAAACTTTTCAAGCATATGATTGGTATCATCTCTACAAGCGTTATGGATGTCGAATACAGGTTGGTGGTATTGATCAAACAGTAAATATTCATAATGGTTATGATTTGATCAAAAAAATTGATCAACAACTTACATGTGGATTATTCATTCCATTGATTACGGACAAAAGGGGAAATAAACTGGGTAAATCCGAAGGTAAAGCCGTATTTTTAAATCCCGAAATGACGACACCGTTTGGACTTTATCAGGTTAGTTATTATTTTGTTTGCATTCCAATTGAACTAAAATTTTGTCTATTTGTAAGAGAAGTATTTTATGCGAATACCCGATCGTGATATCAACCGTTTATTGAAATTATTTTCATTTCGGCCCCTAACCGAAATCGAAACATTGATACAAATTCAGATGAAAAATCCGAAACCATGGCAATTACAGAAACGCTTAGCAGAAGAGATGACATTACTGGTACATGGACAAGATGGTTTAGATCAGGCAAAACGAATTACTTCAGCATTGTTTGACAAAAATCTTGATCAATTAGGTGACCTTAACGAACAAGAAATCAATGATGTTTTCGACGGTGTTCCTACTATTCATATGGAATTCATCAATCAACAAACTACCGTTCTGAGTCTGGCAATGCGAACGAATTTTTTTCATTCCGAAATCGAAGCAATCAATACGATTAAGGATGGTGGCCTTTACATTAATTATAATCGTCATTCTAAAGCAGATGATTTCATCGAAGATAAACCCGAACATATAATGAAAAATCATATTACAATAGTTAGCTTAGGCAAACGAACACATTGTTTAGTAAAATGGCTATAATAAATAAAATTAAGCTTTCCACAATTTTAATAATCCATCGATACTATAGGTAGCCAGAATATTCTGTTTGGGATGATGACAGAGGCCAATAATTTCAGCATCGGCAACTTCCATAGTTTGATCGATCTTTCCAGATTGAACATTAAAGCAATATAATTGTCGATTTTCAGCCACAGCATAAATGAATTCACCATGCGGTGAAACGGTACAGCAGACAAAATCTCCGCCATCTGCAACAGCATTTGTTAACGTTCGAACAATTTGTCCGGACATGTTCATTATGCTGATTGTATTACTACGGGTACAGATTAGAAAATGTTCCGGTGTTTTTGGCATCAATTGTATGGTATTCACTGCTATTTCAATTGTTGCCGATCCAGATATTGCAGTTGATTTATATGAATTAACACATTCAGCATTTTTAAGATTCCATATTTTAACCGTACCATCCGAACTTCCACTGATAACATGATGTTGATCATTGCTAAATATTACGGTGTTAATAAAACTTGTATGACCACGAAATTCTTTCAGCATTTTTCCACTTTTCATTCCATGTATTCGCAATGTACCATCATAGCTACCCGAAAGGACTTGTGTACAATCACGATTGAATTGAATACAGGTGACACCTTTGTTATGAGCTTTATCATAACGGCGTATACACTGACCAGTTTGAATTTTCCAGATTTTTATCTTGCCATCTTGACTACCACAAACGAGCATTTCGGAATCTTTACTAAACGATAAACTCAAAACAGCATCGTCCATCATCATGAATTGCTCCTGTGCTTGATATTTGAGATCTTTACGAATTTTTCCAGTGATAAAATTCCATACTTCGATTAGTCCATCAATGGTACCTGTAACCAAAAATTGACCATCCGGGGAAAATGTTGCACATTCAACGTGAATTTTATGGCCAAATTTGATTATTTTTGAAAGCCTTGTAGGATAGGTTTCATCTTCTTCTTCTTTTATTGATGTTTTTCCACGGAACAAATCAATGGAGCTACCTTGTGGTAATAGGCCTTGATGTTGTTGCCATTTTAATGCCTGGCCAATGAGTACCATCAGTCGTGATGACGGAACAACGGTAACATCTGAACTCAAACTCTGAGCAATCTGTGCACGTCGTTTTTCTTTACAGCTCCCTTCTGGGTAGGCTTCATTTGGATCGAAATAACTTTTGGCCAGCAATGTTTCCAAATGAAGATAACGTTCGGCGTGATCATTTTTCAGTTTTAACATAGGATCGGTTTGTCGAAGCAGACTTCGAGCAGCACCATATTCACGCATTTCAATCAATTCAATTACAAGTTGTTCATACAAATCGACAAGTTTTTTATCCGGAAGATTTAATGGTTGTATAACTTTTAATACTGTTTCCCAATGACCATTTTGAATATCTTGTACAAAAGATTCAATAGAATCGACCGTATTTAATTGAATCGATGATTCTTCTTGCAATACTTGCAACGTTTTATGAAGATTATTTTCTTTTAAAAATTGTTCGATCAATCTTATAACATCGGATGATTCAATTTCAATCGACATTGTTATTGTGAAAATAAAAAACAAAATTCAAAAAAAACATTCCAAAATAGCTAAAGAAAAGAAACACCTGAATATAAAATTAGGTGTAAATAGCACGATCACGTGATCAGCAACTCAAAATTAAGAAGCGCACACGCATTCAGACAACGGAAAGGGTTCGTCCATGTAAACACAAGCGTAAATGGTGTTGAATCGAATTGAAGAGAAAAAATAATTTTAGAAAATATTTATTTTTTTAAGGCCAATATTTTCGGTGATTAAAATTTTGATTAAAAAGGAAGAAAATTGAATTAAATTCCTATGAATTTTTATTTCAATATTTATCCAATAGTCAATGATTATAGCATTGAATATGAATGAAAGAAAATACCTTGACACAGACACACACACTCAAACGTTCGAATGGAATCGTTATGATTCGAAATACCGATTAGTAGCCGGTATTTGAATTTCCGGTAACACTTGATGATTCTATATAAGTGATGATATGAATCTAATGTTATTTTGATACAAATGGTCGATTTTGATTCTTATGATAGATTTAGGTTGACATGTGCTATGTTATTGTTGTATTGATCATCCGTTCTGATCTGTCAAAATTTATAAACACGTGGTATTTTGATTTTTTTTTTGTCACGTGGATAGCACATGGCTTAATATTTTTCAGATGATAATCAGCCGTGAATGGTCAACCTGAATAAACACTAACTTAAACCAAAACGAATTTTAGTTTGGATATTCTTACGTTTCTCGAATCTTTGCTTTTCATCTGATTATCTTTACTTTGATTTTTAATGGCTCATGATTCGGCTTACTTCCCCCATCATATTTCTTATTCATAATATCGATTGAAGATTATTTAGTGCCTTTTTCATGTAAATAAACATTTAACCATGAAAATGGTCTTGCTCTTTCTAATATTGACTTAATTAATATTATTCTCGATCCGATAGATTTATTCGATCCTAAACTATTGATTATCATCGAAAAATGATGAAAAACATCCAAGCTAGGTCTTAAAAAATAACAATCAAAAATGTTGAATTTTAATTGTTGTAAATCGGAAATTTTTGACATTTTTATGATACTTCCGGTTTTCGTGGTTCAAGTTGATCATCATGGTTTCCTTTTCCTTTTCGATGACATATCCAAGAATGTATCAGACCCAACAAATATAAAGGGAGGAATCAAGTTACGAAAACCCGCAAATCACCTCATTGCCAACTCTCCGTCGTCATCATCGCTCAATATCGATATGAAAATAGCAATAGCAAGCGCTTGCGCCTACTAAAAATTTCTGCAAATCCAACACATATTTTGATCACAAATTGTTGTTGTTGTTGTTGACCATATTAAATTATAACACAAATGAATACCGCTGCCAAATGTTGAAATCTAATGTAATCTATTTACAATTACAGTGTTTTTGTATCGCCCTTCTCATTCATCAATGAACCACTACCATTAAATTGTTTTCTCAGACAGTTGTTGGCCTTTTCATTTTCTCATTCGATGATGAGTCGTTGTCGTCGTCTCTTTCGCTCGTTTTACTAGCCTCAACAAAATATTCAACCAAATTGAATGCCTCACTATCAATTGAAACAAAAACTAAAGAATTTTTGCATCATTCTTTTGAATTGTTTTAATAGGAAAAACTGTATAAACGATATTTTTTTTCAATAAAGATCTCATTCAATTTTATTATCAATCAGATTTTTCTGTGAGTTTATAAACTTTTTGTACAACGCTATGATTTGCTATCAAGTACAGCAACAACAATTGGACAATTTTGTCTCTTCATTCAATTTTTAGCCATAATTTGTTTTGATATATATCAAGTTCAGTCAAAATTAAGTTCATTCATAATTTCACAAATGGAACAGGCTAGCCCTTTACCACCATCATCGTCATCATCGTCATCATCATCATCATCAGCATCAGACCATCAGGGTGATCAAACATCGGGTCAACCACAACATCAAGAACAGAATTCGTTCAACAATCAACAACAAAAATCAAGCACAGATCTGATTCCGGCAACCATCGATGATAATATACTTAAACGTGAATTATATTTTTTAATCTATAAATTTTTGGAAAGAAGTCCACTACAACAATCATTTCAAGTATTAAAACATGAATTAGAATCAAATGCATGTCTATTACCACCACAATATGATTGGCGTACCGGTAGTGAACGTTCATCAAATGAATTCGGATTAGGTAATGAAATACTCGAGTTAGCTATTAAGCAACATCCACACATCACTGCCGATTATCTATTTCAATCACTAAAACAAGCGCATCAAGCTTTATCGCAAGTTGTGCCACCACCGATTGAAAATTCTATCGTTTCATTCCTATCCGCCGGACGTTTTTCATTAGTACGCCCTATACCTAAAAAATCATTAATATCTGAGCAAGATGAGCGTTTATTACCACTAAATCGTAATCCATTTTCATTGGCATCAATATCTAATCATCGAAATCATGCACCACCGTTGTTGTCGCAACGTTTTTCATCTGTCCATTTTCCCGGACATATTAGTCAAACATTATTCAGCAGGCAATTGGCTGGTCCTAAGCCCATAACACATCTATTACCTGTCGGATTCTATGAACAATATCAAAAATATAATCGTGTACTCGGTCACCTTTCTTCCGTATTCTGTGTTCTATTTGATCGTACCGGACGATTTTTAATTACCGGAGCGGATGATACAATCATTAAAATTTGGTCTGCATCCGATGGCCGTTTATTGGCTACCTTACGTGGACATCAGGGTGAAATAACCGATTTATCTATATCGTTGGAAAATGATATGTTGGCATCGGGCAGTTGTGACAAAAAGATTCGTGTTTGGAATTTACGTACTACGGCTTTGATCAAAACATTAAAGAATCATGAAGATCAAATATCCGGCGTAAAATTTTGTCCGCTTATGACGCAAGATACTCGTTATCTGGTATCGATCTCGCAAGATGGCAGTGTTTGTTTTTATAAATATGATGCCAAAACTCGATTATTTCAGGATGATCCGATTCGTTTTGTCGAGCGTAAACGCCGCGATTCTCAATTAGTATCATGTTCATTTTCGGCAGGTGGTGCATTTTTTGCTGTTGGATCAACCGATTGCAGTCTTTATGTTTATCATGTTTCCGCACCAGCTGGTCCGACAAAAATTCTTGAAATCGAACAGCATACTGATCATGTGGATTCTTTACAGTTTAGCAATCGCTCAATGCTACGATTTATTTCTAGTGGCCGTGATGGTCTCGCACATATTTGGAATTATGAAAAACAAAAATGGAATCACCTCAAGATTGATATCAATCAACGATTAGATGGTCGGCCACCAGAACGTCGAGTAGAAATTGCTGGAACATCAAAAATTTGTGTTTTACGTGTCTGCATGGTAGCCTGGACAATTGATGATCGATTCGTTATCACCTCTTTGACCGATAGTTCTATTAAAGTTTGGTTTTCACATAATGCCAAATTGAAACATGTTTTATATGGTCATGAAGATGAAGTATATATTATCGAACCACATCCTACTGATGGTCGAATTATATTGACTGCTGGACATGAAGGTGCTATAATGATTTGGGATGTGGTCACCGGTACAAATATAAAAACATTTTATAATGCATTGGAAAATTCTCAAGTTCCGGCATCATTGTTCGATGCTAAATGGAATCCGGATGGTACAATGTTTGCCGCAACTGATAGCTATGGACATTTAATCCTATTTGGACTATCACCATCAAATCCATATTCCGAATTACCTGAACATATGTTTTTTCATACGGATTATCGGCCTATCATTCGTGATGCCAATGATTTTGTTATCGATGAACAAATGCAAATCGCACCGCATTTAATGCCACCACCATTTTTAGTCGATATTGATGGGAACCCCTATCCACCAAGACTTCAGCGCCTAGTTCCTGGTCGCGAAAATTGTCACGATCCGCAACTTATACCGTTCGATGGCGGTGATCAGCAAAATGATCAACAAGCTCAACAACAACAACAACAAGGAGCCCTTACGATCGATGATATGATTCAGCGCTTGCAACGAGAACAGCAGCAACGACGGCCTAGTAGCTCAGGAGATATAACAGCTCCTACTTCAGGTTCATCACCAGCTAATAGTTCGCGAAGTGCACATTCTGTCGGTGATGGTGTCCGTAATGCTGCCAATTTAGTCGACCCAAATAACCGTGTTGTTAATGATGAAAATAGTACCGGTCGGCCAAGTGGATTTCAAATGGGCATATTCATGCGAAAACCATTAATCATTCCGTTGCCAGAACGAGAAATCGAATTCATTCGTGAACGACAATGTTCGCTAAATAAAATGGAAGAGGAGTATTATCGAACCGAACAGAAAAAACGACCTAAAGAGATTGAACCAATTGAACCATTACCTGAATTTAAACCATTTACGCGACGACAACGGAGAATTTTATACCAGTCCAGTGGTGTAACACGATCATCATCACGATCGAATCGTTCAAATATGAATAATAGCGATCGTACTGAACGTCAATTTTCATTAGTTCCTCTTGATGAGGATGATTCAAATGATGAAGATTTTACCGGTACATCAGAAGAAGAATCGAGCGAGTCAGATGATGCTACATCGGATTCAGATTGGAATCAACCATCAACTTCACGTGATCGAACGCCATTTCCATCTTCAGTGGCTGGTGTATCTAGTGCTCCTGCCGTGCGTAAACGCAAACGTCGTGCTACCGATGTAGAAGATGATGATCATATTCAAAGTGATAATGATGATCAGCATGATACGTCCAATGATATAATCTTTCTTAATCAGCCATCAACTTCACTTGGGAACGAAGGGTCGATTCGATCAAGACGACGAACAAATATTGACGATATTCACAACCCATTAGAAAGGCGTCAAAGGTTCGAGCAAATTAATGTTGATCATCAGTTTAGACAGGTTGAAAATGGCCACCTTGATGAGCAATTTCGACCCCCCGAATGGTTCACGAATAGTAAACCGAAAAGAACGCCTTATTTTCCTCAGATTGGTGATCGTGTTGTATATTTCCGTCAAGGTCACCAGAAATATATTGATGCTGTTCGTGAAACAAAATGTTATAATATCAATCTTGCGACGAAACCATTCCGATTACGTGGAAGTGATTCGGATGAAATATTCGCCAAAATTATCGGTATTCAATATCATGTTAAGCCTCCGCGTCTGGTTACACTACGTATGGTTGTTATTGATCCATTAGCTGAAGAAAACGAAGCTGAACAACAACAAACCAGTAATGTTAATCAATCGTCGTCTAATCATCATCCCCATATCGCCCAACAACAATTTTCTGTTCGATATCATGATCTTGATCATGTTTGTGATTTCATCATTCTTAAACAGTGGTATGATATATCCGTGTCACGTGAATGGCGTGTTGCTGACCTATTTCGATCAGCGATTGATGATCAATGGTGGATCGGACGTATTCATTCGATGCGCTATACAGAAACTAATTCTTATTTTCAATCAATTGAAGTTATTTGGTGCAACGGTGAAAAAGAATTACTAAGTCCTTGGGATTTGGAACCTTTAGAATCGAATTTAGATATTCCTAATCAACCGCCAAATGATGGTCAATCAGTAACAGATGAAGAAAGAATAGCATTTTCAATGATAGATGAGCAAGAATGGCCATTAGAGCAGCGTAATCGTGATCGGGAACGTATAATAAATGGTCTGCTTCGTGTTATGGAATTTTCTCATGCTGAAGAATTTGCCGCTCCCGTCGATCTTAATCAACATCCATTATATGCAATGACAATACCGTATCCGATGGATTTATCTACAATCATGTCGAGATTACGCTCGAATTTCTATAGACGTTTAGAAGCGGTCAAATTCGACGTGCGTTTTATCGAATCGAATGCAGCATTATACAATATGCCTGAATCACTCATTGTTAAAAAAGCAAAAATTATTACCGAATGTTGTTTACGTTTCATCGAAGATTCTGAATGTCAAGATCCGACACCGATTATGAATGAATTGAGTAATAATTATGCATCGGAATTAGTGAACGCCACCGGCATCTCAACAACTGCCGATCCCACTCAACAACAACATTCATCATCAATGTCATCGTCATTCGGCCATCAAAGACCTCGAAGATCTACACGTCGTATTCGTTCAAGCATATTTTCCGATAGTGATGTAGATGAAATAAATCGTCCTGGTCGCCCATCAAGATCCGACCGTACTAATCATATTCACAATCGATTGATAACCGAACATGATGATGATAATCGACCACGCAAAACATGGAAACAATTGTGTCGAGAACTTATTGATCAGATTTTTGAGCTTCCAGATTCTGAACCTTTCCGTGCTCCTGTTGATCCAATCATCTATCCAAATTATGCTCATATAATCGATACACCAATGGATTTAACAACAGTGAAAGAACAGCTCCTAGCCGATATCTATGATTCACCGCAAGATTTTGCGAAAGACATGCGTCTGATATTCACCAATTCCAAACAATTTAATACAAGCAAAAAATCACGTATTTATTCAATGACAATTCGTTTGTCGAATATATTTGAAGAGAAAATGCGCTCACTGATGAGCGAATTAAAGTCATCGAGATCCCGTACGAATCGTCAGTCATCGAATGGTGGTAGATCTGGTCGAAATCGTCGTAATGGAAAACTTCGAAACACTAGTCGATTTCAGCGAAAATCATCTTCACCAATGTCACCTACAATTATTAGCCCCTATGAACAGCAATTGACGGGTCCATCGACAAGTCGAAGACGGTGTTTTTCACAACAATTAATGATTATTGATTCGAATCAACCATCAACATCGTCTATCCCATCTAATTATTATAATCAACAACAACAACAACAACGTTCTAGTCACAGAATTTCAAAGTATTATTATGAATCGAATTCTATGGAAAAATATGGCCTTAGGCATCGAAGAAAACGTATTCGAACGTATAAAGAAGATGATAGTAACGAAGATTTTGATGATGAAGAATCTACCGGATGTTCGCAAAGTAAGTTACTTGCACCTTATTTGTTAATATGTATTTTGATTTTGTTTTTTACTTTTTAAAGATCATGATCAAAGCAATGATGAATATGTAGATGCTGCCAAAATTCCTAGCGATACCAATAATAATAGACCATCAATCGTTAATGATAAATACCATTTACGACAAAACAACCGAAAACCTCGACGATACGATTCCGATGATGATGAAGAAGAAGAATTAGAATTACCTGAAGAAGAGGAAGAAATAAAGGACGAAGAAGATACAGATGAAAAGACAGACGTCGAAGATGATCGTGATGAAGATGAAGAAGAAGACGATGATGAAGAGGATGACGAAGAAGTGGAACCGGAAGAACAGCCAAATGATTCAGATGCAACCCAATTAGATGCTGAAGAAGATGATGATGATAATAAAGAAAATTCCTCATCTCGTACTGGAACGCGGAGGCCAATTCGTGCTGCAGCAAGGAAACGAGTAAATTACGGTGAAAACGACTCTGATTCTGATGATGACTTGGCCGTTAATCAGATTCGTGAACGAAATTCAAATATTCGTTTGACGCATCAACAACCACGACCAGCGCCGACTGTTTTCATTGATTCATTTGCTTCCAACAATGAATCATCACGAGAATCAACAATGTCATCAAATAGTAATCGTTCGGATGGATCTATCAATCGTGTCGGTCGCCGTGCTGCTCGTCGTCGTAACGGCCATGATAATGATGAGGACGATGATGATAGTAATCACCAGAGTTCTTCTGGACTTCGACGTTCCACTCGAAAAATTCAACCAAAGCGTCGTTATAGTTCAGATTCAGCTGATGAACAATTTCACCAACAACTGAAATCCCGTATTCGACGATCACGAACATATCAAAAACATTATGATGGCCGTGTAGGGTTGCAAGACCCAAGGAGGACGGGAAGACATGTCCTACTTTCTGAAACTTTGTCGTCCTGTCCTCCTCAAACATGAAAATGTCCTCCTTAGAATTTTCCAATAAATGCATATAATTTATATTTAAAAATCATATTATTCAATTAAAAGACTAGCTTTTTAAAAGTTAGATCGTTGTTTGTAAAATGTTGTTTAACCATTCATTTTGTATAAAAATTCTTCAATCATCTCTTTTGTTATTCTGGTAGATGGCACTATTGTAGCTTGTCACGTTATTTCGAGTAAAACACCTTTCATCTCATCTTCTAATCGGATGATCAAATTCATTTTAGAATTTTTTTTTGTGTTTTGATTCATCAAATCACCAATTCCTAACATATGGATCTTTGGGGCGAAATAGTAGATTCACAGATCGATACTAAATCTCATGATTTGTTACTGAATTCAGCTCCGAAAATTGTTATACCTTCAGAATTTGAAATCCATGATCAACAAAGATTTCAAGCGAATCCATTGTTGGTCAGCCACGATTCCATAATTCGATCCGAATGCTCAAGTCAAATGACTAGCCCGTTCTTTGAAACGCTCAAACTATTGGTTACTAACGAACAACAGATTAATGTCTATGAAAATGTTGAACAGCCAAAAACATCGAAAAGCAACGATAAATCCGCGGCTCAAACAATGCGCGAATCAATTATCATGATATTAACACACGTTGGCTTTAATTTTTCCCATGACCTGACCATTGATCTATTGGTCGATGTGCTCGAGTATTATTTGAAATCATTCGGAAAATTACTACGTTTATTTACTGATTCGATGGATTTACAATCACCTAATGATTTTTATGATATTATTGATAAAACTTTGCATCACATGAATGTACCGAATTTCGAGGCTTTACATAAATTCAATGAAGAACTTGTTCAATATTATAATCGAGTAAAAATGGAAAATTCCTCTTCGTTGAACGAAAATATACAAAGAAAATCATGCCAAGAACAACAGCAGATACAAGATGATGATTAGAAAGAAACAAATTAATTATATTCTATTACTTATTATTACAGTGAATAATAATTGAATAAATAAACTTAGTATGATGTGACTTGATGAATTTCTGTTTTGTTTTTACAATGTTTTGATATTCAAGTAAAACAAATGACTTTATTTAAATAATTTAAATTCATGATATTCTGATGTGAGTCATACCAATGAGGTGAGAATAGTCGACACCGAAACATTCATTTTTGTATCACGCTGAAATTTCTGATATTTTCCCATTTAAAAAATCAAATCAATTTTATTTTTTTCAAAAATGGATGTCAAACAACAAATTAATGAAGAATTGAATAAATTCCAAACAATAAGAAATCAATGTAAAAAAATACTTTCGCAACGTGGCCAATTAGAAATACAATTGAATGAGAATAAACTTGTCAAAGAGGTAATGGTTGATCGAAATTTCTAGCGAATCTAATTGTCTATTATTTTTTCAACAAAAGGAATTGGACCTACTCGAAGATGGAGCGAAGACGTTTAAACTAATTGGACCAGCATTAATAAAAATTGAATTAAAAGAAGCTCAAGATAATGTGAACAATCGTATCAAATATATTACCGAAGAATTGTAAGTTATTATTTTTCAGATTTTATACTTATTTCATTCATCACCCTTAATTTCTCTGTCTATCTTTTTTGACACAAAATTAGAAAACGATATGATCAAACATTGGAAACGTTGACTAAACAACAGGATAAACATCGTGAGGCTGTTATGAAATTGGAGCAAGCAACACAACAAGCCATGTCAGCCGCCGTAGCATCAAATCCAAAATAAATTCATTTGAAATATAATTGTATTTTTTCTTTTTCTCTTTTCATTTGTTTGACATTAATTGTTTCAAAATGAATAAATAAAAAAAAATATTAAACAATGATACAAACAATCGGCAGGAAAATGTCAGTCAATTAAAAAAAAAAATTCAATACTGCCGTGGAGGCCAATACAATGAGGTATCTATTGAAAAAGTTCCATTAGATTTTTCTATTACTATTGTATTTGGAATTTGTTTAAAAAATTGGGCAAAACAAAATTTTTTTTATGTACAATTAAAATGTATGTGTGTCTGTCAATTTCTGTCAAAAATAGAACATCCACCGATATAGGCGTCAACAGGTTATATGGCATTAAAATATTTCGTTTAACAAATGTAAATAATAAACATTACATCACATGAATGTATCATCAAAATGTCCATTATAATAACTTGAATAGGTACGAGCTTGAAACAATTCTCGTATAAGAGAAGATTTTTCCCTTTCTAATTGTGTGATACGATCACTTTTTCTTGTCACTTCATCGGTCAATAGACGATTTTGTTCCTTCAACTTGTTGACCAAATTTGGATTGACAACTAATTGTCTTGGCTGATTTGGATCAATACGCCCGGTCGCTAATGATTGTGGTGATAATTGCGCTCCAATTGATTTTATTGATGATGGCAGCCCATTTAATGGTCTTATAGCCAGATTCATGTGAATGGGAAAATTTTGTCCAACATCACGTAATGCTGTTAAATGCTGATTCAATGTCTGTATGCGAACTGCTTGAAAATTTATTCTTTCCTGATAGGCATCAATATTATTATAATCAGATGCAATGAATGATGATCCACCGGAACGGCTGACAATATTGATTCGATTCTGTAGAGCTGATATTTGCCTTAAATACCATTCTTTTGTACGTTCGATTTCGGCCAATCCTCCTATCAATATGTCTTTCTCCTGTTCAAGTTGCTGAAATCTTTTTACCTAATTCGGATACATAGAGAAAGAGAAAAAAATTATCCATCATTATTTATCCGATTAAAATATTTGACTATTTGACCTAAAAAAATTATCAAAAAATGCATGAAAAAACTCATCTACTTACAGCATAAAGGTCGATCCCATTTGCACCTACGGTATGTCGACGTGGTTCTCGTGGCTGCCTATGCTGACGAATTGATGATCGTCGATGTAATGATGAATGCTGAAAACCACTAAACATTGCCATTGATTGATCATTATTATCGATATAATTGTTTTCATTGGGGACTGATATAACGGGAGCGACGAATTCTTGATCATTAAGACTATCATCATTATTGATGGGAGAGGCCTGTAAATGGCTAATGTCGTTATTTTTTTGGCAATTTATATTTGATGTTGGTGTCTGAGCGGATTTTGTAACCAATGAACGTGGCCAATGAAAATCGGTACCAGTATTCTTCGTCTGTAGAATTAAATCATTAAATGATGGCAATGGATGTTTGCTTAAGATATTATCTCTCCAATTTTGCAATGTTTTCATTATGCAATTACGTGAAACAGTTTTTGGTGCAGAATTTCCATCATTAATTATCGTTTTGACTATTGGTATTTGTTCATTATTATCGCTAATTATAGAATTTGCTGAACTATTATGATGATTAATATGCTGATCTTTTCGGTTTTCATTAGTTGTAGGATGTCGTTGATAAGTATGGCTATGGTGATGATTTAGTAGGTGTGTCTGATAATTCATAGGTATTTGTTGAGAATAATTAAGATGATCAGCAGTGTTAAACGAGAAAGATGATGATGGAGAATTGTGCGAAACATCTATCAAATGTGGCATACTTTTGGCACGACATGCTTGTTGATGTTGTAATGGCTGTTGATTATCATTATTAATCGATGGACGATTCCCTGATGTATGGCCATATTGGCTTTCCAAATATCGATGATTCACCACGCGTTTAATCTCTTCTAATTGATGTTGAGAGAGATGAGGAAATTGTTTGGCTGTTTTAGGTGGTTGTTTTTGTTGGTGGGATTCTTTATTCAATGAATTCGTAGATGCAGTTGCTGTAGGTGATTGATCAGAATTTGAATTGTGGCTGACGGTTGAAAGTACCGGTGGTGGTACTTTAGGCTTACTTTTAGCAGCCATAACTTGTTCATATGAAGGAAGCGGTAACTTTTTTGTAGCCGATGTGATTTCAGTGGGCTGTATCTGTTGAAGACATGTGGCAGTGTTTGTCAATTTAGGATTATTAGTGTAAATGATATTATTATTATTCACTTCCGCCGTTTTGTTACTACTCGATGTTGGTGTTGGCGATGATAATGAAGATGGAGGCGGTGGAGCAAATATTTGTGGTTCTGATGATGGTCGATCAACGGAAGTAGATAAAGATGGTGCAGGTGGTGGTAATAATTGAGAATGACTATTTAAATCGCCACCATTCGGTATGGTAATCGATGAATCAGATGTAGTCATCGATCGACATTCATCAGTCATTGATGTGATCATTCGAACATCATTAATATCGACTTGATTTTTGAGCAAACAAAGCTTAATACCGGCACAGAATCGATCGAATGTTAGCATACCATTCGGTAGTTTAACTTTAGCTAGACAGGCAATCAGACCTCTGGGAAAAAATGGATCACCATCATCTTCTTCCCATTGATTGGCAAGATCAGCAAAATGAATCGTACCCGATTGCTCTGTATCCATTACATCGAACAATTGTTGTAATGCGGCGACAAATTGTTTGGACATTCCATGTATGAATGGATTATCTTCAGTTGCTTCACACAATTCAATCATTTTTTTTATCTGTTAATTTAATCAATTTTTCAAAAGAAAAAAATCAAGTTCGAAACGAAAAATGAACTCAGAACACAAACGTATGATTGATGAATCAATTCTCTACACTTTCTTGACAGGATATCACATCATCATAATCAACTTTGTTGCTCAATATCACACCTGATTCCGATTGATCGATCAATCGATCATTCAAGTTAAAAAGATGAAATTCTAACGAAAACCATGAAACATTTCTTGATGATGATGATAATGTCGATCGGTTTGCTAGTTGGTTTTTTAATTGATCAATCCTTGTAGAGATGTGGTTTTTTAGCTATTCATTGAGTTTTTATTTTTCAACATTTCCATTACAAAATCCACATACACACACATCATTGGGCAGGACACGAACACACACTACAATCAAGTAGCATCCATCAGGTAAAACAAGAGCTTCAAATCGATGATGATGATGATGATACAAACATTGAAATGTTCTTCAAATATATAGAATTGATTTTTTATTAAAAAAAAACACCAAACAGGTTGGCTTGAATTCACATCAAAGTCCAGTATACTTGTCATGTGTGTATATAATGTTTGGTCGATCGGTTGGTTTTTCTATTTGCTGGACTGATTATCTTTGAGTGTGTGTATTGAGTGCCCGAAGCCATTCACATTTTAATAACGAACAAATGAATAGAAAAAAAGAGGTTCGATTGAGAAACGGCTTTGGATTGTACACACAATACACACACCATCAAATACGAATGGGACGTTCAACGTTATTGTATAGCAATGCAGCATGCATAGCTTTTGATAGTTTGATAGCCACAGGTCTTGTGCCAATGTCTTGGGAACTATGACATTTTTTCTTTTTCTCAGGATTTTTTTTTAATAATAAAAAAAGAACATATGGCTTGACATCTATATAATAAACACGAGAAGCGAAGCTTCTCGAGTGTGGTGCACAGAGAAATGTGTTAGCAAATAGGGTCTGTAGAGAAATGTGTTAGGAAATTTTTAATACACAAATGTGTTAGAAAGGGTCTGCAG
>ERZ500997.143-NODE-143-length-19703-cov-7.971346_pt1 | contig 19703 bp, 15 predicted proteins | sample MGYA00248826_ERZ500997 | MGnify/ENA primary metagenome ERZ500997 (study PRJEB25958, sample SAMN03398524) | human skin metagenome | study: EMG produced TPA metagenomics assembly of the Human Skin Microbiome Metagenome (human skin metagenome) data set.
TTTTTTGTATAATCTGGGGTAGAAATATACCCCACGCGAGCACTCATGTGTTAAACATTCGAAATTCGTATAAAAAAAAAATTTTCTTCCAGGTAAATATAGCGAGGTGTGTGTGTGTGTGCGTTATTCCACTTAATCAAAATCTTATCATTTTGAATGTGAAAATAAGAAGAAAAAAAAATCTTTTGAATAAATGAACAATTGATAAATGATCTTTATACTCTCAATGATGTTGTTGTGGTGGCCATTTTGGTGGCCAAATTGAAGAATGTTGGTCCCATTTTCAAACAATTCCCGCTATCATTAAACTGAATGAATGAATGAAAGTCCGGTATTCAGGTTGGTCCATGTGCTCCTTTTTTCTTTTTCCTTATCTTTATCTTTCATTCTCTCGACATTCGAAGAAAAGAAAAACGAACGAAAGAAAAGAAAAAAAAATTTATAGCCAACAATAACAATCCAAAAAAGAAAAAATGTTGGTATCTTTTTCTCACTAAGATGCTTATTATTATTACTTTTTCTATTTTTCTGGGTGAAATAACATGATCCTTACCCCTGTTAATGGTGCTTTTGTTCAGAATGAGAATCATTGGGTAATAACTTTTTTTTTCTTCTTTTTTTTTGGTTGAAAATCTTTTATTGCTAATCATGAATAATGTCTGTTTTCATTTGCCTATCGAAACACCGAAAAAATGTGAAATACCGAAATGTTTGGATCATGAAATGAAATGAAATGAAAGAAATATTACTGGTGGTGCAGAAAATGGTTTTGTTTTCGGGGAAAGCCGGACCACCATCATCATCGACAATAATGGAAACAATAATAACAAGAAAACTCAAACAACAACGATAATAATGGATCGGATTTTTTTTTCATTTCTCCGAAACATTTCGATGATGATGATGATGGTAAGAATCGGAATTTTGTTTTTTTTTTTTTTTTTTTATTTTTATTTTTTTTTTGGTAAAGATTCTAATTGATGATGCAAATGGTCATTTTATGACCAGCATTCATTCATCTATTAACTAACTAACCGAATAACAACAACAACAGCAGCTGTCTCAATGTGCACGTTGTGAATGTTTGTCGATTATCCGAACAATCGGGCGCCATTGATCAAATACACACACACACATATGTACATCACCTGCATAGCTCGCAAATATAAATCCAGACCTTTTTTTTCATTTCAATTGGTAAAGAGTTGCGAATCTTTTTAGGCATCTGCATGGTTGACATTGCCGATTAGGATTCATACAATTCAATTCCAAACGGCTGGCACCTGGATTCTTCTTTATTTACTGGCTATATATATACACACACACACACACACCTGGTTCATAGAACCATCCGGTTATTATTATTATTATTGGCCTACTATAATCACAATAATAAGTTTGTTGTTTTTGTTTTTTTGTTGTTTGATTTAATTGACACCTGTCGATTAGTCGAAAAAAAATATTGATTTATAAACATTGATTAGGTCATTGGCCAAACATCTTGATGATCATCTTGGCTGTCTTTAAAAGCTGCTGCTGCTGCTGCTAATTGAACCGCACACCTGACATTTTTTGTTTTCTTCGGTCTGATTGAATGAACCTGGACAAAGAGAGAAAGATAGAGAAAGAATCTGAATCATCCTACCCAAAGCAAGCAATGTTGTAAAACTTTCTTTCTTAATTACTTGTGCTTAAACACACGGCACGCATAATACAAATGGCTGAACAGGTGTCTATAACACAGGTGCACCCTATGCTTTTTTGTACACAAACAATTTTTTTCGAAAAGTTTTGTCATCTAGGTTGTTGTTGCCGATTCTTTATACAACCGTCGTCGCTATGAGACAATAATGGCCACGATTGACGAACTAATGATGCTAACCAACACCTGCCATTAAAGCATAGAGAACATTCGTATTTATTTATTTAATTTACGTTCACATTTGGTTTGATCATCGAAATTCTGAAAGAGTGAGAGAGAGAAACATCAACAGCCATTCTCAGTCATCTGGCAAATCATTTCATTCAACATTTTCAATTTGGTTTTCATATGGTTAGACCCGAGATATTCTATCATTTTCATAATCATCATCATCATCGAACATATGCTACATATGATATGCCTTTTACCAGAAGAAAAAATTCACCATCCGTAGCGAAATACACACATCATTCATGATGATATGCATCAATTGAAAAGTGCACACCACACACACATCTGGTCATTTAGATCGCAACCATAAGACAAATGTCGAGTTAAGTAATGCAAAATAATTCATGAACATCATCAATGATTTCATTGTCAAGCAAATGCAATTGACGCCTGCCTTTCAAATGACACTTGTCAACAACAACAATGATCATCATCATATTGATGACATTAATGGATTATAAACACAAATTAGTCATTTAAAATTGAATATTCTTTTTATTTATTATTCATTCATTGACGAAGAAGATTCGGATGGATTATGATACAATTACAAAAAAAAAAGAAAAGTGTGAACAAATATCGGTTATTTACAATGAGATTGATAAAGAAAGAAAGAATTAATGTAAACACACAAACAAATAGATATAGCTAAATGTATACAAATGATGATTGCCAAAGGAAATAAGGAGAGAGAAAGGATTAATTGCAACAGGCTAATCTCTCGAATAGCCGTTTTCCGGTTGTTTAATGAATTGGCCAATTGCGAATTGATTATCGAAACGATATGGTCGCATTGTGTCGTCGAATGTGTGTGACACAGGACTAGTCAAGCCAAAATCGAAAACGTACAACTTGAAATACGGATTCTACACTATGATGATGATGATGATGATAATAATGATGACAGAATAAATATATTCGGTAGCCATTATTCAATTGACCAATTGCCTTAATTGACGTAATGCTTCTTTAGATTTATTCGTTTCTTCTTGACCATCCAGTCCATTCGATTGACCTTGTTGATCGAGAACATTTTCGAGATCGTTAATATAATCAATAACGTGCTGCATTATTTCCAATTTTGACATTTTTTGTTCGGGTGGAATTCCCGGAATCAATGTCCGCAGTTTATTTAACATACGAGATATTTCGTTTGTTTGATTGACCGATGTTTGGGTCATTGTCGCTTGTGATGTTTCCATAATCATTGTGGCTTCCAAAAAAAATCGACACAAAGTCAAAATACTTTTTTTAAGTTTTTAGTTTTCAAAAAGGTAAACACAAACACACACACACAGATCAAAACAATGAGCAAAAAAAAAAGAAAAAAACCAAAACAGAAAAATTTTTTTGAGTAAAATATTTGACTCATAATAAACAGTGTCGATCAATTTATATACGCGTTGGCCTCTATAGATATATTCCTACCAAACACTGGGCCAACATTCAATACAATACCACTACTTGTCAAAAACATGAATGCTATGTTTCAAATTGCTAGTAGCATTACAAATCGAAAAAAAAATGTTCGAATTGTATACAACTTTGTCTGGACATCTTTTTGTATATTGCCGGTAACTGGCGCCAGTCTCCAACAGCGCGCACAGTGAAATTTTTTTTTTTTTTTTTTTTTGTTGAATGTATTCAGTTTTGTATTCATTGTCGACCACATCTGCATTGAACATTTTTTAGTTTAGTTTTTAGTCAAATAGGACCGATCTCATGGGAAAGTTTTATCTGGACACGTGTGCACGTGTTTGTCCAACAATCAAACAAAAATCTGGCCCCTTTTTTTTCTCTCACACATATATCGACTATATCGATTAACACAGCTGTGTCAATCTTGTTTCTTGCCCATTTTGGTGTCATTTTAGTTGGTTGGTTGGTTGGTGTGTGGGGGCAATTAATGCAATTATAAACTCTCTCTCACATACTTTGACTAAAATATATAAGACATTTAGCGAATGAAATTATATATTATTATTTGGTTCACATTTGGTTTTCTTCCGTTGTGTTGTTACAACAAAAAAAAACAATCCTCGTTATTTGAGAAAAGGACAGTAAAAAAAAGTAAGGCAGTAGGCGAACGAAGAAAAAAAAATAACAAAATCAAAGGCTATAAACACACATAACAACAAGATCGAAGATTATGTTACAAATAATAAATAATTACAAATTTTAACAAAGTTATATATCATTTGATTAATTTAAAATGAAAATGATATTTACAACACACAACCAAAATTTTCAATCAATTTGAATCAATGATTTGATTGTGTCATTAATTCATAACCATCACGACATCCAAGATGAACCAAATCATTGTTTGTATATCGTACAAAGACACTAGATTTTTTTAGAAAAAAAAGTAAATTAAAAGTAAATTAGAATTGATTAAAATCTACGATTTACCTTTTTCCGATACGTTTCATACAAGCTTGACATATTTCTGTACCGGTTATAATAACACGGCTAGCTTGTTCCACTTGAATTCGTTGTTGATGTACTTTGAGTATTTGTGATTTGAGCAATCGTCTTAACATACGACTATGATTATGATTACTTGCAAGATGATGTATAGCTGGTGGTAGAATTAAATATAATGCCTGTAAAGGTAATCGATCATCAAGTAATTTGATTGCATCAATCAAATTGATTCGAGTAGAATGTTGAGCTAATATGGCTATGGCAATTCGTACATTAAGATCTAGATCGGCAAGAATGGATCGATTACGTTCATCATTTAGATAAGCATGAACCGAACTCGGTAACAACAGTGACATTTTGAATGTATTACTAGCAGCGTTATCATTCAAATATTTTGACAATTCCATACGCATAGGTTTACGAAGACATTGTTCAAATAGATAATAAAAAACTCTACGATCGGCACCTTTACAATGGGCAGCTTTATTAAATTGTTTCCAACAATATTGTTCAGCCATTTCTAAATCGTTCAATATATGAACATAGATCATCAATGCTTCACGATGATTACCCATCTTTCCAAGTACAATGGCACGTTCTTCAAAAAGACCATCATGAAGTAAATAGGCAGACAATGTTTCCATTGTATAATAATCACAAATTTCCAATACATGCATTAATTTACGCCGCAATTGACCCAATTTACCTGGTTCTTGTCCGGCAGGTTCAGGTCTTAAATAATGATATTCGGTATTGTTTTCATCATCATTAGTATTAAGAATTTCCATACGGTTATCATTATTACCTTGTTGTTGAAGTTCAGCACGATATTGAGCAATCAATGGACGTATAGAATCTCGATACTTGTTGATAAGTGTATCGATCATTTTAGTAGAAGTTTCATTCCATTTAAGATTTTCAATATAATGATCTAGATAGGTAAGTGCCAAATCCGGATTAATCGCTTCAAGATATTGAACAATGTCATCTTTTGGCCATGCAGCTGATTGTGAATCAACATAAACATCATCAATGAATATTCGCATACCTTCTTCCGGATATTGTTGTAATATCCATTCAGAATATTGAAATATTAATTTCAAATGATCACTACCTAATTCCTGTAGATATTGTATTAGTTGTTTACGAGCTTGAGCCGGATTCTTGGCAGCACCATCACGAGTTTGATGCTGCAACAAGTTTAATGCGTTCTTATGCAAACCTTTTGTTTTGTACAAAATAATTAATTCGGCTGTTTTACCACGTTTTTTAAGAGCCATTTCACTTTCTTCAAGATGGCAATGATTATCGATACGTAATAAAGATGAAACCAATGATTCATTAGTTTGAAGATAACATTTCAAAAGACTTGTATCTATTATACTAAGAAGTTCATAAAATTTTCGAAGATTATTAGCTGCCAATGAAGATTTATCTTGTTCCTGTTGTTGACTGATTTGTTTTTGAGTTCGTTGTCTTATTTCGACTAAATATTCAATCAATGTTAATAAACCTCGTTCTAACATTGCACCTTCTAATGGTGGTGTATGAACAATTGGTTCACTAGTTAGTAATTGATTTCGATATCGATCTGGTAATATACCAGGATATAAAGCAATAACAAATGAAGGATCAGTCTTTAGTGATTGAAACAAAGATATAGCTTCGGTAAATTTAAATCTTGAAAACAAATCAATGGCATGTAATTTTCGAATTTTCAGCTTTAATTCATCATACTCGTCACCAGCCATTATTTCAGAATTGTCCAATTCATTCAAACTATTGTAATATTCAATCATCTTGTGAAAAAAAATCAATTTTAATGAGAAAATTGCAATGAATAAAACTTACTTTGATTGCCAATTCAAAATGTCTAGCATTTTGTAGAATTCTAATTTGTTGTTCGTTCGGTACAATTTTCATCATAACAATATCATTTTCAGAATGAAGAACTAATTGACCAGGTCGATTACGCCATTTTCCAATAGCTTTTATTGGTCTGGTTAGCTGCGAAGATAGATCACTTTTTTGTAAAAATGGATCGTTTATCACATCACGTAATGTATTAGTTAGAACTTCGATGGTAGAATTGGCTTCGACAGCAATCAAAAAAAGTAAATCATCAGTCATCGATAATGGTTGATCGGTCCATGTAATTGCACAATTAAGTAATGGCCGTGCTTCATAATCAAATATGTAGGTTTTATCTTCTCGACAAATGGCCAGATTACGTTCAGCCAATAACGGTACAATCAATGGTTCGGATGTTACTGGAAACATTTTCGTTACCGTACCTTTATCAATATCCACTTGGATATACTGATTACGAAGGCCGACAAATAATCTATTGGCAATCCAGATTACCACTCGAGCCATATCAGGTAATTTGATAGTAGGTCTAAGTTCAAAAAATTCATTATTTTTCCAATAGAAAAAAAGTAAATTATGTTTGACAGCTACACAAAGTCGTATGGTTGATTGAATTTGCCCAGAAAGTGTTTGTTGTTTGCTAACATCCAATGAAAAATAACTTGCTCCTTTACTTTTGGCCAATGAAGACAAAAATGGAAAAGAAATCTTATCCAGATTATGTATCGAAATAAGCTGATCGGATAATGATACAAGAACACGATATTCTAGTATTGCATCCATTTGAACAATTGGCTTTCGGCTAAATTGTTTTGCTGAACGTAATAAATGCAATTTGAATTCATATTCTGTTGATTTATGTTAGGAGATTAGATCAAAAAGAATAATAGAATGATAATATAATCGAACCTGTTGTACTTGAAAGTTTTAGATCAATTTTATACATTAGAAGGTGACCCTCTTTAGTGCCAATCAACAGATAATCATCTAATGAATAGAAAATTAAAAATTCATAAAAATCTAAATTGACAAATGATTAAAGTACTAACCATATGCATAGGTACATTCGATTGTAAGCGGAAGTTTTCGAAGTAAAACCAAATTCTTATACAATTCCATATTTTGATTTGGTTAATTTTTTTTCAACAAAACATAGGCGTTATCAAATACAGTATATACAAATCAAACAAACAAACCAAAAACAACAACAAATCCCTATCAACTTGTTTGATTTTGTTGTTTATGATAGGTTACACATGTTTGAAAAAAAGATACATTACTAAAATTCCATTTAGCATCTTTGTAATTGAATTGATGATAATGTTATTTTGTCACGAGAATTTTTTAATATTCAAAAAAACATGAGCAAAACAAGATTCTCTGGAAATATTTCCAGGGAAAATTTCTTTTACGAGAAGATTTTTTTTTTGGTTTGTGGGATTGGCCAATTCGCGTTTTGATAAATACGAGCTAAATATGAGAAGGCCAATAAAACAAGAAGAAGAAAAACAACAACAATGACTTTAAGAAGCTTTGGCCACTGTTGATGATGATGATAGGGGCTATCATAGAAAAAACTACCCTGGCCTTGTTGAGCAACTTTACACATTGCCTTATTCTATTTACCATCTTATTGTTTTGATGATTTGTGTTTGTTGATTTTGAAAACCAAACAAAAAGATGACCAAACAAAAACATCAATTATGATCAATCAAATTTATTCGATTATTTTATTGATATTATGGCTCGAAGTCATTAATTGTAAAAATTATCATGATCAATTTGATCAAGGACGATTAATCAAAAATGAAACAAAAATAGCCAGATTATTTTCTATTGACAAGATTCGATCATCAACGAATAATGTAACATCATCAGGAATTAATCGTAAAAATCTTTATCCATCGATCGTAACTGAAAATGTATCGGTTGATCAAATGTCCGATCATTTGCTTGAAGAATTCAATAAATTTGGTGCCTATTCTAAATTAACATTACAATTGTTGCAATCAATTGTAAACAAAGAATTAGGTGCTACCATTATGCAGCAATTATTAAACAAAGCAAATGATAATCAGAAGAATCAACAAATTGAAGATTTAGCAGCCCGAATCGATAACATATCTGACAAAGTAAGTCCCAAATGATTTGAAAACTTATCTAATGTTAATGGGTTTGTTTAGATGAGCCAACAAGTACAGGATATTCATTCAGCCATCGAGATGTCTGGTGAACTATTACAGGAAATGTATGGCCAACATTCGAATACAACCGCATCAGATTCGTTCGATTGTTGCAATCCATATGGTGATAAATGGCCCAAATATTATGAAAGTAATAAAAGCGGTGATTTGGATGCTAAAGATTTTCAAGAAATTAAAATAAAAGAACAACAAATCAAGAATGATTATTATGGTTATGATAAACGTTTTTTTAGTTGGATTAGTAAATCTTTTTCCTGTGATATCGGCCAATGGGACCTTTACAAACAATTCTATCCTGATTTAACCGAACAATTTGGCCAAAATCTTGCGACCAATGTTCATATTAAATGGCAGTATTACATATCGTTCAAAGGTTTTCATATCGAATACCCAGCCTATTATCCTCCTAACAATTATTGCTTTCTCAATCGATTGAATAAAAAAATCAAATTTTCTACAAACGAATCAAATATAACTTCTAAGCGATATTTCAACGGTAATAACAAAAAAGTATTACCACAACATTGGTTAAGTCTTCATCATCACAAAGCCTTTGATGAACAAAAACAATTATTGGCTCAAAGACATCAAAATAATTTGATGGCTGCTGCATTACCTCGACCGAAAATGATAATCATAGTATTGGATCGAGGATCAGCATTGACTGATCATCAATTAAGATTGGCCAAATCGATTGCCAAACATATTCTCAATTCTTTATCTCGTCGTGATAAGATTAGTTTGATTGATCTCTGGGCAAGTGCTCATGATGCTAGCGATGATGCTTGTGGATCAAATCTGGCTATGGCTAATGCTGATTACGAAAGTAAACTTATTTATAGCAAATACATTGATAGACTTCAACGTTCATATAATTCTACCAATCATTACGTTGGACTACAGAAAGCTTTCGAAATGATTGAAGCAAACTATTTATCTTTCAAAGGTAAGTTTTTGTTTCATTGCTCCAATCATGTTCCTTATATTTCGTTGAATACAGAGCATATAGAGATGGAACCACATGTACTCATTGCTTACATTAGCCGTGGTTTATTGGCATCATTGGCTGATGCTAGACCTGTCATGCAATTGATTGCCGATAAATTGGCTAATTCAAGTTTTCAATTCATTATAAACACATATGCCTTGATCGATGAACGAATTCCTATCATGTTGGAAACAATATTTTTACGAGAAGTTGCAGCTATGAATTTTCGAAAATTTAATGTTCAAATACCCGAACAAAAGTCAATCAGACCTGGCATAATGGTTGCCATCAACAGTACGGATCAGTTAAGTTCCGTACTTGAAACAATCTACACTGTACTTAAAAACGATCAACAATCTGACCAAACAAATTCTTTATACATCTCACTACCTCATCAAGATCTCATATCAAAAGATACTTATATATCGTTGAGCAAAGCTTACCATCATCCTAAAGATGGTTTGATTGGTGTGATAGGTATCGACATATCGTTACTTGATTGGGCTGCCGATATTATTCACTATGATGGCCACCAAAATTCATACGCATTTTTGATGGATGGTCTCACTGGTAAACTTATTTATCATCCAGTATTTTCTAAATACTTTCAAGAAACTTGTAAACCAAAACAAGTAATGGGGAAATATGGTTTGTACATGAATCAAGCAAGCGATTCGTTGGAAAATTCCTTTATCAATGCTCATCTGGTTGAGCCTGAATTGGATGATGCTCTTTTGAAACAAATGATTTTTACTTCACACAGTGGTCAATTTCAAATTAATACGACCGAAAATAAATTCAAAAAAACATTAGATGGTTGGTCGTATGAAAACAGAAGATGTTTATTAACACCATACAAATCGATTGTTTATCATTGGCGTCGGATACCAGCCACTCATTATATCATAGTGCTTGTTTCATCAACAGAATCTAAAAATGAACCGATTCGAACTAAATTTCATGGTCAAGCAGAATGGCAACTAGTCAGTCATCGTTTAGATTATCATTGGCAATTACAAGGACATCTCAAATTATGTAGACATTTTAATCAGTTAGCAACTATGGACAAAGCTACTGTTCATTTATCACCAAATGCGTTTATCGATCGTTACCAGAGCGAAATAGATTCCGATTCATCCGATAAAATTAAACGTCAATGGTCATATTTAGCCGATCGTAGCGGCATGATTGCTAATCCTGGTTTTCAACCAAATGTTCGACCAGATTTAATTTTAGTCAATGAGTTGGTCGATCAATGGAAACGGAAAAATCATGAGCTAACAGAATGTTCGAAATATGTGGTTCGTAAATACATAGCTCTTGCAAGTGCTTCATTCATTGTTTATCCGGGTTTACTTATGGATCAATCATATCGACCGAAAAATCGCCCTTGGTATATTCGAGCTATAGCTGAACCAGAAAAAATTCATCTATTACCACCTTATATGGATGAAGGAGGCAGTGGTTACATTGTGACCATCAGTCAGGCAATCTATAAAAATAGCAATCAAACTGGGGAAATATGGGGTGTTATGGGCATTGATTTGACACTTGGATATTTTTATCGTATTCTCGATGCAATGGCATCCATATGTAGACGTGAAAAATCTTCATGTTTTATGGCTGATCAATTTGGATATATAATCGTACATTCATCATTGTCTAGACCGCCAACTATGCCTATGATCGAAAGACAACATTTAACTCACAAAGAACCACATATGATGAATGGTTTGTTGAGCCGAGAGAATCATTTCGTAAGAAAATTAGTTTGCAACAGCTATACTGATCGTACCATGCAACGATTCTATCGATTCAATATGAGTCTTAATGGTATTGTCACCAGTGTCTATCGAAATGAACAGATTTCCTGTGCCAAATATATGATCATTTCACTTGCAACTACCAATACCTTATTCGGTATGGTCGATCATAGTTGTGATAATGTGACAACTACATTTTGTCCTTGTTCATTAACCGATCGTCTATGTCTGAATTGTCATCGATTAGAACAAACTGATTGTGAATGTCCTTGCGAATGTCCATTGGTAATGAATGTATGCAATGGACAATTGATTGAATCGGATGATGGACGTCATCCAATCTGTACAACAACAGATATATCGCCTTCATATGAACAACAGTTACGTGAACCTTATGGATCTAGTCCTCATCTTGATTCGTACAACAGTTGTATCCGTCATGATTGTCATAATAAACTGTCGGAAAGGTAAGCATCACATGAACACACCTGCTTTTCTGATTTAAAAGAAAAACACTGTATTTTCAATTATTATAGCGAATGCAAAGGAATTCTTGGTTGTGAATGGTGTACAATGGATAATGGAATGACAAAACTTTCCAATCCATTTTGTAGTAACCAGATGGTTTGTTTTGGTGGAATATTCGGATCGGAAAATCCTTACCTTAATCAACAACCTCCTTATCATTACTATTATCGTTATAATGAAAAGCCGATACAGCAGACACCGAGCACTGCACCAATTGGACCATTGACAGCAACATTGATTATCTGTTTTATCATCCTAACCTTTTCGGTTTATTGTTTTCACTTTCAATCCAGTCGAAATTTGGCAAACACTCGTTATATAAACACTTCCAATCACAATGATCACCAGATGTTGCAACCAGACAATCATAACGACATAATTGACAATAGTCATGAACATGACTCAAATATCGAACCTTTAGCTCAGGCTGTGGTAAACACCAACTATGTACGAATTGTATCGCCATATCAATACAATTCCAACTATAGGTCTGTTGAATCTTTTTTCAATGATCAATCTTGATTTATTTTGTTTTGTTCTATAAATAGACGAAGAACGGAAGCTGAATCTGATTATGGCTATTCCACAATGACTCCTAATGAAGATTCTGAACATAATATACCGATTTACATCAATCCGGATATTATTCGAACAAGAAAAAAGACCAATATGGATTCAAGATCATCGGTTGCATCAATCGTATCAAATGAAGGCAATTCATCAATTCGGTCGTCGACATCGTCATCATCCTTTCATAACAACGAAGACATGGGTAGACTGCCACCACCGCCGTCTACTCGATCAAAAAGCAAAAATCGTAATAAACAAATATTCGTTGACAATAGTCATTCGAAAACGACTCGATTGGCCACGGTTCAGGAGCGATCGAATGTTGATGTCGAAAATTCGAATCTTGCTGTTAATGCTAATTGAAACATAGTTAGGTTAGGTTAGGTTGTACATAAAATTTTGAAAATTGCCCACATAATGTGTTCTTGATCAACATTGCATTTAATGTTCGAAAATGACAATTTTTATATTAAAGTTCGAATTTTTTTTTTTTGATTTTGATCATTTTCAATAAAACTCCAAAAGACGTTAAACGAAATACCACTGTATTTTTAGTCGGCGAAAAAGTTACAGTATACGCACACTTTTTTCTTTTGAATAAATCGAATACCATTCATAGCCAACGTAATACACATGTGAGCAACGTTTGTCGATTTCCTTTTCCAACGTGTGCTGTGTGACTGTTTTTGTGTCTTTTTGTTGTTTATTTTAGTAAGCTTGTAAAATTTTTTGTTTTTTTTCAATTAATTATAATTGCATCTAATTTTTTTAGATAATCAAAATGAAGATTGAACTTTGTTCGTTCAGCGGGTATAAAATTTACCCTGGCCATGGCAAACGCATGGTTAAAATTGATGGAAAAGTATTCCAGTTTATGAATTCCAAATGTGAATCATCTCATTTGATGCGAAGAAATCCACGTAAAACAACATGGACTATTCTTTATCGTCGTAAACACAAGAAAGGTTCGGAAGTTGAATTGGCCAAGAAACGTCGACGTAAGACAACTAAATATCAACGAGCCATTGTTGGTGCATCATTGAATGATATTCTGGCCAAACGTAATATGAAACCTGAAGTTCGAAAAGCTCAACGTGAACAGGCTGTACGTGCTGCAAAGGAAAAACAACGATCAACCAAAGGACAGAAAAAAGCAAGTCAACCTGGTCAAAAAGCTGGTCAAAAAACAAAACAAGCGCAAAAAGCAGCAAAACCCGTCATGACCAAGGCTCCACGTGTTGGTGGAAAACGATGATAATTGTCTTTTGAAATTTTTGTATTTTGTCAATTAATAAAATGATAAATAATGATATACAATGTTGAATTTATTTTTTATTCAAGGTATTGTCAAAAGTTCAATACAATAATCACCAATATTTTCTGATGAATCAGCATTGATAGCTTTCCATAACGAACGATTTCGTTTATCGAATAATTCTATAAACGATTCTATTGAGCTTAATTGTTGGTAGAAATCAATATTATCATCGATTCGTTGACGAATCCGTTTAAGTGTATGTAACACTTGAATATTCGGACGAACAATAAATTGATGATAATTCGCATCCAACAAGACCGATATCCATGAAAGTAGGTAACAATTATCGCTTGGTAATAGATCAAGTATCCATTCGATAGCTAATAAGGATTGTGAAGACGATATTCGACATGATTTTAGACAAGAGATCATAAATGTCTCATTAAAAGGTAATTTAACTAATTTCTCGAATAAGTCGTGAATTCGTTTCAATCTTTGATCATCAGGATCACTTGATAATGCAAGGTGTTGTTTCGTACAGAAATGGAGCATTTGTGCAATAATTTCTTCGGATAGCCCATGCTCCTGGCGAGAAATAACATCAAAATTTTTATTCATCTGATTTAGACGTTCTAATGATATAGTTTGATCATTATCGTCATCGATAGAAAATTCTAGTATTCCCAATCGTTCTTTGAATTGTTTGTTATTGGCCATTCTGATTTGATTAGTCGTGCCCTCGAAACATGATTCCGTAAGACCTTTCGTTAGCAATTGGGAAAGCAAAGGTTTTTGATTGGAAATCGGCAGAAAGAGAATACAATTTGCACTAGTCACCACCAATGTATCAATAAGTGCACAAAATCTTTGGAAAAATACATCTCCAAGATCGAGATTGAGCGAACCAATACGAATACAATAGGTACATTCAAAAACATCAACAACAAATTGACCATTCGATTTACGGCCAATAAAACCGTAAGCTCCACTATGACAAATGGCCATTGAACATAAAGTTTCGAATGATGGCAATTCAAATTGATAAACTTGAATTTGCGAAATTACTTCGTATACTTTGATACAATCCTCATGTTTTACAGCTCCAAGAACTCGTTGTCCATCAAATCCAAAAACATCATAATCAATTTTGATTTGTGATTTTTCATTCGATTCAATACGTCCTATTACAATGAAAACAAATTAGTTCATATTAAGGACAAACAAATCAATCTTACCATTTATGATTTTTAAACGATAAATATACATATTTTGTCCATTCTTATCAATCGTTCTATAGTGGATATTTATTTTTTTACGTTTCGAAAGAGACTTATCAATCCATTGAATTTTTTCTTGTTCATCGATTACATTTTGACAATCATCTTCGGAAAAATAACCTGCTTTAATTTGGTTCAATGTTGCTATCCAGCCATTGATAAATATGATCAATATATCTGATTTCGCACCATTTAGTAAATGTATGTCGATTATTTCTAATGGAAAGCTCTTTTTGAAAACCTGAGATAATTGTTTCCTATTATCATCATCATCATCGATATTCCATTCGATTAACGTATTACAACTATGCACAGCAACTATACGATTTGGATAACAGCAATCATCAAATACTGCTGGAACAATAAGTCGATTAAGTTCTTCAAATGACCAACTTTGCAAAGCAACCATTGGCTTTATACTCATATCATATTTGCTGACCAGATTAGCCGATTCGCTTATAATTACATGATCTTTGTTTCTGCGACTAACCATCAATGATTGATGATATGGTTGAAAAGAATCATCATAAATAGTGGATAATTTAACCGATTCGCCGAAACAATTCATTTTGAATTAAGATAAATAAAATATTTTGTTTCAATATTCAAGCACGTGTCTGGTTACACTATCTATGATGGGTATTTGGCATTTTTTTTTGCTCATGCTGATTTTGATTGTTTGAGCGTTTTGACAGAAAATAATTTTTCAATTTTGGACTAATCAACGTTGTTTCTATTTAAAAATGGCCAGTTTAGATAAAATTGTTCGAGAAGTAAGTAACCTAACCTTATAGACAATGCATTCATATTTTAATTTGAATTAGATTGGAGAGCAGATTGAAGAACTGAACCGGTTGAAAGGTGAAGCTAAATTGGATTCTAATCAAAAATTTATACAGAATGAAATTAATCGTTTGTCGTTGGTGAAACAAAACCATGAGAAAAAACAGGCTGAATTGACAAGTAATGGTGGTGGCAAGACTGAGCAATTGGGCGTTATTACGATTACCAATTACATGTGGGATCAAAGCGACGAACATATCAAGATCTACATTGAATTGAACAAAACAGACAAAATCGAAAATGGCGAAATTCGTTTGGAATTCTCCTCTGACACTAAATTTACTTGTATTTTTGGTAAATATCGTTTTACATTGGGACGTCTATTCAAGCCATTGGACCAGACAAAAAGCAAAGCTATTATAACTAAATCGAATAGATTAGTAATTACATTGCACAAAGTCAAATCGGAACATTGGTCATCACTTCAATCAACTACTGGTACTACTCCCAAATTGATGGATGACAAGCCTGAAATTGATTCTGATGATCCACAAAAGTCATTGATGAATTTGATGAAAAAGATGTACGATGATGGTGATGATGATATGAAAAGAACAATTGCTAAATCCTGGTACGAATCACAGAATAAACAAGGTTTACCCGATATGCCATAGAGAATGATTTTTATCTATTACAAAAGAAAAAAAAATCAATTGATGAAATTTTACATTGATAATAAATAAAGTTTCCATGTTTTTTCATTCAAAAATAAAAATTCGAATTTTGAAATGAATCATTCAAGGTGGATTCTGTATCCACTAAAAATGCATATCAATGTAGAAATAGCGGTGGACACATGTTCAGGAAATTTTTGGATCTATTGAGAATTTTTATTTGTTTGTTTGTATTGGAATTAATATTCTAGAATTATGGGTCGTAAAAAAGTTAAAAAATTTATCGATAAAAATAATTCAATAACATTTCAATTGGTTGGTCGTAGCCAAAATGATCCGTTATTTGTCGATGAAACAGCACCACAATATGTTTTGGTGGAAAAGAAATCTCGACAAGAAGTTTCGATTGATTCGAATGAAAATGAATCAAAAGAAAGTGATCCACAAAAATTAGAAAAAGATCGTCAAAAACGTCGCGAAGAACAAATCAAATATGGTATTTATTTCGATGATGACTATAATTATCTTCAACATTTGACCGATGTCACCGAAATTGCATTGCCGAATGGTATCGATTGTGAAACAATCAAAAAGAATCAGAAAAAGCCATCGTTAATGCTTCCTTCATCTGTGTTTGAGTCGAGTGTAGTTGAAAAAGATGATCTCAATAAAAAAGCCGCTTTACCTGTTGGTCCGCAATTGGATTGGGATCCCGACGTAATCGAAGCCATGGAAGATGATTTCGATTTTGAAGATCCAAATAATCAGATTGACGATGATTTTGTCATGCAAGCTATGCAATCTAACTCAAATAATCAAATCATTGATATTAATGACACGATTGATGATAATCAAATCAGAGAACATTCATCAATCGATGAAGCTGAAGATGAAGAAGATAATTTATCAGTTTGTGGATTTAATGGAAGTGATGATGATGATGATGAAGGTGCTGATCAATTTAATGTTGATGCTAAAATGTTAACAAACAAAAATATCAAACGATTCTTTGGTCTAACCGATGATAATGACGATGGACAAACAGTAAAAACATCAGCATCGACACATTTCACTGAATATTCAATGTCATCATCGGTATTGCCACGAAATGATAAACTACAAACATTGGATGAGCAATTTGAACAAATGTTCATTCGAGAGTATGCCGATCAAATGGAAATCGGTGCCCTAGATACCGAAGAAATCAGTGGCAATATTGATCCTAATCACAGTGATTTGATGACCAAATTAGTAGAAGAATATGAAGAATTCAAAGGAACCAAACTTGAATATGAACGTAATGAACAGGCAATTGATTATGTTCGAAGTAAATATTTGAAAACAAAAAATAGTGATAATCAACATATAGCCAATGAAGATGATGAACTAATCGAAGATTCAAGTGATAGTGAAAAAGAAGAAATCGTGATTGTCGATACCGGTAGAAAAGGTGACAAAGATCGTTTTGATTGTGAATCAATTCTAAGCGTATATAGCAACACTAATTATCATCCAAAAGTATTGAATGAATCTATTGATCGTTATGGTAATCCAATGATCAAAAACAATCATATCCGTATCAATCATCGAACTGGAATGCCTATTACTGAAAATGATTCGAATCTTAGAACGAATATATTGGCCAATTTAGATCATAAATCAACAAAAAGTAATATAACTCGTTTATCTGAACTATCGATTCGTCCTAAAAACGAAACAGCCGAAGAACGTAAACAACGTAAAAAAGAATTGAAAGAATTACGTGCGGAACGTCGTGCCGAAAAGAAAGCAAATCGTTTAGCATTTATTGAGGAAAAAATTCGTTTACATAAAGCCGATATGAATAAATCGGTACAAAAGAAAATAACTGTCAATTAAAAAAAATATTAGAATTACATCCATATTCTTTGTATTGAATAATTTCATTTCATTTCAAATAAAGAATTTAATTTGAAAAAAGTTTCATTGTACCCATAATTGATATTATTGAGAAATTTTGATCAATAATTGAAAATTTTTTTTGATCAAAAACAGGAAGGTTAATGCTGACACATCAAACTAATTACACATAAATATATTTCTTTTCTTTTTTTCGAAACAAAACCAACCCTACATCATTTGAAAAAAAGAAATGAATTATTTTTTCCAGTTTTTTTTTTTTGGTAACAATATTCGATGTCAGCATAAATATTGTTTGATTTGATTGATTGATTGAAAATTGGCAAATTTTTTTTTTGTTCGCACATAATATGATTTCGATTTCAATATTCGCTTTTTTCTTGAATTAAACTAGTTGGTATCATTTTGTTGGTGATAATGAATCCATTTTTTTTTTCTGTTGTAATTTTGGCCATCATCAATGTTTGTTAATTAGTCAGCAGGATGTAATTGCTGATTATTGAAAAAAGAAATCAAAAATGATTATCATCAGTGAAAGATAATGATGAATGGACCATTTTTTTAGCTTTCGAAGATCAGTATATAAAATGAAAAAATGTATCATTTTATTTTTGTTCGAACAAATCTTTTTGGTGTTAATTAGAATTTGTTTTGTAAAAACGAATAAAATATCTTTAAATCGTTAAATTGAAAAAAATCTATTTGAAACAAAAATGGTGAAATTTTTATTTTCATCATTTTTGTTGGCCGTTGTTTTAGTGGCCAACAATTATCAAACAACTACTGGTAAGTAGACTCTGATTTCTAGATTTCCAAATTGAAATTTTTGTTAAAATTGTTATAATTCTCCCGAACGAATGAATAGCCCGAATATTTGATCGTGAACAACATGATGAATCGAAACTAATCTGCATTAAACATTGTCAACCAGACAATGAATTTAATGATAAAAAATTCATAAAATTTGAAACTGGACAATCCTATGTTTATGCTGTAAAAGTTACAAATGAAATGTTGGCTAAAATTAACAAAACTCAAACGAATGGAATTTTGGAAGATAATCTAATACAAATTGATGGTCAAGCTCGTTTGGAATCGATCAATTCATGTGAAGTATCAATGCAATTGGAAAATGTAAACATTCGTTTATCCAGTACAGATTCATTTTCATCGTTTAGAGATGATGAAATTGAACTTTATGAACGACAATTACAAATTCCAATAATTTTCTCCTATAAAGATGGTATTGTAACAGAAATTTGTTCACCCGAACATGAACAAGAAGATCCATTTGTGATTAATGTTAAAAAAAGTATTATTTCCGCATTGCAAACCATCTCGCATATTGATAACAATAAAAATGATCAAACAGTAAGTAAATTTTTCAAAAAAGAAAGATTCATTAATAATTAATTGATAAAAAAAGGTTGTCGAAACTGATTATCATGGTAAATGTGATACTGATTATCATGTTAACGAAAATGGTGAAGGTCGATTTTCTGTTTTGAAACGAAAAAATTTATTAAAATG
>ERZ500997.144-NODE-144-length-19668-cov-10.845307_pt1 | contig 19668 bp, 15 predicted proteins | sample MGYA00248826_ERZ500997 | MGnify/ENA primary metagenome ERZ500997 (study PRJEB25958, sample SAMN03398524) | human skin metagenome | study: EMG produced TPA metagenomics assembly of the Human Skin Microbiome Metagenome (human skin metagenome) data set.
TGCCTCGTAGTTGATGGAAATTAATTACGGGGCTTTCGTCTGTCTGTACCTCAGCTAAACGCCCGAGTACAAACAGCCTCAGGCGCCCGCGAGTCATATTCCATTAAACAAATTAACTTTGCAAGTTCTGTCTGACACCGGCGCGTACGTGCAGAAGAATCTGACTTCCGGTACTGCTACCCCCAAACACATACTCCATAAGCCGGACTGGCTCGTCATCCACCCCGATGACCTGATAAAAAACTCATGGATTAACGTCCCGCCCCTGCCGATCATGTCTGTTCTGTTGCCAACAAAGGGCAAAAAGTGCTGCTACAAAATCAAAATCACAAAATTATATGGAAGTACCATTTTATTTTTTAGTAGTATATAGCTCACTTTTACTGTTATTACCGACGTCTTAGCTTATACATTAATTCTGTATTTCAGTTGTAAAAGGGACTTTGAAAAAATGAAAATATATATAATCAATATGGCAAAATCCGTTCAAAGAAGAACAAAAATGCAGCAATATATTGATGCACTCCCCGAACATCTTGATATCGAATTTGTTGAAGCTATAGATGGGCAAAGCCTGACAGAAAGTGAGATAACTTATCATACCAAAAAACTTTGCATGGCCACCACCAAAGGCGAAATAGGGTGTGCTCTGAGTCACATTAATGTTTACCGAAAAATGGCAGCAGAAAATATACCCGTTGCCCTGATATTAGAGGATGATGTAAAAATACCACATGATTTGTCATCAATGCTTGAAAAATTAGAAAAAAGCATAGGGCATAATGAGGTACTGCTGTTAAGCAGACCAAAAATTTATTTTAAAAAAGCTATTAACACTATTAATAATTATAAAATATTTTCTGTTTCAGAAGCGGACCTTGCCAGTAGCTACATAATAACCCATGAAGCAGCCAAAAAAATGGCTGAGTTCCTTTATCCTGTATGGCTTCTTGCGGATAACTGGGGTCTGGTAAAAGATTATAAAATCACCTCTGTTAACTGTTTAATTCCTCCTTTTTTCGAGTTTAATGAAAACGAAAAAGAAACAACAATTACAGGAAGATATATCCCAGAAATTAAAAAAAATAGAGACAAAATATGGAGAAAAATAAGAAGACGTCGCCCAGCAAGTCTGCTAATAAAGAAATTTTTCTGGAAAAGAATCATAAGGCGTTTCAATACAAAAAAATTTCCAATAATCCGTATGCCGCCTCCGGCATCCTAAATATCTGACCAAAGCTGCTATTATGAATCAGCAGTATCCTTACTCTGGCTTCTCCGGCCAATCAATATCGAGAGCTCTGATTGTGCTAATAGAGAAGCGTCTGTACATTTACTGCTGGCATCCTCTAGCTGTGTTATTCAGTCATGACATCCCCCCGCCTGTCTATTACAATCCCCCTCTATTCTCTTTCTGCTTTCTTTCTGTGAGCTGGTTTGTAGTTTTCTAAGATTAAAATATAATGATGAATAACGACAAAACATGGATTGGAGACCTGCTGGGCGGATCACTGATGAGCAAGGAAAGTCGTGTCATCGCTGAACTTATGCTAACCCATCCCAACGAAAACATCTGGCAACAACACATTATCGGACAGAACATTTTGCAGGCGTCTTCTGCCAGTACAGCGAAACGTTATGCAGCAACGATCCGGTTACGCCTGATGACGCTGGATAAAACAGCGTGGAAACTAGTTGCAGAGGGAAGCGAACGTGAGCGCTTACAACTGCTGTTTATTGCTCTGATGCTGCAATCCTCTATAGTACAAGACTTTCTGGTCGACATAGTGAATGACCTGCACAGACAGTTTAAAGGCAAACTGCCACATGATAGCTGGGGTGAATTCGTTGCTAATCACCGTCAATATCCGGTGCTTTCCCGCTACTCAGATGCCTCCATCACTAAAATGGGTAATAACCTTGTAAAAGCACTTGCTGAGGTAGGTTATCTTGATACCCCACGTCGCCGCAATCTTCAGGCAGTATTTTTACTGCCTGAAATAAAAGAAGTATTGCAACGCCTCGGGCAACAGGATTTGATTTTTATTCTGGAGGGAAACCGTGATCGATTCCATACTTGACTACCGCCTTTCGCAGATTCAAAGCCGCATCAGAGAAGACCGTTTTCTTAAAAATCATGGTTCAGGTAATGAGATTGGTTTTTGGATTTTTGATTATCCTGCGCAGTATGAACTTCAGGTCCGCGAGCATCTGAAATATCTGCTGCGCAACCTGAAAAAAGATTATCAGTTCACCCATATCAATGTTTTCCGGGTGATTACTGACATGTTAGCTGAACGCGGATTATTTGATCGCGTTTGTCAGCAAGAGATAAAAGTCGGCCCCGAAGTGCTGAAAAAGCAACTCGCCGGGCCACTTAATCAGAAAAAGATCGCCGATTATATCGCAAAAAATGTCAATCTATCGGCCCAAAATTTCGTCATTTTAACGGGCATGGGTAATGCATGGCCACTGGTCCGTGGCCATGAACTGATGAGCGCATTGCAGGACGTTATGAGTTCTACTCCCTTATTGATGTTTTACCCAGGCACTTACGGCGGCTATGACCTCTCCCCTTTGGCAGGTATTGATTCACGGAACTATTATCGCGCCTTCAGACTGGTGCCCGAACATGGACCAGCGGCGACATTAAATCCTCATTGAAGAGTACAGCATGAATATTGAAGGAATCTTTGAAAAACCCCTAACACGTAACATTAACGGCGTTGTAAAAGCCGAACAGACAGATGATACCAGCGCGTGGATTGAGCTTGATGAATATGTAATTACCCCCGAACTGGAAGTCCATCTGCATCACTTTTTCGATGCTTATGTTCCTGCTACCGGCCCGGAACAGGTGCAATTGGAAAACAAAATTGGCGTATGGGTCTCAGGCTTCTTTGGTTCAGGTAAATCACACTTTATCAAGATCCTGTCTTACCTTTTGTCTAACAGACAAGTCAGCCACAATGGCATAAAACGCAATGCCTGCGCTTTCTTTACAGACAAAATTAAAGACGCCTTGCTGCTGGCTGATATCAACAAAGCGGTGCATCACCCTAACGAAGTTATCCTGTTCAATATTGATTCCCGTGCCAATGCTGATGATAAAGAAGACGCCATACTGAAGGTCTTCCTGAAGGTATTTAATGAGCGCGTCGGTTACTGCGCGGACTTTCCCCATATCGCCCACCTCGAGCGCGAGCTGGATAAACGCGGCCAATACCAGTCGTTCAAAGCGGCTTACGCAACGATAACTGGCGCAAACTGGGAGGATGATCGCGACGCTTACTACCTCAATAGCCATGCAATGGCAGAAGCACTTAGCCAGACGATCGGTCAAAGTGTTGAAGCCTCGCGCCAGTGGGTTGAACAGTTGGATAAAAACTTTCCACTGGATATTAATAACTTCTGCCAGTGGATAAAAGAGTGGCAGGGTGAGAACGGTAAAAACCTCCTCTTTATGGTAGATGAAGTCGGGCAATTCATTGGCAAGAATACCCAAATGATGCTTAAGTTGCAGACCATCACCGAAAACCTTGGTGTAATCTGCGCTGGGCGCGCATGGGTCATTGTCACCTCGCAGGCAGACATCAATGCCGCCATTGGTGGTATGAGCAGTCACGACGGGCAGGATTTCTCCAAAATTCAGGGCCGTTTCTCCACACGTCTGCAACTTTCCAGCGCCAACACCTCTGAGGTTATCCAGAAACGTCTGCTGATAAAAACTGATGCCGCTAAAGCCGCGCTGGCTAACGTGTGGCGGGAGAAAGGCGATATTCTGCGCAACCAGTTGGCGTTTGATTTAACGACAACAACCTCACTGCGCCCATACACCAGTAAAGAGGAGTTTATTGATAATTACCCGTTTGTGCCGTGGCATTATCAGATCCTGCAAAAAGTCTTTGAGTCTATCCGTACCAAAGGTGCAGCCGGTAAACAGTTAGCGATGGGTGAACGTTCTCAGCTGGAAGCTTTCCAGACCGCAGCCCAACAGATTGCCACACAAGGTCTTGATTCCCTAGTGCCGTTCTGGCGCTTTTACGCAGAGATTGAAAGTTTCCTTGAGCCAGCAGTAAGCCGGACGATTACCCAGGCATGCCATAATAGTATTCTTGATGAATTTGATGGTAACTTGCTGAAGACATTATTCCTCATCCGCTATGTCGATGTACTGAAAAGTACCTTTGATAACCTGGTCACACTATCGATTGATAAAATCGATAGCGACAAGGTCGCACTGCACCGCCGCGTTGAAACCAGTTTGAATAGGCTGGAACGAGAGATGCTGATTGCCTGTGTAGAGGACAAATACGTCTTTCTCACCAACGAAGAAAAAGAGATTGAAAACGAAATCCGCAATATTGAAGTCGATTTTTCGGCGATCAACAAAAAACTCAAATCGATCATCTTTGATGACATCCTGAAGCATAAACGCTATCGCTACCCGGGAAATAAGCAAGATTTTGATTTTAGTCGTTTTCTGAACGGGCATCCTCTGGATGGCACGATGCACAGCGATCTGGTCGTGAAGATCATTACCCCGAAAGATCATACCTATACATTTTACAATAGTGATGCAGCCTGCCGCCCGTACACCGCAGAAGGTAATGGCTGTGTATTGATTCGCTTATCTGAGGACTCCCGTGTCTGGAGTGACATTGACCTCGTTGTGCAAACGGAGAAATTTCTCAGAGACAATGCGGGGCAACGCCCTGGACACACCAGCCTGCTATCTGAAAAAGCACGGGAAAATAGCACCCGCGAAAAAACATTACGCATACAAATAGAATCTCTTTTTACTGAAGCGGAAGTCTGGGCAATTGGTGAGCGTTTGCCAAAAAAATCGTCCACACCGACCAGCATCATAGATGACGCGTTCCGCTATGTGATTGACAACACGTTCCAACATTTAAAAATGTTACGCGCATTTAATGGCGATATTACGCATCAAATCCGCGTCTTATTAACCACCGAAAACAATACTGAGCTGGATCTCGGCGAAATGGAACAATCCAATCCCGACGCGATGAATAAAATCGAAACCTGGGTCAGTGATAATATTAAGTACCATAAACCCGTTTATCTGCCCGATATCCTGGACCACTTTGCGCACCGCCCTTATGGCTGGCCGAAGGATGAAGTCAAACTACTGGTGGCCCGGCTGGCGCAAAAAGGCAAAATCAGTTTTAGTCAGCAGAACAACAATCTTGAATTAAAACAGGCCTGGGAATTGTTCAATAACCACCGCCGTTACAGTGAGTTACGCCTGCATATCATTCGCCGACACGACGAAGCTCAAATCATCAAAGCGGCGAAAATCATGGCGGACGTCGCTCAACAGACGTTTAATCAACGGGAAGAACCGGCACTGGTGGAACATATCCGCAATGTGCTGAACGGATGGAAACAAGAGCTGGAGATTTTCAAAGCCAAAGCGGAAAGTGGCAACAACCCAGGCAAACAAGAGATTGCAGAAGGCTTTCGGCTGATTAACGCCATGCTCAACGAGAAAAAAAATTTTGATCTGATCGAAAAGGTCACCAGCCAGGCAGATGCGCTACAGCGTTTCAGCGAAGACCGCGAAGACCTGGTCGACTTCTACCGCAAACAGTTCACGACCTGGCTGAAGCTGGGAGACGCACTACAGGGCAGCTTTAAAGCCAACCGCAGCGCACTGGAAAAAGATGCCGATGCACTAAACGCGTTAACAGAGCTGGAAAATATCTGGCAGATGGCAAAGCCTTACCAGCATCTGAACCGTATCACGCCATTTATTGAGCAGGTTGCGCGTATTAACCATCAGCTTGTTGAACAGCACCGCCAGCAGGCCCTGCAACGGATTGACGTTTGTATTGAAGAGAGCCGCCAACGGTTACTTGAAGCAGATGCCCCGGCGGATCTGCAAAACCGTATTCTGCTGCCGATGCAAAAAAGCCGCGCCCGTGCTGAACAGAGCCAGTCGATACCCGAAATCCTCGCTGAACAGCAGGAATCCCTGGCGTTGCAAATAGACGCAGATCAACAGATCAACCTGTGGATTGACGAACTCCGCAAAAAACAACAGAGACAGCGGCCACTGCCTCAGGAGGCAAAGCAACCACAGCAATCCTATACAGCCGGCAAACCAGCCACTGTGCAACCGATTCTTAAGAAAACTCACCTGGTCAATGTCGCAGGCGAAATACGCAAAGCAACGGGGAGTGAAGTGCTGGAAACCGCAGAGCAAGTTAAAAAAGCACTCGAAATACTAAGTAAAACACTGCTAGCAGCCATTACAGCCGGTGACCGCATTCGCCTTCAGTAAACGGACTTTAGGGCAGCATCCTGCCGCCCTCTAAAGGATCTCAATGAATACCCATAACATCAAAAAATATGCCCCAAAGGCGCGCAATCAGTTCCGTGATGCGGTGATTCAGAAGCTCACCGCACTGGGTATCACGGTTGATAAAACAGGTAACCTGCAAATTGTCAAGGGTGAAATTATCGGCGGAGACGTGCGTTACGGGCAGTTTAACCACCCCAAATCCACGCTTACCCGCCGCAACAGACTGGCAAAACACGCCCGCGAACAGGGCTTTGATGTGCTGGCTGAACACTATGCCTATACTTGGTTTAACCGCCTGTGTGCTATCCGTTATATGGAACTGCACGACTATCTTGACCACGGCTTCCGCGTGTTATCGCACCCCGCTAACCCAATGGGTTTTGAGGTGCTGGACCATGTGGCACAGGTCGCCGAAAGCCTGAGGCTCGACAAATCACATCTGGTAGAGATGAAGCTTGCCGGTAATAAGGACGACGCGCTATACCGTGAACTGCTGGTGGGCCAGTGCCATGCCCTGCATCGCACCATGCCTTTTCTGTTTGAAGCAGTGGACGACGAAGCAGAACTGCTGCTGCCGGATAACCTGATCCGCACTGACTCCATCCTGCGCAATCTGGTGAGCGATATCCCGCCACAAGAGTGGAACCAGGTTGAAGTGATCGGCTGGCTGTATCAGTTCTATATCTCTGAGAAAAAAGATGCCGTCATCGGCAGAGTAGTTAACAGCGAAGATATTCCCGCCGCCACTCAGCTGTTCACCCCAAACTGGATTGTGCAGTATCTGGTGCAGAACTCCGTTGGCCGCCATTGGCTACAGACCTACCCGAACTCGCCACTGAAAGGCAAAATGGACTACTACATTGAACCGGCAGAGCAGACAGCAGACGTGCAGGCACAGCTGGCAGCCATTACCCCAGCCAGCATTGCACCGGAAAGTATCAAGGTGCTCGACCCCGCCTGCGGATCTGGCCATATTCTGACTGAAGCCTACAACGTCCTGAAACATATTTATCAGGAACGGGGCTATCGCGGGCGTGATATTCCGCAGCTGATTCTGCAAAATAATCTATTTGGCCTCGATATCGACGACCGTGCCGCGCAGCTCTCCGGCTTTGCACTGCTGATGATGGCACGCCAGGATGACCGCCGGATATTCACCCGCAACGTGCGTCTGAATATTCTCTCCCTACAGGAGAGTCCGCACCTGGATACCGTTACCCTTTGGCAACAGCTTAACTTTCATCAGCAAAGCCAGCCGGGCAGCATAGCTGATATGTATGCGCCAGACACTGGGGCAGCACACAGCGACAGCCCGCACTATCAGCTGCTCGAGCGCACGCTGACGTTATTCGTTCATGGCAAAACCCTGGGCTCGCTGATTCAGGTGCCACATGAAGAAGAAGCGGAATTAAAAACCTTGTTAGACGCCCTGTACCGGCTGGCGCAGGAAGGCGATACTCACCAGAAAGCGGCCGCTCATACGTGTATTCCTTATATTCACCAGGCATGGATACTGGCGCAGCGCTACGATGCGGTAGTAGCCAACCCGCCGTATATGGGCAGTAAGGGGATGAACAGCGAGCTGAAAGCCTTTGCTAAAAAACAGTTCCCGGACAGCAAATCTGATCTGTTTGCCATGTTTATGCAACACGCCTTTTGTCTGCTAAAAGCGCATGGCTTTAATGCGCAGGTGAATATGCAGTCGTGGATGTTTTTATCAAGCTATGAATCGCTGCGCAAATGGCTGCTGGACAATAAAACGTTTATTACCATGGCACACCTGGGTGCCAGAGCGTTTAGTCAGATATCGGGGGAAGTGGTCCAGACAACGGCCTGGGTTATATTAAACATATCTAATAAAAACTACCGTCCTAGTTATTTCAGATTAATTAATGGAAATGCAGTTACCAAAAAAAAATCTTTACTATCTAAAAGTCACTTTTTTAAAGAACAGTATCAAAATAACTTAAAAAATATTAAGGGCAGCCCTATCATTTACTGGCTCGATAGCAAATTTATTTCAATGTTTAAAAATAATTCTTCTTTAGTTAAAGCAATATCTTTTCATAGAGGAATTTCCACTGGAAATAACGAAAAATTTTCTCGTCAGTGGCAGGAAGTTTCTTTCATGAAATTTTGCTATAATGCAAAATCAAGAGAAGAAGCTTTATTCAGTAATGGAAAATGGTTCCCTTATAATAGAGGGGGTGGTTTTAAAAAGTGGTTTGGTTTAAGCAGTGATATTATTGACTACGAAAAAAATGGTCAAAACATGCGTAATGACGCCTCAATTGGATTAACCCCGGGATTCAGACATGACGGCGCTGGAGAATACTTTGCAGAAACTATTACGTGGACAGCACTAACGTCAGGAATTCCATCATTTAGATTATTAAATAATGGTTATATTTTAGGACATAAGGGTTCATCAATCAAAACAACTGATAACAACAGACTAGCACTTTTAGGATATTTAAACAGTTCCTTAGCACAAGAAATTCTTACATCTCTTAGCCCGACATTAGATATTACTATTTCACAGTTAAGTTCATTACCTACACCTCCAGCTAATGATTCAGATATCGTTAGAAAAAATGTTGACAGACTTGTCAAACTAGCCATTGAGGACTACTCCTGGCAAGAGCCTTATTGGTTTTTCAAAAAACCTAAACTACTTACAAAAGATCTAAACAAAAAATCATTAATAGTTTTATTAAAAGAAGTTGACAAAAAGTATACCCATACCGCCTTAGAAGTCAAAGCACTTGAAGAAAATATAAACTCTTTCTTTATTGAACTTTTCAAAGTTGATGCAAATATTTCAGCCGCAGTCCCACTATCAAAAATAACGTTGAATAGTAATTTATTTTATAGGTATTCTAATTTAACCGAAGTAGAACAAAAAAAGCATAACCAATCTGAAACACTATCCGAACTCATCTCTTACACCATCGGCTGCATGATGGGCCGCTATTCTCTTGATCGGGAAGGCTTAGTCTATGCCCACGAAGGCAATAAAGGCTTTGCCGAACTGGTCGCTGAAGGCGCCTATAATACCTTCCCGGCGGATAACGATGGCATTCTGCCACTGATGGATGATGCCTGGTTTGGCAACGATATTACCCTGCGTTTAAAGGAGTTTGTCCGCACCGTCTGGGGTGAAGAACGGTTGCAGGAAAACCTCGCGTTTATCGCCGAAAGCCTTTGTCTGTACGCGATTAAGCCCAAAAAAGGGGAATCCTCTCTGGATACCCTGCGCCGCTATCTTTCCGCGCAGTTCTGGAAAGATCACCTGAAGATGTATAAAAGGCGCCCCATCTACTGGCTATTCAGCTCGGGTAAAGAGAAAGCATTTGAGTGTCTGGTCTACCTGCATCGCTATCACCAAACAACGTTACCCAGAATGCGTGCTGAATATGTGGTGCCGCTGCTGGCGCGTTATCAGGCAAATGTTGATCGCCTGAATGAACAGATCGGCATCGCATCCGGTGGCGAAGCGACACGCCTGAAGCGCGAACGCGATAGTCTGAGCAAAAAATTTAACGAATTGCGCCGCTTCGATGACCGCCTGCGCCACTACGCCGACAGGCGCATCACCCTCGATCTCGACGACGGTGTTAAGGTCAACTACAGCAAATTTGGCGACCTGTTAGCCGATGTCAAAACCATTACTGGCCGTGCGCCAGACATCATTTAACATTACGCACCATCGGACTAACACCGGCGATGCTTTAGGCCATTCAATGCGGCCACCCGTGCAGGTTCATGATAAGATCGTGCCGTGTTATGTCATGTGCGGCAACCCCAGTGCCACGGGATCATGTCAGAACACCGGACTGAGCGCTGTTGTGTCCTGGCGATACTGCACTCACCGTAACAACATAGGATTGTGACCTTGCAAAATCAGGAACTTATTGCCGGACTTAATGCAAAATTTGCCGACTATCATATCGTTTTCTGGCATGACCCCGATCAACGTTTTGTCGAAAAACTCGACCAGCTGCAACTTGACAACGTGACGTTGCTTAATATGAACAACGCCTCGCAGCTGGCGGTTAAAAAACGGATTGAAATTGATGAGCCAGAACAACAGTTCCTGCTGTGGTTCCAGCATGGTGTGCCATCGCCCGAGCTTGACTGGCTGCGTGATATTCGCCTCTACAGTACTGAATTCCATGCCGATTTTGCGGCGATTACGCTTAATGCGTTAGGTATTACACAGCCTGACCTGCGCGACCATATTCAGCGTCATAAATCATTTTTTAAAAAAGACAAATATATTCAGTCGCTTAAGCCATGGATTAACCAAAACGAACAGGAAACAGCAGCGTCGCTGGGCAAGAAAATGCTGGCGGTCATCGTGGGATCTGGGTCCTGTAAAACAGAGGACATTCTGTTCAGCCTGATTAGCCAGTATGTCAGCCAGCAACAGGATAGCGCCGCTGAGCTGGAAAAAAACCAGGCCATGCTCAAACGCCACGATCTCTTAAGCGTACTGTGGCAGATCGTGCATCATGAGCTGGGTTATCAGGCAGAACAGCCGTCGCTGGAAAATCTGATACTGACGTTGTTCTGTACTGACCTGGCGGCGCAGGCCGATCCGCAACAACGAGAATGGCTGGAAAATAATGTGTTGGCCACCGCCTCCGGCCGGTCATCAGCACTGGCATTTATGGTCAGCTGGCGTGCCGATCGCCGTTACCAATCTGCCTACGATTATTGTGCACAGCGTATACAGGAAGCACTGCGGCCTGAAGATCATTATCGCCAGAGTTCTCCCTACGTTTTGCACGAATGTGAAACCACAGAGAGCATCGAGCAGACAATTATCCGTGCACTGGTGAATCAGTTACAGGAAGAGAGCACCACACTGGATCGCGAGGCGTTCAGGAAATTACTTTCCGAACGGCAGAGCAAATACTGGTGCCAGACCCGGCAGGAATATGACGCTATCTACGATGCGCTGCGCCAGGCAGAGCGCTTACTGCATTTACGTAATCGCTACATTGATGGTTTCCATTACCCGGATAGCGCAAGGTTCTGGCAAGCTTATTGCCAGGAACTGTTCTTATTCGATCAGGCCTACCGCCTGTTTAACGAGGCTGCACTATTAGTACACAGCAAAGGCGCGATGATCCTTAAAGGCCTGGATGACCATATCGAAGCGCTCTACGCTAACTGGTATTTGGCTGAGCTAAGCCGCAGCTGGAATCAGGTACTGGCAGCCGAACAACGCATGGATGACTGGCGCATCCCCGGTATTCCACGGCAACAAAACTTCTACAAAAACGTGCTCAGGCCGCAATTTAATACTTCCCAGGTCAAACGTGTCTTTGTCATTATCTCGGATGCGCTGCGCTACGAAGTTGCAGAAGAGCTGGCCAGTCAGATTAAAAAAGAGAAGCGCTTTAGCGCTAAGTTGCGTTCCCAGACCGGGGTGTTGCCAAGTTATACCCCGCTGGGGATGGCAGCTTTGCTCCCACATGCGCAATTACATTATCAACAAGGAAATAGTGATATCGTCTATGCAGACGGCTTATCGACTGCCGGCATGTCCAACAGAGATGCTATCCTCAAGAAATACAAAGGAATGGCCATCAAATCAGAAGACCTGTTGCAATGGAACAATCAGGAAGGCCGCGACCGTATTCGTGATGCGCAGATCGTCTATATCTGGCATAACACCATCGATGCAACGGGAGATAATGCCGCTACCGAAGAGAAAACCTTTGAGGCATGCCGCCTGGCGGTGAACGAACTGAAAAAGCTGGTGACCCGCGTCATCAACCGCCTTAATGCGACACGGATTATTGTCACGGCGGACCATGGCTTCTTGTTCCAGCAACAGCCACTGTCCCGCCAGGATAAAACCACCCTGCCACTCAAACCAGAAAATATAATTAAGAACCACAAGCGCTTTATTATCGGTTACCAGCTTCCTGATGATAATTTTTGCTGGAAAGGCAAACTGAATGATACAGCCGGCGTGGCTGATGACGCTGAATTTCTGTTGCCAAAAGGCAGTCAGCGTTTTCATTTTTCCGGTGGCGCGCGTTTTGTCCATGGCGGAGCAATGTTGCAGGAAATCTGCGTTCCGGTGCTCCAGATCAAAGCCTTGCAAACACCGGCTGCCAAAAAACAACCGCAACGCCGCCCCGTTGATATTGTTGCCCGCCATCCAATCATCAGGCTGGTGAACAATATTGATAAAGTCAGCCTGTTGCAGACAGTTCCGGTAGGTGAACTTTACGAGCCTCGCACCTTAATCCTCTTTATTGCCGACGAAAACAAGAACGCCGTTTCCGGCAAAGAGAAAGTATGCTTCGACAGCGATAACAGTGCTATGGATAAACGAGTGCGCGATGTCACACTAAAACTGATTGGCGCTCACTTTAACCGGCGCAATCAATACTGGCTGATTCTGCAGGATGAACAAACCAAAACCGACTATCAAAAATACCCTGTCACGATTGACCTGGCATTTCAGGATGATTTTTTTTAAGTGAGACAATATGCAGCAACATACTGATTCACCCTTTCCAGCAATATCCGAAGGGAAATTCGCCTCAACCGAAGGGCATGATCTGGATGGATTGCTCAACCAGCATTTTCGGGGTCGTGTGGTGCGTAAGGACCTGACCAAACAACTTAAAGAAGGGGCCAATGTTCCCGTCTACGTCCTGGAGTACTTGCTCGGTATGTATTGCGCGTCTGACGACGACGACATTGTTGAGGACGGTTTGCAGAAGGTTAAGCGTATTCTTTCCGATAACTATGTCCGGCCGGATGAAGCGGAAAAAGTGAAATCCTTAATTCGCGAGCGTGGGGCTTATAAGATCATCGATAAAGTGTCGGTAAAACTAAACCAGAAGAAATATGTTTATGAAGCCCAGCTTTCCAACCTCGGGATCAAAGATGCGCTGGTATCCTCTGAGATAGTCAAGGATAACGAGAAACTGCTGACCGGTGGCATCTGGTGCATCATCACCGCTCACTATTACTATGAAGAAGGGCAGAAAACCTCACCCTTCTCATTGAGAACATTGAAACCAATTCAGATGCCAAGTATGGGCATGGATGAAGTGTTTAACGCGCGGACGCATTTTAGCTGCGATCAGTGGATTGACGTGCTGCTGCGTTCAGTCGGTATGGAGCCCGTTAATATAGAGCAACGTACTAAGTGGCATCTTATTACCCGCATGATTCCTTTTGTAGAGAGTAACTACAACGTTTGCGAACTTGGCCCTCGCGGCACGGGTAAAAGCCATGTTTACAAAGAGTGCTCACCAAACTCTCTGCTGGTTTCTGGCGGACAAACTACAGTTGCCAACCTGTTCTACAACATGGCCAGCCGCCAGGTCGGTTTAGTCGGGATGTGGGATGTCGTCGCATTCGATGAAGTCGCCGGAATCACCTTCAAAGATAAAGATGGCGTGCAAATCATGAAAGATTACATGGCATCTGGTTCTTTTTCACGTGGCAGAGACTCTATTGAGGGTAAAGCGTCGATGGTGTTTATCGGTAATATCAACCAGAGCGTGGATACGTTAGTCAAAACCAGCCATCTGCTGGCTCCTTTCCCGGCAGCAATGATTGATACCGCATTTTTCGATCGCTTCCATGCCTATATTCCCGGCTGGGAAATACCAAAAATGCGCCCTGAATTTTTTACCAATCGCTATGGACTGATTACTGATTACCTTGCGGAATACATGCGAGAGATGCGCAAGCGCAACTTCTCCGATGCAATCGATCATTTCTTTAAACTCGGGAATAACCTTAACCAGCGCGATGTTATTGCTGTTCGTCGTACTGTATCGGGATTACTCAAACTTCTTTATCCCCACGGCAGTTATAACAAAGAGGATGTGCGTGTTTGTCTGGTATACGCACTGGAAGTTCGTCGTCGCGTTAAAGAACAACTTAAAAAGTTAGGCGGGCTGGAATTCTTCGATGTGAACTTTAGCTACACCGATAACGAAACGCTGGAAGAGTTCTTTGTCAGCGTGCCAGAGCAAGGTGGCAGCGAACTGATTCCAGCAGGTATGCCTAAGCCTGGCGTAACACATCTGATTACCCAGGCTGAAAGCGGAATGACCGGGCTGTATCGTTTTGAAACTCAGATGACCGCGGGCAATGGTAAACATTCGGTCTCAGGAATTAGTTCTAATACGGCAGCCAAAGAGGCTATCCGGGTAGGTTTTGATTATTTAAAAGGAAACCTTAATCGTATCAGCGCTACCGCAAAATTTTCAGATCATGAGTATCATCTGCATGTCGTGGAACGCCATAGCACCGGCCCCAGCATTGCGACCAGCCTCGCGGCACTCATTGCTTTTTGTTCAGTATTGCTGGCAAAACCTGTGCAAGAGCAGATGGTGGTGCTGGGCAGCATGACGCTTGGTGGTGTGATTAACCCAGTGCAAGATCTGGCAGTATGCCTGCAGGTGGCATTCGATAGTGGTGCAAAACGGGTACTGTTACCCATGGCATCAGCAAAAGACATTGCAACAGTCCCAACAGAACTATTTACCAAGTTCCAGGTTAGCTTTTACTCTGACCCTGTTGATGCTGTATACAAAGCATTAGGCGTTAATTAACGTGTTTAGATGCTATACCATTCATAGCAGTATCCTGAATGGCATAACAAAATATAAGCCCGGATGTTTTATCACTGATGTGGTCGAATAAACAGGGCACACTAACTAACGCACACAAAGGCTAACGACTGCCGGGCTTATCTGCCCCGTGCAATGGACAGTCGGCGACCTGCCCGGGACTTTTATGGCTCCGAATTGTTAACCGGATAAACACGAATTGTACTCAGGCAAATCTAAAAACTGTAATATTTGGCGGAAAATACGCGATAAGCGGGAAGCTAATGGGGAAAATATAATATAAGGGCAAAAATGCAATAAATATTGCCTGTGAATTAAAGACAGACCGCTAATCGGTTTACCGGATGACAAAATTTGAATTGATAAAACAGTGTCAATAAGCAGTGTAAAAGATAAAGCAGTACAGGAAGATAAATCCGGCAGTCAAAAAGCCTCTGGCAGACCTGTATATATTATTTATTTTTAGGAAAGAATACCTGATGTTGACCTCAAAACAATCACAGTTTTCGTGACTAATTCATTTTCTCAGATAATGAAAAGTCTGACAGTTAGCAATATGCTAACTTTTATTTTGCTGTGATTTGTAGTATTGACTTTCTACACTGGTATAACTGGTATAGAGTAAAGAATAGAATTGGCAGATGAATCACAGCAATCAGTGCTGACAGCAACAATGATTCATACTTTACTTTGCCCTGGAAGCAATTATTGTCTTTCTTATAACAGGATAAGTGACAGAACACATCATAGAGATTTCTTTCTGCGATTTGCCCATGGACAATAGTCGTGATATTTGAAACTGAACAGGGGTTAATTCAGGAAAAAATGCCTACAATTCGGGGTAATGATCGAAATGAAATATTTCCATAGTGCCGGTCTCTTGTAAAACTGTCCCGAATATTGAATTTCTCTTTCCCGGTTCATAGCTAATCAGATATAGCCATCCCCGTATCCTCCAGTACTTCGGCAGCTTCATTTTTCAGCTTTTCATCTATACGAGCTATACGAGCGCGGATAAATGCATTGGCAGTCATACAGACCTCCGTTAAGTTAACTTAATTAGTGTAGCTCATTTGAGCTACAAAAAAGGGATGTTTGTATAACGTTCAAAAAGCAAAAGCCCGGAGTGCAGGGCTATATCCGGGTGGCATTTCGCAAATCTGATTATTTTCACACGACAATCAGATAACGGGCTGCCTGTAATATGAGACATGTGATAAAGTGCTTCCGGGCGCCTGAGGCTGTTTGTACTCAGGTGTTTTGCTGAGGTACAGACAGACGAAGGCCCCAGGCTAATTAACATCAACCTGAGTTAACATCAACCTGAGGCAATCTATATGTACCAAGCAATACATATACTAGCCTCTTACATGCCGCAGGGCAAGGAGAAGCAGGCTATGAAGCATCGAACGGTCACCTTTATCATTGTAAGCATTACGCTGTTAGCGATAATACTGGCAATGCGGAGGGATCTCTGTGAAATCCGGTTCCGAACCGGTAACACAGAATTTGCTGCTTTCATGGCTTACGAAACCAGGTAAGAGCACAAGGCAGGGAGCAATCCCTGCCATCTGTGTTGCAAGGTTCATATGCCTTCAGGCGCCCACCCTTTCAGAGCGATGTTAATCCGGCACTTTCTTACACGGAAACGACCCGATTATCTTTGGGGCGTCCATGCTGTACTGGAGCAACTGGACGTTGAACCATGCTTTGCCATTACGCTTGATAAACTCAAACCCGTAATTATTGCCATCTCTGGCTGGCATCAGACCCATTTCTAATTTGATATTGGCATAGTCACCCGGTTCACCCAAAAAATATACTTTTTGAGATGTTACCGTTTCGCCATTAATTACGGTCATACCATCACCGGTTAAGCGATATCCAGCACATTGTATATCATCAGCCATTGCCGGAGCGCTGACACAGAGAAACACCACCATAAAAATACGTTTCATTAAAATCCTATATTTTTTGATGATTTAGAAATGATATCAGCCGCACCCCGCGCCTGACACATCATGTCCATGTACCATGCCTGACCTCTGGTATCGCCAGTGTACATAATCCCGTTCACGACATAAATGCCATCTGTGGCGATACTCTCAGGCTGAGCAGTCGCCCCAGCTGTAGTGAGGTTGCCATTGGTGTTGTTATCCGTGAAGCGGCCCTTTAACTTCGCAATATCCTGTTCTGCCAGCGGCGTACGGTATACAGAGGCCTCGTCTAACTTAATCAGGCCGATGCGCCAGTGCTTTTGCAAGCTTATCCACATTGGCTTTCAGGTCATCAATATTTTTACGTGCCTGATCGAGCTCCGGTTTCCAGCTGTTCCAGTCAATCAATGATTTTCCGCCTTCCTTCCATGTCACATAGTCTTCAGTGAGTCCCGGCCAGTACAGCCCAGTCATCTAACGTTAATGCGCCTACAGTGGCCAGGAATGATGCTATCCAGTACGAAAAATGGGAGCTGTATTTTTCCATTCTGATTATCTCCACCGCCCGTACGGGTGGCTGTGTGCAATAAAAAAGGTCCGCCGGAGCGAACCCTTGAAAAAGTGCCAGATAGCGTCTGGCGGCGCATTTGCTTATCTGGTAGTGTTGAATCGCTCAACACAACATCACCGGTTTACCACAAAGGAAGGAATTGGTTATGGACTACTACGACCCCGGCCGTTTACGCAGCTACCGCAACGCGATGATTAAAGGTGAGGCCAACAGCCTGCACGCCTATGCCCACTTGTTATCAGTGGATCATCTCAGGGACTCGCATGTGCAGTTTCTCTTTACCCTGGACGTTGATAAATTTATCCGGGCACACCTGACGCAGTTTAATTTAAAAAAAGATGAGCCCGCCTTTAAGGCCTGTATCGCCAGCCTGCGTGAAGAGCGAAGTCACCTCGAAAAACAGCACGCCTTACTCAACGCCCGCGAGGCAAAAGTCGTTGCCTCCGCTGAACTGACTCATCAGCTCGACACCTGGGGGTATATTATCAATGGGGTCAGTGTCGTGATAAGTGGTTTTGTGGTTGTTGCCGGGTTAGGTGTAGTATTAGCATCGGGGGCAACAGGAAATATCTTTGGAATGGAGGCTGGTACTGCTATGGTTCTTCATGGTTCTTCATGGTTCTTCATGGTTCTTCATGGTTCTAATAATTTCATAGAGACAGTAAAAAATCTAAAATACAACAGAAATGATACAATAGGGCCGATTAAAAATTATTATATTGCCACTGCTGAATTTTTGGGTTTTGACCCTAAGGCTGGGGCACTTGCCTATAACGTGATGGATTTATCGCTGTCGGGTTACGGTGTCATGCGTCATGTGTTAAAAGCCGACGCCTGGAGACTGTTCCGGCATATTCCTTCGGATTTTGTCAGAAACTACAATAAAGATGAGCAACACCGCGCTGACTATTGAAGCAACCGGAGATGCCATATCGATTTATAACATTCAGGAAGCATCGCAATAAACGCTCTTATTCTGCCCCGTAACCTGACCATTATTTTTGTCCCCATTTTTAGCGGGGCAAAAATAAAAAAACCGACAAGAATTAAACAATAATTCAGCAGATAGATCCAGAAATTATCGATGTCAACCATGAAGATCATATATAAATCAAAAAAGGCCATAACAAATAAAATAACAAGCCCAGTTATAAAACTACGTTTAATCTGCCGGACAGTTTCCTGGCAGGAAACATTATCTTTTTGAGACCACTCTTTTATTGATGCAATTTCTTTCTCAGTAAACCCTGCATCTCTTAATTTTGCTTCAGTTGCAGCATCGTCCATAGCACAGCTCCATGCAGTAATGCCCTGCATTTCATAGTAACGCAGACGGCTAACGTGATGTAGTGATTCAGGGTGGAAAAACGGGAGGCTGTTTGAATCTTACAAGCCGGGCAGAATATCAAAATATGGCTGTATAATCACATAAAGTGTCGGGTTTTATAATACCCGTTCAGCCAGTAAATTTATCAGCCTCATCCAAATATTGATGCAGTAATGCCACCAGCGAGGCACGATCGAGTTCCTTTGTATCTCCTTCAGAATCATCCAGCGATGGGAATAACTGTCATACCATGTGTCCCTGTGAATTTCTACCAGACCGGCAAGAGTGGCTGCTGCATACTCTGTATAACTGCTATCCTTATTTTTCTCGGCGACATCCTGAGCTGCCAGCCACACCAGCGCAGTCAGCCTTTTTACCATACGGCGCTGCAATTTAACACCTGCCAGATTCACCTGGTATATTTCCCATATTTGTCGGCAGATTGTTATCTATCTGACTGCTGTTTGCTTGCTAACTGTTCTCACAGTTGGCACGTTGCCGGGCAGAGAACACTACCCGGCTCCTTCAAAAAAGGTATTTCAGAAATATGTAATAAAAATCATATCTGTTCTGTTTCTTATTTGCTTTTATAAGGTATTTTTTAATTTTTTCTGATACTTATTCCTTATGGTCGTGCCCGGTCTAATTGAATTGAAAATTCAGTCCTCTGAAGACTGATATATTCATCATCATAAAATACAATACCCTTCAAAAAAGTATCACTTGCCAACTGATGTCTATAGATGCTATTCAGATTAATGAGAAAGTTAAGATTAGTTCATCTGATTTTTATCATAATTTACGACAATACACGTAAATAAAAAAAATCATTATTGACTTCCTCTGTTTGAGACTAGTGTTGTTTTTAAAATAAACAACTGGAAAAC
>ERZ500997.145-NODE-145-length-19632-cov-9.304388_pt1 | contig 19632 bp, 17 predicted proteins | sample MGYA00248826_ERZ500997 | MGnify/ENA primary metagenome ERZ500997 (study PRJEB25958, sample SAMN03398524) | human skin metagenome | study: EMG produced TPA metagenomics assembly of the Human Skin Microbiome Metagenome (human skin metagenome) data set.
CTTACCCGATTTTCTTCCAAATAATAATGTTGAGGGTGCTAATAATACAGTAATACAAACAATACAAAGCACAACTAATCAAATACAACAATAAACAACATTCATAACACACTGTGAAGAGTGACTGACTGAAATAATTGTTTTGTTTGTTTGGTAATTTCTTTCTCGCCAAATAATAACAAAGATCATTAACGATGATGATGGTGATGGGCATGATCAATTCTCTCGAATGATCCAAAGCGCCATCTAATGTCCATTTATGTTAATTGAAAAAATGTTTGAATTTCGATCAATTTCCGATTGAATGACAATTATCATTCTGACTAAAGAGAAAAAGGTCACTTGTCACTCAATCAAAAAATCATCACATGACAATCGATTGAAAGCCTTCGATCCACCGACTTGTTGAGCAAGTTTTTTCTGACCAAAAATAAATATTTTGTTTGGATCAATTCCTAAAGTGAACAAAAAGGCCCAAAGGCAGAAAACTTCAACGAAAAAACAAAAATCAAATCTGACATGTCCTGTTTCGTGCGTAAACCATTCAGACATGAATGAATGAACGAAAAAACATTGCCTGCCAACCTTGCAAGCAAGCACAATTCAGACACTGTTGATGATAATGATGATGATGGTGATGATTATCCCCTCAATGTGACTCGCATACGTGGTGTGCATCCAACACTTGCCAAAGAGAAATATAGGTGGAGATTGTGTTTGTATGTTCGTTCGCTATATCGTAACTAAGGACAACAGCAGCAGCAGCTCGAATCGAGGAAAAAAAGCTAACGACGCCATTTTCGTTCAGGAATCCATAACAAATGCATCGATCAAGTTTAAATAAATTTACCATTTACCAATTGTACTCGAATTTTTCTCCCGGATTATCATCATGGCTCAAAACCTAGCTTAAGCTAAACCATCATCACCACGATGGAACCACCACTAAACACGTTTCACAGAAATCGGCAAAACCGACCAAACATAATATTATTCACCAATCTAACCTAATTCTATTCACCGCACTAAAATCAATCAAACCCAGTTTCGAAAAGGGTCTGAACCTACCAAAACATAAGCATCAATCATGGCGTGAGTATCCCAATAGATTTTTTGCCCCAAACAAATTCAATATCCGATTGTTCCATTAGGTCTCAAATAATAACCACCACCAATTCTAACCATTCGAACAGCACACCATCATCATCATCATCAAACAAACGACAATCGTGTAATTCAATCCATTCGAATCCAACATCAAAGCAATTAGCCGAAATAAATGGAGTTCAGTTATCATCAGGATTATTATGCAGCCAACAATGGCTGCTTTGTTGAAGTTGAAGGCTATCATCATCAACACTATCAACATCAACATCAAATATCACAACAGCCAAATCAATTTGTTTGCTATGAATCACAGCAATTCGATCAAAAGTTATCGCATAGCCAATTTGAAACCTATCACCACCAACAACCACAGTACAGCAGTATAGCATCATCATCATCATCGAGCCCAGATAGTAACCACTACTACCAGGATGGATATTATTCATATCCATCGTCTATCGAATCACAGTCACCACCATCAGGCGATTCAAGTCCATTCGGTCAAATTGATAACAATCTCGACTCAATATTGGATGAAATAGCTGCCAACGCAGAAAATATCGACGATATTCTTCTGGCCAAAAATGAAGACGATCTATACAATCTGCTTGAAACTAGCGATCATCACTCACCATTATCATCATCATCCATCGATTTCGATGATAATCAATCGGTCGTTACGCTCAATTCGGAAACAACAACAAGTTCCTCTCCACAACGAAAACTATCAATCGATTCTAGCAGCGGATATTGTTCATTCGATTGTGATTCCATTGAAACATCGTCGTCATCATCACTGTCACCTTCACCACCCTCAACAACCAACCAATCAAATGCAGCCGCAACAGATACTAATCGAGTAAAACGACGACGAAATCGTCGATGTAAACATACTAAAGAAGAACGAGCATTGAGGAAAAAAGATCAGAATAAAAAAGCAGCCATCAAATATCGGGAACGAAAAAAGGTGCAAACGGAAACAATCGAACAGATTATCGAACAACTTGAGTATCGACGAGATGAGTTGACCATCCAATTCAGCCGAATCGAGACCGAATTCAATGTCATCCTACCACTGGCTAGACAAGCATTTCAAGTGGATCCCATTCGTGGCCAACAATTGCAGCAATTGATTCAACGACTCCAGCAGAATGGTTTCAATCAATAATTATTTATTTCATTTCAAACATTTTGATTTGCTTTGTTGACATTTCATTTCATTTCTTATTGATTTTAATTAAATAAATTCATTCATTTAGCCATTGTTCAGTAAAAAAATTTTGGAATCGACATGATTTCATCTCGAAATTTATTTAAACTTTTTCGGCATCCAAACCATGTTTGAAAAAATTCATGACAGCCTTTTCATTGCCATCTTCACCTTCGCGAAATTCCAAAATTCCGACTATACCATCCGGATTCGAACTATTACCCAAATAAAATTGTGCATCATTCACTTTAGGGAGAATTTTCTTCACAGCTTCGGTAAATTTAGCCTTTGCTTCGGCAATTTGTTCATCGCTCCATTCCAAACTCTTCCATTTTTCCTGCAATGTTTTTGTATAGGTTTTGAGATAATTTTTGAAATCGGCTTTTGAAAATGATGCCTCAATCAAACGTTGATTAAGAACCAGATCATATCCAGATTCGGTTATTTCATCGGTACCCTCATCAGCCTCTTCAGCCGATGGATTAAAACCATCAATAGCAATATCGCCTTGCTTTCGCATGACAAACTAAACCAATTTCAAATTCAAACGGTTAAATCATTGCAAAAACAAGGTGCAAACTTACTTGGCATTCAACTTCCCAGATACAATCATCGACAAGCCGAACTTTCGATGAATCGGTAAACATTTCGTCACCTAACCCAGAAAATCTTACATCAAAACATTAACCAAACAACGAGCAAAATACATACCGGTAATCAAATCCTTATAGATGATCATTTTGTATAAAATTAATTTATTTTAAAAAATTTAATAAAATTTAAAACTTTGTGAAAAAAAAATTTAAAAAACTATGTATTTTACACAGAGACGAAACTAAAAAGACCGAACAATATTTTCTGGCCACACTGAACTTGTTGTATTTAAAGGAAAAGGAAAAACACATGCAAAGTCTGCATGTGCGAGTGGTGCGTGTGTGAGTGGTGTGTGGGTTTCATGTTGATTGCACTCACACAATGCATAGAAGCACAGCTGAGAGAGTGATTTCAATTGATGAACATTAATCTGGCAAATCTAATCAATTTCAAAATTGCTTGAAATTTAAATCTTAATCACATTCAATATTCATGGATGAATCAATTAGATTGATTTAATCTAAGCTAATCTATCATCTACAGACGTATTACGCAAACTTGCGTAACAAATTCTTTGAACGGAATCCAAGCATGCCGTTTCGAATTCAGTACCGTAACACACGCCAATCAGTATAGCAAAATAAGAATCGAGAAAAATGGTCATCAAAAAATTGGATAATCGTTTGCGAATATTGATCGAAAATGGCATCATTGCCGGACATCGAACAATGTTTGTCATTGTTGGACCTAAAGCTCGTGATCAGGTTGTCATTCTTCATCAGATGCTTTCGAAATCTCGTGTAAAAGCACGACCATCCGTATTGTGGTGTTATAAAAAAGAATTGGGTTTCTCCTCGTTAGTATCCGATACATGAAATGTTCATTCTAATTTAATGTATTAATATTTTCCAATAATAGACACCGGAAAAAGCGAATGCGATTGTTGCAGAAAAAACTTAAATCGGGTGTCGAATTGGACAATGTTGAGGATATGTTCGAAACGTTCATTGCACAGACCGATATTCGTTATTGTTATTACAAAGAAACGCATAAAATTCTTGGCAATACGTATGGAATGTTGATATTACAGGATTTCGAAGCCATCACTCCCAATATATTGGCTCGAACTATCGAAACGATTGAGGGTGGTGGAATTGTTTGCGTTCTATTGAATCAGATCACTTCTCTTCGACAATTGTATACAATGACTATGGATGTACACACCAGATATCGAACCGAAGCTCATCAGGATGTTGTTGCTCGATTCAACGAACGTTTCATTTTATCACTGTCATCTTGTAAAAAATGTGTTATTGTTGATGATAAATTGGATATCGTGCCCATTTCATCCAATCTTGATGAAATTGTTGCCATACCGCGAAACGAAGAATCCGACGAAATTTCATCGCCACAGCTAAAAGAATTGCAAGAATCGCTCAAAGACACTCAGCCAATCGGTTCGATTATCAATCTTTGTCGCACTTTGGATCAAGCACAAACAGTTTTGAAATTTATCGATGTCATTTCGGAAAAAACATTGACATCCACTGTCTCGTTAACGGCTAGTCGTGGTCGTGGTAAATCGGCAGCTTTGGGCTTAGCAATAGCTGCAGCCATTGCATTCAATTATTCAAATATCTATGTCACTTCTCCTTCACCCGAAAATTTGAAAACATTATTCGAATTCATCTTGAAAGGATTCGATGCCGTTTCGCTGAAAGAACATCTTGATTATGACATTATTCAATCGACCAACGAAGAGTTCAACAAAGCAATCGTCCGTATCAACATTTACCGTGAACATCGTCAATGTATCCAATATATCCATCCTACCGATGCGGTCAAAACAAATTTTCTGGCTCAATCGGCTGAATTGTTGGTTATTGATGAAGCTGCTGCAATACCATTGCCCATTGTCAAATCCTTGATTGGACCATATTTGGTGTTCATGTCTTCTACGGTTAATGGCTATGAAGGTACTGGACGTTCTTTATCGTTGAAATTGCTTCAACAGCTTCGACAACAAAGTCGTTGTCGTTCGGATAAACAAAACAACGATGTTAACAACATTGGTGGTAGAGTTTTGCATGAACTAACTCTGAACGAATCGATTCGATATCGAAACGGTGACGATGTTGAGCAATGGCTTAATCAACTTCTTTGCCTCGACGCTAGCTGTGTCAATTCAGTGGATGCAACCGATTCGGTCGGTTGTCCCTTGCCTGCCGATTGTCAACTGTATTACATAAATCGTGATATACTTTTTAGCTATCATAAAACATCGGAAAATTTTCTGCAAAAAATCATGGCCTTGTGTGTATCGTCGCATTATAAAAATTCTCCAAATGATTTGCAAATGATGTCCGATGCTCCTGCTCATCATCTTTTCTGCCTTTTACCACCTGTTACATCGAAACATTTGAAAAAATCGCAAATTCCTCCCGTACTCTGTTTCATCCAGGTATGTTTGGAAGGACAAATCTGCAAAGACTCGATTATGGCCAGTTTATCACGCGGACAACGTGCTTCGGGTGATCTTATTCCGTGGACAATATCTCAGCAATTCCAAGATTCACACTTCGCTGAATTATCGGGCGTACGAATTGTTCGAATTGCCACCGATCCGAATCATCAGAAAATGGGCTACGGTACACGTGCATTACAATTACTTGAGGATTATTATCGCGGTCTTTACAATGTCAATCTAATCGACCAACGTTCCATCACCAATGATGAATCGGAAGAAAATCAAATCAAAAAACTGGATGAACCACTATTGTTAGATCTCAAAGAACGCAAAGCAGAAAAATTAGATTATCTGGGTGTGTCATTCGGATTGACTTCTGAACTGCTAAGATTTTGGAAAAAATCCGGCTTCATTCCAGTCTATCTACGACAAACACCAAACGAACTGACTGGCGAACATTCATGCATCATGCTCAAGCAATTGCATGTCGAAAACATCACAAACGATTGGCTGCAACAATTTTGGATAGATTTCCGGCGACGATTCATTTCATTACTTTCGTATGAATTCAGTAAATTTTCCACTACATTCGCATTGAATATTTTGCAAAATGTTCTGGTCGATTCAACCACGACAAACTCGGATCGATTGAACAAAGATGAATTATTGATCCATATCAGTGTCTATGACATTAAACGATTAGAGCTTTATTCGCAGAATTTGGTCGATTATCATTTGATTGTTGATCTATTGCCCACTATTGCTAAACTTTATTTCAACAATCGATTCGATCCCAGCTTCCATCTTTCGCATGTTCAGAATGCCATTCTCCTTGGTATAGGATTACAGCATAAAAATGTCGATTCGATTGCCGAAGAATTCAAACTTCCCGGCACACAAATATTAGGTCTTTTCAGTCGAACAATCAAAAAAATGACCAACTATTTTCGTTCGTTGAATGAAAAAGAAATTGAAAAATCCATGCAAATCAATAACGATGTTGGCCAATCATCATTGAATCCACTGCCGCAGTCATTAGATGAGGAACTTGTCGAAGCGGAAAAACTTGTCAATCAAGATGAACGTAAACGCAAAAAACAGCTAGTCAAAGATCTCAGCCAATTCGCTATCAAAGGTAATCATTTTTACTCATTAACACTAGACATTTATCATTTTTATTATTTCAAACAGGAAACGAAGATGATTGGGATCGTGCATTGAAAGATTCACAGAAAACATTGATATCCATCAAAAGTTTAGCCACCAATACCAATGCCAATGTGAATAAAATGGAAAATCAGCCGCGGATGAAGAATGCCAACAAAAACAATAATAATCATAATAATAATAATAACCGAAACAAAAAGAATAAAAAATTTCGCAGAAATTAAATCTTGCAATGACAAAGTGGACAATTTTTCAATGAACGAATCTCCTCTGCCATTGCATGATGTTTGCATCGTTGGCACGTCCAATTTTTACAATTTTGATCAATCATCGATCGGCCCGTCGCCACACAAACGTGAAATTTTGTCTGACATTTCGGACATGTGGTACTATATGGCGGAATCGATGATTGTCCACAGAATTTGCATGCAACTTTATTCGAAACGTCATTACGAATTTCATCGGGCGAATTTTTCAGAAAAATTTTCACCGCCATTTGTTGATATTTCTTTGTTTTTCTAATTATTTCTGTATTTTCTGCTTTCGAAATGTTTGTCGTTTCCCCACTACCACCAATATTGAATAAATCATTAATCCATGAATGCCACGATGTTGATTGTTGTTGTTGATTGTCTAGCGATTCCAGTTTGATGAATGCTTTCGAACAAATATCATAACATTTGTTTGCATAGGCAGTCAATGCCAGCAATGAATATATCTCCTCAACAGTTAGATATTCTTCATAATCCTGCAGATGTAGCGAGCAATTCATGGCCATTGAATACTTGCCCAGATAAAGATTACGCTGTGCAACCATATAATAATGATATGCTTCGGCACCTTTCCAAGGATCTATCGTCGCTGATCGATTACTGGCATCATTTGTGAGATCGTCATCATCATCATTATTCTGCAATAGCAATTCATCCAATTTTTCATGTTTGTTGCCTGAATTATGATTGTTCAATTTGTTTTCCTCGTGAATGAGGCCGACGAGAACATATAATTTTTTCAATAAACTTAAATCCTTAGATTTTCGAGTTTCATCAACCATTTTCATTATGATCGCCACTGCCTTTTCAATTTTGTTGGCTTTTCTAAACACCTGTATCATCTCCATATATTTATGATCACTTTCCAAATGTTGAACATATTTTTCCAGAAGAGCGTCAATATTTTTTGTTTTGTACTGTTCGGCCAATTCGGTAGCCAATTTCCACTCGTTTAGTTTAACACAGGCATTGATGGCCTTTTCAAAATTGCCAGCACGGATATACGCACGAACCGCATCCTTACAGAATGCCAATGATTCGAAAAACATTGCCATCTCCAGCAGTATCTTTTGATCATCAACTTTATCGACCAATGTGACCAGTGCATCGTATTTCTCCACCATCATATAACATTGGGCCAATTTATTGTAGGCATTGATTTTTGCGTAATAACGAATTGCTTGTTGCCAATCATGATTGTCTGCATAATATTCGCCCAAATTCATATAGACTTGTTCCAGTTCTTTATCGTGATTGGCCAAATTGTTGTATTCTGTCCAGCAAAATTAAATTCAGATTAATTCAACACTATTGACAGAATGCTAACTTACTTTCTAATAATGTTCGAACACGTTCGAAATTTCCGCTGATTTTGTTGAGCGAAATAGCTAAATCTGGGCGATCTAAGTCCAGATATTGAGATTCAGCTTCCGATAATCGGTTTTGATAGGCATAGATTTCGGCTTTTTGCAATTGCAAATCTTTAAATCGATTCAAACGTTTTATCAACTGCAATCCCTTATAATCATGAGTTTTGATCATCGTCAAATAGGCTGTTTCGATATCCAAATTCTTCAGACATTCTTCACCCAATATATTCCACAATGAAGCTAATTCGGGCATTTTAACCGCATAATTTATAGCATCGGTAACCGAGTTATTTTCATTGATAAGCGCACGAATATCATTCACATAATGAGAGGCAATATTTTCGATGAAATCATTGATATCGATTTGATTGCAATCCGATTGATAGTTATCGCTACCAATGCCAACAATCAATTGATCCAATAGAATTGTCTGCACTGATAGCTTTTCAAATGAACAAATATAACCGTCCGATGTGATTGGATCCAACATTTTCACCGCACCTTTGTACAGATTGATGACGATCATTTTGTTTTTGTCCATCAGAACAATCAAATCATTATGATCGGATGACCATTCGAATTGCCAAACATCATTCAACTTGGTCATTTCGATCCAATTTCCATCGGTCCAGGTTTGTTCGTTATTCGCTTCGAAATCATATAGATAAAATTTGAGATTTCGATCAGTTATGGCCAGTTTTGTTGAATTTCTATTCAATGCCAAGCACCATGCAACGCCATTACCCTCCATGCTGATTTCATTGGTACGAGTCATATTCGGTAACAGATATTGATGAATTTTGCCGGAATCAAAGCCAACAACGAAAAATTTTTCCGATACAGTTATGCAGGTTATTCGTTCATTGCGATCGATTATCAGATCACCCACAACAGCATTATTAACAACATTATCATTATTCATGCTCAATTCCTGATACAGATGATCACCATATAAAGATTTAAAGTTATTTTCATTATAAAGTTGTTTGAACGACCAAATATAAAATGCCGAACCATTCGATGTTACTATCACACGATTCGAATTCATACAGCAGAATCGAATGGGCAAATCGGCAGTAACCAAATGATAATCAATCAATGTTCCAATCGAATTGTACAGATTCAAACTATAAGCTTCTCTTTTATCATTGCTTTGATCGATTCGTTCGACAACAACACAATAATGATGCCAACAGGCCATCTGAACAAAATTGTTTGCCAATCGCTCATAACGTCGATTGGTTTGATTACCGAATTGCCAAAAAGTCAGATATTTTTGCTTCTTATTTTGTTCCCCATCAAAATCTTCGCGCAAAAATGATACAGAATTTGTTAGGAAACACCATGATGTTCGACGTTTCAGATTGGCAAAATACATAAATGAATCGACGGCTAGAACCAGTTTGCGGCTGTTCTTTTCCCAAGAACAATCATGAATCTCAGTGCCCGGGACTTTGGTCACCGACATTAGTTCACCTTGGTTGTTGAAAATTTTTAGAAAATTCTTGCGGTTGCCAGACGTTCCACCGCCGTAATTGCCAGTGACAGCAAACATATCGCCAATATAGTTCCATTGGATGGATGTGATTCGCATTTCACAATCGATCACTTGTGCATTATTATCCGATTCATTTTTCATCAATTGGACCACCCCATTATCGAATGCAATGATCAATGGACGAATCAACGAATGACCAAACCATTTGATGGCGATAAATTTTTCTGCCCCTTTCGTTTTGAAGGAAATTTTTCGCAGAAAATCACCAGCCTGATCGAATAAATGAATGTCCAAATCTTTGGTGCCGATCAAAATGATTTTTCCATCCGGAGACCATTCCACCTGATTCAGACTGATATTTTTCAACTCTTTTCCCCATAATCGACTACCATCAACCGACCCGGTTATTATGGCACCATCTTCATAAACGATGCATATTTTGTTTCCGTCATGCGTCCAGGCCATTCCGGTGACCAAAGATTTTTGCCTGTTGTTCACCATTTCTTCATACCACATTCCTTTGTAAAACATCCACACGATAATCGTGCCGTTTGCATCACTTGATGTAAGCTTCTGAAATTTTTCATTCCAACAAACACTTTCGACAGTTGCTTTATGACTTTCCAGTGTTTGATTCATTTGAAAATTTTTCGACGAATCATTTTTCGATGCAACTTGATTGACATTTTCCAATCGGATAACTTTCAACATTCCCGATTCGCCACCGCAAGCAATAAATTCATGTTGCCAACTCCATGCGATGCATCTTACTTGGGAACAATTCGGTATCGATATCTTTTTGTTCAAATGTACAAACATCGTCATTGTCATCTGATTAATCAACATCAAATAATAATTTCCACCAAATTTTGAATGTTTTTCGCTTCCGTTTCTATGGCTACATCTAAACATTGTGAAACTAAGCACCCAAGCACTAGATGGCGGTTCATCCAATTGTTGTTGTTGTTGGCTAATGGTGATGTGTATCACGTTTTGTTCGGCGAATTTTGTTGGATCATTTGCGAAAATAAAATGGATCCTTTAAATTATACCTTATACATTAATGGCTTCATGTCGATATTGGCATATTTTGCTGTCAAAAATATTATACCCAAAATGAGCTCAATGTTTATCGAGGCGCATTTGTTTGGCAATGATCTGTGTAAAAAAGATCAAACCAAAAAAATGTAAGTAAATCCACAAGTCAACCTAACAAGATAATAGTGTTTTTGGTTTGTTTAGTCCAGAATCTCAAGGTGTAATTGGTGGATGCGTCTATCTAATCATTTTATTCTGTTTTATACCGATACAATTCAGTCAATATAAATCATCATCGGCAATCAATCCTCATCTATCATTTATCGATCATCATTTGGTAAATTGATTTATTTTTGCCATTTGTCTCAAATATCAAAATAATCATAGCCATGTTATGTTGATATAGTTTGTTCAATTTTTAGCCGGTTTATTATCAATATGTTGTATGCTGTTTCTTGGGTTTGCCGATGATGTTCTAAATCTTCGATGGCGTATTAAATTATTGCTACCAACATTGGCCAGTTTACCGTTGTTATTGGTCTATGCATTAACCTATGATAATACAACGATTATAGTGCCAAAACCATTACGTTCATTATTGGGTTTCAGCATCGATCTGAATCTGGTTTACTATGTCTATCTATCATTGTTGGCCGTATTCTGTACGAATGCCATCAATATATTGGCCGGTATCAATGGCTTGGAAACTGGACAAAGTCTACTGATTTGTCTTTCGATCATCGTTTACAACTGTGTGGAACTTGTTCGTCAAACCGATCATTATCATTCTCATGTTTTTTCGCTGAATATGATGTTGCCATTTTTGGCCGTAACTAGCGCTCTGTTTCACCATAATTGGTATCCAGCCAGGATATTCGTTGGCGATACATTCTGTTATTTTGCCGGAATGACATTTGCCGTCGTCGGTATCCTAGGACATTTCAGCAAAACAATGTTACTATTTTTCCTGCCGCAAATATTCAATTTTCTTTATTCATGTCCGCAATTGTTTCATTTTCTGCCATGTCCGCGACATCGATTACCCAAGTAAGTTTCTCAACAATAAAAACTGAATTTTTCATTAATTTCCTCACACACACTCATCAGATACAATCAACGAACCGATCTTATGGAACCAAGTACATTCATCATTCCAAACGATATTGGTGGCCTTGCTAAACTAATGCTGAAAACATTATCGCTGTTAAGGTTAATCGAATTGCGTGAACCACCCAAATCAACTAATCAACAATGTTCAAATCTAACGCTAATCAATCTCATGTTGGTATTATTCGGACCTATGCATGAATCAAAACTAACCCGATTACTATTGATTGTACAATTTTGCGCCACTTTGATCGCATTCTTTATACGTTATGGATTAAGTGAAATATTTTATTAATGTGATTCAATAAAAATATATTTTATTTATCTATTCAATTCGATTCGATCAAATGGGTAGGGCATTTTGCGAGCAAACGAATAAACATCATCCAAATTGATTGTCTCGGTTAGGCATTTTTGTCGTAACACTAGGCAATATTTTTCGATTGATAATCGTTCGGTTTTTGATCGTTGTCGTAGTTTTGTATTCCATAAAATCCTAAATGCTTCAGCAGCTATCAAATGAATGTGACATTCGTTTAGAACAAAATCCACTCGATATTTTCTAATTATTTCAAACAAACGTTTAGCCAAATGATAAATGAATCGACAAATGATGGACGCAAAATACATTTTCTTGGCGGTTATCGACAAAGGCTGCCATTTAGTGATGAGACTTGCAAATTTCATAGCTTGTAATAAGATTCTTTGAAATATATTATCAATGACGACCGATAATGGATTTAGTTGGCAATCAAATATTTCCGGATAACAATGAAGATATAGACTTGTTAACAACAATTTCATTTGTCTCAGTAATGGAGCCAGTCGATTACAATCAAATGAGTCCATTATGCATTGATCAACAAAACCAATGAAATCGATCCGTATGACGAGTTGCTGTTGTCGGTTGATCAATGAAAATTCTCTGCCCAAAAATCTGACTGTAAAATGCTGATGATCATTTATCAATGCCTCCATATCGAAATTCATTGTTAGTTTATCTTCATTAACAATAAGATTGTAATCCGGTGATATTGTTTTCAAGTTGTTAACAAAATTTGTAGCTCTTTTTAGATCGGTCGATAAAAAGAGAAAATCGTCGGCAAACGACAGAAAAAGGTCATTATCACTGTTGGATGATTTGGATGATTGACGAAAAATCAACGACCAAATATAATTCAAATAAATCTGACATAATTCAGTGGAAAGCGGACTACCTTGTCGAATACCATGTTTAGTAAAACTACAGCTAGTTCGACGACCAAGACTGATGATTGTTTTGAAGAGATATGCCCGTAAAAGATATATTATTTTTTTGGTGTCCATTTTTTTACAACCATCAATGGATCGATCATCAACATTAATTATGCAATTGCGAACCTGATTATAGCCAAGTTGTTTGATCACAGATTTTTCATCCAAACCACAACCATCGTCTTCCATGTTGCAGAGAACAGTTTTCACTTGTTTACGGTGATAATTTTTTCTTTGTCTGATTAGATAGACATTTTTCATGTATAATCGTGCCGGTAATAAGTATTTACCAATTTGAATTCGTTTACAAACCCATTGTTTGGTTATAGAATCCAAAGCTATCAATATGATCGACATAAGTTTACTGAGATTGATTGATGGATAGCACTTTTGAAAGTCACCACGGATTATATAATAACGATCATTCTGGCCATTCAACTTCTCTTTTAATCGACAATACAAATCCAGATATGATCGATTTTGAAGATATTCGTTGCCGAAATTACGATTCAAACAGCTTAATATAGCGATGATGGATGATATTTGCTTACGAAAATTTAGATTCGAATGTTGTTTTGCATATCGAAGTCGTGTGATTGGTCGCAGTCCTCCGGATTTCGGTATAAAACGCAATGAAGAATATCTAAGGTAATCATCTAAATCTTTACATTGTAGAAGATTTTCTTTTCTCACGACCGACCAACGATTTTCATTAAAATTGGAGCGAATAGTTTGATTACAAAGTTTTGCCCAAAGATCATAACGATAATATATGAGTCTATGTTTCATTTGACGACTTTCGGTCACATAGAACTTGGATCGTACGATTTGTTTAAGTAGACGAAACAACCAACATAGTACGAGAATTTCAATCTCATTGGGTTGAACAAAAATATTCATACTGACATACATATCCTCCAACAATGGCTGCATTTGATCCAATTCCATACCATTTACAATGTCAAATATACGAAATCTAGTTATTCGACATGAAGTGAACAGTTCTTTCAGAATTCGGTAGAATGTACGATAATTTTTTTTACTACCCAACACTTGGATCGGAATGATCCGATAATAGATTGCATATATAAAACTGTTCACTTGTTTGAATGTGGTACGCATCTCCACAATATCATCTGTCCGCTTGTTCAATGGACAACATTGACGTAAGATAGATTCAAAATTGGTATTTTGAATATTATCATAAATTGTAACCAAATATTCATCAATTCGATAGGGAAAATTTTTCTCCAAAAATTTGGCTTTATCGCCAAATATATGCTGATGTGCTTGAGATAGCCAATCTTTATTATCTTTTATCGGAATGAATGGAAATTCATTTTGAGATCGAAACATGATTCGGCCGGAAGATTGTCGTGAATAAAGCATATCGGCACGATTTAATGGTGATGATCGGCCATACAATCCCAAGAATCGTTTCTCTTGCTTTTGATCTGTTTCGAGTTGTCTTGTCAATGGATCATCATCGTTGTCATCATCATTGTCATCATTATCGTGTGTAGCAGCATTCAACAGTGAACGATAATCTGGTGGTACGTCATTCCAATCATTATTCATTTGGGCTCGATGCGGTTTGATTTGCTGGGTTGATAAATTGATTGGTAATTGTTTTCCCATTAATAAAAAATAATAATTGCATTTATTATTATAATGATATATACTGGCATTTTTCGCCAATCTTTTCGCCATTTTTTCTCCAATCAAATTGTTCAATACGATCATATTTGACATGGCATTTTCAGTCGAATTTGTTTTGAACCTTTTTATTAAATTTTGAAGTTTATCATCATCAATACGGTTCGATTTCATCAACCCGAACAAATATGACGGATCTTCGTTTGTCACAAGAAACGTACAAGACAAAAACAAACGAAATTCACAAGAAATAACGTCATGAATTTCGGGCGAGAAAATGAATCTGACTAGTATCTCCATCAAAGAATAATGATAGCTATAATGTTTTTTTAGAATTTTGTTCAGTTCCATTTTTCAGATCAACAGGGAAGGAAAACAAAACAGCAGTGAAATTTACTAATTAATTTCAAATCCAATTCACTGAATACACAGGTGAGAATTTTGCTATTTTGACATCATACTATTGTGACACAAATGACACCAATCCATCAATCAATGTATCGAGACATGATCATCATTCGAATGATAATGAATTTTTTAGAAACCAAAAACAAAACGGGGAAAAGGAAACTGAAAAGTCAATGCAAAAGTTACATCACCATCAACTGAAACACTTCTATGAATAGTATCGAAAACAATGAATTTTTCATTCGAGAAAATAACACATTGCATAATTTGGACAAAAGATATTTTTCGCCATTCATTACATTTTTCAATTAAAACCGTTTCATTATCAGCAAAGGGAAACATAAAAGACAATCACTAAACAATAAACAAAACACAACAGACAACGCCCCTCAATACAAAATATGTCCATTCTCCATTTCCAGCTAATTCAATGATCTGGCCAACAAATTCAATCAATCAATCCCATGAATGGTCTTTTGCCAATCAAATGGAGATATGGTGGTGGTGGTGATATAATCATTTGCTCACTAACTAACTAATAAGCTGACTAATTGATATTATCGACATTGAAAAGAGAAAATGCTAAGTTTGGCCATTCCATAATTTTAATAAATATTATTTCCAATCATTTTCATTCAACATTTCATTTTGCCAATTTTCATTTGATTAATTGGAATAAATTATTTTTCCATAAAACAAACAAACATTTTAGATCGGATTTCAAACACGAACAAACATTGATTGATTGATTGTTAATTAGTGAGTGTATTTACAGAAAACAGACAAACAACAAAATTAGATCAGAAAATATTGTTGTCGTTGCACAACATTTGTATGTTTGTTTGATGCCTTGTCATCGAATGTCATGGTACCACAATTGTGTAATATTGTAGGTGGTTCGACTGTTGTTTTTGGAACAGATCTTGTTCCAGAAACAACAACAACAAAGATAATCCCATGTCGTTGCAGTTACAACAACGACGACCTTACAACAAAACAACAATAAGAAATCGATTGGCAAGGCGTCACCAAATAATCGATTTCTTGGCACCAGGCCACCATCGCATAATCAACATAAGGATGATAAACATTTACTTTTCCTAATTATTTTCATTTGAATTTTTGAAAATTCCAACAACAATGTAGATCACAACAAAGTTGCGATTGTCAATTTTTTACCCAAAAGAAACTACCGGATAAATGTTATCGGATGAATGATTATTGTGGTGGTTGTTTGATTTTCTTTCTTCTGATTTCAACAAAACACATGTTTTCATTTCATCTCGATTGTAATTGATTTGTCATCCATTTTCTTTTCTTGACAAAACAATCGATAAATAATCAATCAATCTCATTCCATATATTTCCAACCAAGCAATCATTCAATGGGGGTGAATAATGAATTGGAATTCCAGGAGAAACAAACAAAAACTGCAATTAATTGACAATCGAATCGATAGAATGGAGAGAAAACCTGAAATATCTAGTTTAGTTAATGCATTATCATTATCATTCATAGATGCATCAATGATATTGATTTCTTTACATTATTTTCACTTAGCTGCTTTACATTTTTTTAAATCAAAAAATCTCTTTTCTTATATTCTCTCTCCAACTCTCCTCAGCTTTTTTCTCTCTCTTTGTTTTTCTCTGATCTGGAAATGGAAAATAGAATAGATTTTTATTGGGAGAACTTTTCCAAAGCGCGGATTGAAATGAAAATAATGCTTATCATCATTATGTCTCAATCGGTGTTCATGATGCACTTCAATCCTGTTCAATGTTTTCAGTACGTGCGTGTGTGTTCTGTACAAAGTACGAAGCAGAAATCAATCGACATTGATATCGTGACAAATGTTTCAGGAAAAAAATTTATTAATTTAAATTGAATTAATTCTTCGAAAGACAACTAAATTTTGGTGATTTATTTTTATTCAAAGTGATTTTTCCTTGAATTTTTGTCACATTTTTGATAAAAACATTGAACAAAATGCCATTGATTCAACGCAATCTATTTCCAAGTCGGCCATCACCGAAAAAATGTGATGGTCCTAGTGTGCTACGTAATTCGACCAATAGTAATTCCTTGGCAAATAACAATAATGATTCAATCAACAACAGCAGAATTATTGTCAATCCAAATCTATCACTATATAATAGTAATGATAATGACCAATCAATCATCAACAATATCAAAGCAAGAAATAAAAAAGATGGCAAACAATTTTTACGTAAAAGTCAGTCAACAAGTATGATTTCATTGTTGGCCATCACCAGCAACAACAACAACAGCAATCAAAATCATTTAGTTCCTTTTAATAAGAAAAATTCGTTGAAAACACCCATCTATGATGATAATTTCAATATTATCAATTCGGATACCAGGTGAGAAAAAACAAAGTCAAAAAATCGATCCATTTTGCTGATTTATATTCCTATGTTTGTTGTCGACATTGTTCGACTGAAAATTGTGTTAATTACGTTGTATGGATCGATACAAACATTGATTATATCTGATCGATTGTCGAATGTAAAATATATCTTCTTGACAACAACAACAGCTATAACTTTCTTTGATCAAAATTTATCGATCGAAAAGCAATTCTTTTCACTCATTGCTTCCGATAATGATCGATAGAAAACAAATGAAAAGAAATGCTATTTGATAACATTGTTAATGATTTCCTTATTGATCATTGATTACAATCATCATTATTGATGATCATTGATGATTGCAATCATCATAACAACATAAAACAACAGCCAAAATCCAAATTTCACACCTTTAATCATTAATCAATCAATCGATTTCGAACCTGTCCAAACAAAAATATGATATGTCCTTTTTGATAATCTTTGCAATATGATTAGTTTGAAATTGAAATCTTTATTTTGCTCGGCCAACTATTTAAGGAATGATGTATCATCATCGTTGAAGAAACAAAACAAAAAACAATTATTAGTAATTTACATGTGTTAATTATTTTTCATTCCAACAAAATGAACATCATCCTACCACCCACTCTGCCAAACATTAGAACGATCTTGATTTGGAAATATTTCAATTATGTTTTCATTGTGGATGCGGTTCCTGTGTCAAGTGGTGTATCATCAAGGTGTAATCATAATGAATTAATCAAGCAAAAACAAAAAGCATTATTCATCATTCTATCATATTTTCAAGTTCACTAAAACAAAACCCTTTTTGCCTAATTTACATATTTTGCATATGTTGCTTCTTTTTTCCACCATTGATTGAGATATATGGAGAGAAAGCCATGTTTTTATCAAAGTTAACGAGAAGAAATTTCCTAAAACAATGAATAATGATGTTCAATGTGAAAATTGTCATGTTTTTTAACTTTGTTACATAATCCATCAGTGAGTGAGTGAATGGAAAATCGGCAGCTCAAAGATGATCTTGATAATCACGGAAAATAAATTATCAAAATTAACAGAAAAAAGAAATATTCAAACTCTTTTCTCTTTATTCTGTGAATATATATCGGATATCTCATCATCATCAATCAAAGGTTAATCTCATCGCATATAAACTTGACCATTATCATCATTTCATTCAATTTTCTCATCCTTGCAAAAAACATTTTCAATTTCATTCGATTAACAAAATAAACTTTTGGAAACAAGAACCCGTTCAGTTTAGTGTAGCAGGAAAAAGGCTTTTTGTTGTTATTTGCAATTTTATTTTCATCAATTTTTTCCACTGTTCGCATTGAACAAAAATGCTGTTGTTAAATTGAAATTAACCTAGAATTGTTTCCATTTTTCGTTTTCAATTGGTCGCTATGAAATTGTATCTCTGTGTTAATCGTGTTGCAGCAGGAAAACGGCCATTGTCCATAACAATTGTTTGGATGGTCCAAGGTTATTTTCGTTGAAGATTTTAGAGGGCCAACAACAACAACAACAACGACAGACAAACATTCATTTCATTTTTTCTATTGTGATCTTTCTGTCTGTATTTTTGAAATGTGGAATCAAAAAAATTAAAAAAAGAATTTTTATGATGAATGAAACGAATCAAAATGCAAACATGACATTGTCATTTTAGGTGTGAGCTTTGAGCTTGATTTTTCTTTGCTATGTTTTTTCCAAAATATAATTTTAGTTTCATTCAAATCAAACTTTTTTTGATCGATTCAATTTTGCTTTCTCGATATATTTTCTACCACAGATGGACACGTGTGTGGGAAATTCATTGTCTAAGCTAAATAATAATAATTGTTTGGCCTGAATTTGTAATAATTTTATTCATTGATCTAATTCAATAAGATTTTTTAATTATTTTGATAAACTCAACTTTGAATCATAGTCATAGTCACCAACCTAACCTCACTGAACTATGAATCATAGTCAAAGTCATAGTCATCAACCTAACCTCACAGAACTATGAATCATGGCCATAGCAATAGTCATCAACCTAACCTCACTGAACTATGAATCATAGTCATAGTCATAGTCAT
>ERZ500997.146-NODE-146-length-19612-cov-8.576162_pt1 | contig 19612 bp, 27 predicted proteins | sample MGYA00248826_ERZ500997 | MGnify/ENA primary metagenome ERZ500997 (study PRJEB25958, sample SAMN03398524) | human skin metagenome | study: EMG produced TPA metagenomics assembly of the Human Skin Microbiome Metagenome (human skin metagenome) data set.
AAATGAAACATTGATTTTTTTTACTACTATAAACATATATGATTTTAAACAGAAAAATTTATTCAAATTATAAATAAAATTAATATAGTAACAAAAAAAAATTAGAAATTTATAATTGTTGTTGAAAATTCAGAAAGAAAGAAATAAAGAAAGAAAGAAAAAAAATTACATTGTTAAACCACGCATACAAACACGACAACGAGAAATTTTTCTTGTCAAATCACCAGCTTTAAATGTTTCTGATTCGGGTATCCTGAATTGATCATTATTATCGATTGTTGATAACCAATAACTATTAGCTGTACTATATAAATTACAACTACCATGTCCGTGACATTCAATAAATGGATTTGGTCGAAAATATTCTAAACATGAACCAGGTGATGATAATGTTTGACCGCTACCTTCACCACCACTATCTGTATTCATAAAAAAACTATAACCAGTCCAAAGACTTTGCCATCCGCCTGGACATAATGGTTCAATAGTATTTTGACTATGAATGGCAATCACTTGTGTAGTTGATTCACAAACTGAACATCTTCCAATATAATTTCGAATACGATCATCTTTAATTGGACGCATATCCATTGGCATTGGTTCATCTGTACTTAACCAATAACTATAATCATTGGTTGATGCAAAATTACAAACTTCATTGATTGTACAGAACATATATGGCATTGTACTGAAGCGACGAAGACAACTGCCAGGACTTCCCAGATCTTGACCATGTGCTCTATGAAAAAAAAAATTATTCCTGAAAAATTATTCAATTTTTTTCTAAATACTTTTCATTGCCCATAATGTATAAAAGTGAATAACCAGTCCACATTGGTGTTGAATTATTCGGACAAGATGGATCATGTATATTCTGACTATGACGGGTAAAATAATAACCCATTGTTTTTAATCGTGTACCTTTGACACCTTTTTGACCTGGTATACCAGGATCACCATTTGGTCCAGGCATCCCACTAAAACCAATAAATCCTGTATCGCCTTGTATCCCTTTCAAACCAGGTAAACCAGGATGTCCTGGCATTCCAGCCTTTCCTTTATCACCAATAGTTCCTTTAAAACCGGGAGCTCCTGATCTTCCACGTAATCCTGGCAGACCTGGATCACCAAAGTCACCTTTTTCTCCTTTTATGATTACAATTTTGTTACGATCAAAATCACCAGGATAGCCTTTAAATCCTTTGATTCCTGTTATAAGAACATTTAAAAGTAATGAAATAATGAATGTTGACAAAAAAATATTTAGCACTTACCTTGTAAACCAGGATTTCCAGGTATTCCTGGTAATCCAGGATCACCACGTAAACCAACTTGTCCTTCAGTTCCGGGTAATCCAATATTACCAAGATCACCTTTGAAACCTTTAATTCCTTTCAAGCCATGAATACCAGGCAAACCACGTCCAGGAAGTCCTTGTCTTCCCATCATTCCCGGTAATCCTGGATCCCCGATCACACCTTTAATACCTGGAACTCCTGGCATTGAAGTTGGTCCAATTTGACCTTTCATACCGGGTTTTCCTTCGAAAACATTTCAAGTCATATTAATTGAAGATTAGACAAAAAAAATTCAAATTTACCAGGCATTCCAGGCATTCCTTGTACTCCTCTTTCGCCTTTTTCACCAACATCAAATGGTCCTGGTTTGCCAGGAGTACCTGGCAAACCTGGTAATCCAGGATCTCCCGGCATGTTTGGCTGAGCAACTACATTACATTTCATTATTCATTGCTTTATTATTAACCGAATAACAGTCATACATACCAGTTATGTTGTAAACTCTTCCAGGTAAACCTCGATCACCCTTGAAAATTTTTTTGTTTGTAAATTTATTGAAATTCTTTATATAAAGTGCTCAATACATACTTGTATTCCTTTGTATCCAATAAGACCATCAAGTCCCGGTAATCCTGGATATCCTAGATCACCTATAAAACCTTTTAAACCTGGTACACCTTGATAACCGGAATCACCACTCATTCCTTTCAAAATAAATAAATGAATTTCATAATTTTAAATTATTTAGGAAAAAACCTTTTAATCCTGGTAATCCGACTGGACCTGGATCACCTTGATCGCCTTTATAATTGATTTGCGAATCTAATCCTGGTTCGCCTCTTTCACCATCAATTCCCATCAAACCAGGAATTCCGGGTAATCCACGATTTCCTTTTTCTCCTGGATAACCAGGCGGACCGCTTTCACCTTTAAGACCCGAAAATCCTATTTTTCAATTATAATCAATAAAATTTTTGAAAAATCCAATTGTATTTTTGAATCTTACCAGGAAGTCCAGGCAATCCTGGCGTACCGAGTGGCCCCATTCGACCAGGTTCACCCATAGATCCTGGTTCTCCGATAGGACCATTAATTCCAGGATCTCCAGATTCACCAATCATTCCTTTCGGGCCAGTCATACCTGGTAATCCGGCTCTACCAAAATTACCACGATCACCTTTGAGGCCGGGTATTCCTTGAAAAACTTGTCCAGGTTCACCTTTTATTCCTTTATAACCAGGAATTCCAGAATATCCTTGTTCACCTTTTCGACCAGGTAATCCAGGAGGTGCTGGATCTCCCATTTCTCCTTTTATTCCTTTGTCATATACTGATATGCCTTTTGGTCCAGGATAACCAGGATCTCCTGAATCACCAATTTCGCCTTTTTCACCGGGAAGTGAGATAAAAATTCCCGGTAAACCAGGATCACCAGCATCACCAACCATTCCTTTCGCTCCAAAATAACCAGGTGCACCGGGAACACCAGTTGGACCAGGTAAACCAAAATTCGGATCACCTTTTAAGCCTGGCAATCCTGGTGCTCCTTCCAAACCGTCTAATCCACGGTATCCATCTTTACCCGGTCGACCGATTTCACCAATTTCACCTTTTATTCCTATATCACCGATGACGCCCTTTCGAATTTGGAAAAATGGATTTTGAAACGAGTATTTTAAAATTTTCGACTTACTTTAGGACCAAACATTCCTGGTGCTCCTGGAAATCCATCATCACCTGGATCACCTTTTTCTCCTGTAAAAAAAATTGATTTTATCGACTATTTTTGTGAAAAAAAAACAGAATTGTTACCATCTATTCCATCACGACCAGTTTTACCGGGTAAACCTTGTCGACCTGGTATCGAAATACCAATTAATCCTTTTTCGCCTTTAAAACCAGGAAGACCTGGCCGACCAACATCTCCCTTTTATCAAATAAATCATTGTATTTATGATGGTGAATCGAGAATTATGCAACTCACTTTTGGTCCAGGAATTCCAGGATCTCCAGCTTCTCCAATCAATCCTATCCATCCTCTTTGTCCAATATCACCAGGAAAACCTTTAGGTCCAGGTCTTCCAGGTAATCCAGGTGCACCCATTATGCCATCATCGCCAGTATCTCCCATCAAACCCTTTCATTAATATTCAGTTGAAAATTTATTTTCACATTATTCTTTGAAAACTTACTTTTTCACCAGGAAATCCTGGTAGGCCTGGTTTTCCCGGGAATCCTGGTGTTCCTTGTCTTCCACGATAACCAGGATCACCGGCAAAACCTTGATAACCTTTGAATCCCATCAGACCTGGACGGACGATACCGTTTCGTCCTGGATCACCTTTAAATCCTGGCATTCCAGGCAATCCATTCGTGCCATCTTTTCCTGGTATTCCGGGAATTCCTGGATCACCTCTGTCACCTTGTGGACCTGGTGGGCCTCGTTTTCCTTTGAATGCAAGCAATTGCAATGGATCAGGTGCAGAGAATGAATCACCTTTTATTCCTTTAAAACCATAATCACCAATCATTCCTTTCAGTCCTTTTTGTCCCATCAGACCAGGCAAACCAGGTAATCCATAAACTGTTGTGCCTTTTTCACCAGGCGTACCAGGTATACCAGGAACTCCATCGGGTCCAGGTTGTCCAGCAATTCCAGGATAACCAAAATCTCCCTTTAAAATAAATTATTAGATTCAAATCTAATCAATACTGACTAACGATATCTAACCTGATCGCCTTTCAAACCAAACAAACCAGGAAGACCAGAAGCACCAGTTTTTCCATCAGCTCCTGCTGTACCAGGCTCACCTTGTTCGCCTTTATCACCAATATCACCAATGGTAACAACGCCTGGAGAAATGACTTCTCCTGGATCACCTTTAGGTCCTTTTCTACCATAAATTCCTTCACTACCTGGATCACCTTTTTCTCCAGGCAATCCTGGCAATCCAGCAATTCCGTTTGAGCCTTTTGGACCGGGTGGACCAGCATCGCCATCAAAACCAGGTGCGCCTGGAAATCCATCACGGCCAGATTCTCCAGCTTCGCCTTTTTCTCCATTTCTTGCTGGTGGGCATGAGATACAGTCCCAGCCTTTTTCACCTTTGACACCTGGTATTCCAGGCAAACCATTCAATCCATCATCGCCAATATCACCCTGTTCACCACGCAATCCTGGTTCACCAGGTTGACCCATTTTTTGTACACCTTGGCCAGGGTAACCAGGATCACCGATTTGGCCAGTATCACCACGAATACCAGGCAAACCTGGCAATCCATACCATCCTGGTGTTCCAGGTTCACCACGTGGTCCAATTACGGTAATTCCTTGTTCACCTTTATTTCCTTTAATGCCTTGAATTCCTGGAAAACCAACACGACCAGGATATCCAGGACTGCCAGGCAAACCATCATCACCTCTATCACCAATCGGACTAAGTCCTGGCATTCCAAGTAATCCATCATTGCCAGGTGGACCAGGCTCACCGGGACTTCCAGGATAACCGAATGAACCTATTGGACCGGGAGGACCAAATGGTCCAGGAAATCCGCTTTCACCCGGTGGACCTTGTATACCGGGTGGACCAGGTAACGATACACCAATTTCAATTAGTTTGCCTTTTGGTCCAGGATCACCTTGAGGACCAGGCCTTCCCGGAATACCTTGATCTCCTCGATCACCCTATAATTAATCCAAACAAAACAATTAGATATCGTTGAATGAATTGAATATTTTTTAATTACTTTTTCACCCATATAACCAACTAAACCTTCAAGACCAGGTTCTCCTTTTTGTCCTTTTTCGCCAAAAATTCCAGTTTGACCGGGAATTCCTTGTTCACCCTTTTTGTAATACAATTAATTAATTAGTTGAAATTATATTTTGAAAAAAGTTGATAATTTACTCTTGGTCCTTCATCACCACGATCGCCTTTTTGACCTTGGATACCTTTAATGCCTTTCGAACCCTTTTTTTAAAAAGCAGAATGATAAAATTTATTCAAATCATATTCAAATAATCATTATATACCGTTATTCCGGTTCGGCCTGGAATACCAGGATATGCTTTCATTCCTTTTTCACCTTTTTCGCCTTTATCGCCTTTTGATTGTGCACTAGGCTGTATGATGGTATCATTTTCTACCAGAATCAGAAATTAATTTTTACAATTTTTTTCACAAAGCAATTTCCGACTTACTTTGAATGGCAAGATAAATAATTTCACCAACTGGACCTTTTTCTCCTTTTAAACCTTTAGGTGCTCGACTTTCAGGTCCAGGTAAACCTGGAGGACCAACATCACCAGAATCTCCTTTTTGTCCCTTGGATTAAATTTTAAGATCAAATCGAATTCAAGAATTCTTTTGCTTTACTACATACCCTTTTACCAGGTGATCCAGGATCACCAGGAATACCAGGCGGACCAGATCTACCAGAAATGCCGGGAGATCCAGGTCGACCTGGATCGCCTGAATCTCCTTTAGTTCCAAATGAATTATATCCACCATCACCAGGTTCACCCTATGTAATCGTATATATCTTAATCAAATGAATTGATTCAATTTAATTTTTTTACCTTCGGACCTCTTGGTCCAAAATAGCCTGGATGACCGGGACTACCCGGCCATCCAGTTGGACCAGGAAGACCCATTCTTCCTTCAGTTCCATTACAACCATCAAGACCTGGTGATCCCATTTCGCCTGGAAGACCAGGCAAACCAGCCATACCAATTTGACCATCAAATCCACGTATACCCATATCACCACGAATACCTTTCGGTCCTATATCACCAATATCACCTGGTAATCCGAATTCACCAACATTTCCTGGAATACCCGGTAGTCCTGTAGTTCCTGGTTGACCTTGAACACCACGAAGACCTGGAATACCGGGATTACCCTGTTTTCACACACAAACAAAAATGCTAAGAATTTTTTTTCCAAAATCTATTCCAAAATCTTTATTACCGGTTCACCAACTGCTCCAATACAATAACATTTTGATGCAAAACATTGACAATTCTGTTTCAATGAAATGAAAAAGATGACAAAAATTTTTTTTTTATTAACTTTGATTTCAATCACGACAATAGCAAAAAACCTTTCTATCCTGTGGTGGTGGTGATATCGGAAAATCGGCTTCAGCGGCAGTAATGGTTAATTGAAAAACAATTGCAAATAATAATAAAATGAATGAATACAATATTTGTGAAGAATTCATCATCGTAATTTTAAATTGATGAATTTGAAGAAAAAAATATATTCAAAACTAAAGGCAGTGTAGATTAATAAAATTTGATTGAATTTATTCTACAATCATATTCATATGTTAAAATTTGTTGACAGTTTTTGTTTCATGATGATGATGATAATGATTGATGAATGTCAAATATCGATGTTGACATTATAAAAACAAAAAACTTTTTTCAATTAAAAACAAAATAAACAAAATAAAATTCACGTGAACACATTCGATGACAAAACGAAGAGGAAAAGGAAAAAAATCAATTACAAACAAACAAAACTAATAGAAACAAATTTTTTTACAATCAACACATGATTGATTCCGGTGATTATGATGATGATATTGGTTGACAATGGTCATACACTACCACCGGATACTGGATGTGGTAGTTTGGATCTGATCAACCAAAAAAAAAAATGTTTTTCTTTTTTCTTTGATCATTCAAATTGATGATTATTTCAAATTGTTGTGAACAAACCAGAGACACACACATTTTACAATTGTTTTAATCTTTCACTCATCATCATTACTTTTTTGGTTGAAGGAAAAAATAAAATAAAGCTGGGCGTATTATCAGGTGGAGCTGAATCTGTGGGTGTGCTTGTTATACATATGAACTAACGGCAATCCAATTTGTTTAATTTGGGATTCAAACATCCATCCATTAGCACACACACATATGTTTCAGAAGATGATGCGGATGGTAAATGATTATGTTTGTTTGTTTGTGTGTTGTGTGTGTGTATTCATTCATTCATATCTTTCGAAAAGAATAAACTTAACTTTTCTTTGGGTGCCGACAACGCCTGGATAAAATGTTTGGATTTATTTTAAACAAAACATATAAATAAATAAAATGAACAAAACTTGGAGGGGGAGTATAAGAGTTTAGTGGAAAACGAAAGAAGAAGACAAAATCATCATTTCCCGAAAAAAAAATTTGATATGTTTACAGTGAAGAAACAAACAAAAAAAATCACAAACCAGAAAAAGAAAGCGCGGTTTGCATTTTCTATTTTTTTTTTATTATCAGAAAATTTTTTAAACATCATCTTCTTCTGCGTCTTCCCAAAGATTATTTTTTTCTCGAATTTTGCTGGTGGATGATTATTCTTTGCGTCTTTGTTTGATGTTTTAAATGATATATACGCATAGACACACACACACAACATAACCCGAACTTAATCAACCTCGAATAAGATTTCCTTTTTGGTTTTTAGTTGAAAATGAACCAGAAAATGAAACATCATCATCAATGCCGACATATTTGTGTGTGTGTGTTTGGGTGTCTTCCTACTTTTTTTTCTGGGTTGGTTGTAATTGTCTGATATGAATTTGTAATTGAACTAAACCAAACCAGACTAACCAGCCAGCAACATTAAGATTTTTTTTTCAAATTAATGAATGAATGAACGCACATATGGGTGTGTGTGTATGCTTTCAAATGATGAAAGATTGGCAAAATTCATCAACATCAACATCTAATTCATTCAATAAAGGCTCCTGTGTGATCATCAGCTAAAAAAGGGGCATACATCATCAATACACACACACAAGCGATTTGATTTTGGATTCTCATTATCAAATTGGTGGATATATTTTTTTATCCACACATTTTTCTTTTTCTTTCATTCATTGACAAAAAAAATATACATCCGAATCCAATAAACGGATGTTCCGTTTGTTGTTGTTGTTTCTGCATTTAACAATTTTTCAATGAAGAACCTGCCAAATTTTTATTTCAAATCAATATTTATTGACAACGATAAAAACAACAACAACAATGATGTGATGCTGTTTTCACTTGTTGATTTAGAATTGAAATTTACCTGTTACTGCCATTTTCTTTTTTTCTAATTTGTGTTCATTTTTCTATCAAGCTATGTTTAATTTTGTGCATTTGACAATTTGTTCTTTGTTTTGTTTTTCAATTACTAATGCTGCCATTCGAAAATTTTCAATGTAAAAAGTAATTTTTGAAAATTTTCATCATGAAAAATAATCATCATCATTATGAAAAACAATATCATTCAAATCCATTATTATTCATGGATAGAATTGATAATTTTAGTAAAAAATTTCGTTATAAAATTTTTTCATCATCATATTTATTATTTTGGTATGTAGTATTTTTCCCCTTAATAATAATAATAATTTTTAAATTTGAAACAATTGATTTAATTTCCAGGATCACACTAGCCATTTCAACAATATCACTGTCAATAATAATAAATCCTGTGCATTGTATTGTAAGTTTTGTTTTCTCTCTTTCTTTCTTTCTTTCTTTTTTTGAAACGTTCAATGGAAAAAATGTGAATTTCATTGGAATAACACATGCGAAAAAAATTGATAAATTTTTCTTTTGATTTAAAAAAAAAGAAATCGTTGTTTATCCCCATAAGATATCTCATCATCATCATTAATATAAACAAATTTTCTTCATTTTCTTTGCGATTCAAATCGATGTCTGTTTTTTTTTGTTCTGTCCTTATGAGAACTGAGCAACCAATTTTTCCAAATTTGATTATCCTTTACATTTTTTTCCGCTAGGCAAAATGGATCGATTAAAGGAAAATCAATTCGGTAACGATTCAAAGAGAAACATACATTTAGTTGAAATGAAAATATCCAATTACATTCATCAAGGATAATCATTTCTTTTCTCTCACTATTGACATTTCTTTCCGTAAATTTGAGACATTTTTTTTCACATTTCGATTCCTGTCATTATTTTGTTTGAAGTAGGAGAAAAATTTTTTCACAAAATTTCAATGTAATTTTATACGATTTTTTTTTTTGACTTTTAAGATGGACCATCCATCCATTCAATCAATCAATAATGATTAATCATATGGTTGTTGTCATCATCATCATTATCATTACACAAACTAACCAATAATTCATATTTTCGGCAAGTTTTTTCTGGTCGTCTGACTGACAACAATTTTCCGCTGTTTTCGGTTGTATTTATTTTTGATTTTCTCTTGTTTTTCTTGTTGATTTGTACGATAAACAAGACAACAATCATTCATTAGTAATTAAGCAAAAACAAAACAAAAACAAATGAAAAAACATCCAAAAGACAGAAATACAGAAAAGTCCATATCGTCTGTTGTTTTCAAAATATGCTAAATAGAAACCAATTCGTTAATGAAAGAAGTTAGCTAACCAACCAACCAACCAAACACCCATCCATTAGCTTACTAACATGAGATTCTTTTGGCCGGATTTTCTTTTCTTGAAAGATCGACCAACTAGAAAATCCATTAAAGGCAATGTTAATGTGAACTTTTATGACACAACAAATTTGAACTTGTTTGACCCAAAAGAATAAGCGTGGGTGGGTTGGTGGATGATGGGTATATGGGAATCAGCAAATGAATTTTTTTCTAAAAACATTATTTTTTCGAATCGTACACATGTTCATCATTATCATTTGACTAAATAAATTGATGTAATGTACATTATTAATGTGATAATGTAAACAAAACACAGAATTAACCAAAAATCTGTTTTGAAGAAAAAAAAAGATTTGATAAAATTTTTAACAAAAAAACAAAACCGACCAATCAATCGATCGATCAAACTTTGAAAAAAATAACAATCCGGTTGGTCCATCGGTTTATATTGATCATTGAAAATGATAAATGTCAATGAAAAAATTCAGATTCTGTTTTGTTTGTTTGTTTTTATTTCTTGATGGTTTCTATTTTCCGTTGTTGAATTTATATCATAATCATAACAACAACAACAACAATGAATATTGTCCTATTCAGCATTCTTAAAATTCAGAATTTATATTTAGAATTAGTTCAAAGTTTATAATCATGATTATCTTGTGCATGTTTTGTTTGACTAACAACAGTTCAGCCAACAAACAAACAAACAATCATCATCAAGCAAATCTTAAATCTTTTGGTTCTTTAAAATCTAATTTTAATTTTTGTTTCGCATTTTTTGTTTCGCGCATCATTCACTACCGGATTCTTTCTTTCTTTTTTCCTAATTCATCAACCACAAAGAAACATAAGATCATGTTTTGGGGGGAGGATGACTGAGGGGGATTTAACTAAATGATGGAAACAAAATGATGATGAAAAATTACATCACACGAATCATTTAACATTGTTTTTTTTATATGGTAAATAAAATATGCTAAATTAAAAAATTTTTGATAATTTTAGCCTGAACAAGAATCTTCTGGTTAAGGTCCAACTTCATTTTCATTTTCATTTTTCATCTTTAGCTTAATTTTTCTCATTGATAAAAATCATCATTATTATCAATAACCATAGTGACTTTGATGTTAAAACAATTTACTTTCTTTCTTCTTCTGTGTTTTTCAATTTAGATTTGGATTTAGATTTGATGATTTATTCCCTCTTTTCATCATCATCATATATAATGTTGTCATTGATTCGGTCGAAATATGATTATCATTAGAAAAAGAAAAAAAATTGTTACAAATGTATCCATTTTGTTTGTTTGTTTGTTGTTGATGATTATGATGAAATGATGAATGAAAAAACAACAACAACATGAAACATCATGAGTACCTTGTTAATGATTTTGTTTGTTTGTTTGTTCTGTCTGTATATTGCTATTTTTCTTCATGTCTGTCAGTCATTCAGTGTGTCATTGATTTAATCGCATTAAATGAATGAATGAATGAAGACATTTTCTATGGAAAATTGCATTGATTTGATTTAAATGATGTGAAATATAATGGTAATGATGATAAATTCTCTTTTATCTGCTAAATTTTTGCCTAGGTTTGCACAATAATATTCAAACAGACAAACCCGGAAAATGAGGACAATCAATGTTTTTTGTTTTTGGTTTGCATACGTTTGATTTCGTTTCGGATTGTCCACTACAGAAATCGAAAATGTGTAAGAAAATGAAAACTTTCCCAATTTCGAGGAATTTCTCTCTTGCCGTTTGTTATTCATAATTTCAAAAATTTTGTTTTGTTATCAAAGTTTCAATTCACGATACAAAAACAAACCGCTTCATATCAATCATGTAAAATTATGTTTAGATTTTTTCGCTTAAAATATCAGTTTTGGGAACCTAAATAAATTTTTTTTTCTCACATTGAAATCTCACACACACAAAATCGATCAATGATAATCATATCAATCATTGAATCATTGGTGACACCATCAATTCAATGAAATTGAGGAAAAAATAGATAGATTTAACGATTTATTTTTGTCAGGAAAAAATTGGAAATCTACAACTTCAAAGGACAAAACAACAACGTGTTTGATTAGATTATTTTTTTCGAAAATTTCTTTCCGAAAATGTTTTACATTTGTCTGTCATCGTTGCCGTCGTTGCCGACATCTATGATGTTTATGATGAGATTTTTTTTCTTTCACTTTATCAGAATTGAATGGAAAAAACAAAAAAAAAATCAGATTCGAATCAAATTTCAAAAAAAATTGGGGAAAAAATTAAAAATAACCATTTGGATCGATTTCAAATATTTTTCCAATCAAAAATCAAGGAAAAAAATCTGTTTAGGTTAGCAAAATATTTATTTGTTATGACTAATAAATAGATATTTTTGTTTTTCGATCGTTATCGTTGTTTATGATGCATGATGTTCAAAGACGATTTACAGTTGATCAAAAGTTGATTACAAATTGTCCATTGCATTTTCCCATTAAAGTGAGAAAGTGAAAATCCTTTTTCCGTATTTGGAAATCAAATGTAATGAAAGAAGAAATTCTTGATTCGTTTCCTATTTTTTTTTTCAGGAATCATTTTCGATTTGTTTAATTGAACATTGATGATGAGATTTAAAAATAACATAATTTTATTTAAACATTCATTACTTATTATTATAAACATAGACAAGTTTTACATATGAATTTTTCTTCCATAAAAACAAAAATTCTGTAAGAATTCAGCCAAATCAACCAAGAAAAAAAGTGAAAACATCGCTCTGCATGACATGATGATGTGATTTTTAGACATTTTCCTTGCATTTAGACATTTTTGTGGTAGACGAGTTTGGATTAATATTTTTTTTTTTTGATCACACAAAAACCAAACGAGTGAAAAAAATTGGCTTCAACATTATAAACAAACAAAATAAACATCCTAAATAAACATTTGAAAGAAAAATTATAAAATTTAGATAAATAAGATTTTTGTAAATGAAATTTTTTTTTATATTTCCCTTCGTTGTTTGATTCATCTGGTATGGATTTTCTCAAATGTTTATTTTTCCAAAGTTTATTACCAATTTCAATGTTGATTTTTATTTGCAAAAAAAATGAAATGATTAATTTTTTTCTTCCCTCTTTCTTGTTGCATTGCCAAAAAATAAAATCAAGAATGATGATACGATACCAAAAGATATACAATATACTGGTTATCCAACATATGGTTGGGATCCATCCCGAACATTAAATTCTATTTGTGCCGAAAGAAGATGTGAACCAAGTCCATTTGGTTGTCGTTGTGATCCAACTAGCCAAGATCCTATTGTTATTTGTTGTTGTTGTAATCAATATCGTAATAATACACAACAACGTCTTTGTTCACAACGATCATGTGTATCCGGTGATTGTAATTGTATTGGTGAAAAAGGATCAAGAGTAAGTTTTTGTTTTTGTTTTGTTTTTTTTTGCTGCGATTATTGACTTTAATTGATCTGAAAAATAGGGTCCACCTGGTATACCTGGTCCTGTTGGTCCACAAGGTTTAACCGGACATCCTGGTATTGAAGGTGCACCTGGTGAACGTGGTCCTAAGGTATGATTTCAATTAATTAGATTTTGGTATGAATTTCTAAAGAAAAAAATTTGGTTATACAGGGTTCTAGAGGACCAGAAGGGCCAAGAGGACCAAAAGGAGATCGTGGTAAAATGGGAATGCCTGGTTATCCTGGAATTCCAGGTTTGCCGGTAAATTATTTTTTCATATTTCTTTGTAAAATGATGTTTTATAAAATAATTTTATTTTTCATAAGGGTGCTCCTGGTGTTGCTGGACCAAGAGGTTATCCCGGTTTAGATGGATGTAATGGTACAGACGGAAAACCAGGTTTACCAGGACGTGCTGGAAATCCTGGTCCACCTGGTGAGCCAGGACCATATGGTCCAAAAGGAGATAAAGGTGAACCAGCAACTTCACCATCAGATAAAGGTCAAAAAGGCGAACCTGGAAGAGATGGTGCCAATGGTTTACCTGGACCGATGGGTTTTGAAGGGCCAAAAGGCGAAAGAGGTTTGCCAGGATATCCTGGATCAAAAGGAGACAAAGGTGATATTGGACCGATGGGCCTAGTTGGCAAAATGGGAGTCTGTATAGAAGGCGTCAAAGGCGAACGTGGTGATAAAGGAGACAAAGTTGTATGCTACACAAAATCAGATCCATCAATTGGACCACCTGGTACGGAAGTTATCACTGTCAAAGGACCATCTGGTGATAAAGGTGACAAAGGTGAAGTTGGACCGAAAGGAGATCCTGGTTTTGATGGTGAACCTGGAAGAAGTGGCCCGCCTGGCCAAGTCGGTGATAAAGGCGATAAAGGTACGCAAGGACCGGTGGGAAGTCGTGGCAAAGAAGGAATGCCTGGATTGCCAGGTTTGAATGGATACAAAGGAGATCGTGGTGAAACTGGTTTTCCTGGATTGCCTGGAATTAAAGGCACAAAAGGAGACTTGGGACCTATGGGTTGGGGCGGCGAAAAAGGTATACAAGGTCCGCCTGGTATGCCTGGAGGTTCACAAGGTCGTCCAGGACCACCCGGACCCCCTGGACCAAAAGGAAATATTGGCTTGCCTGGATCACAAGGAATGCCAGGTATCAAAGGTGACATGGGGCCGAGAGGACCACCTGGACCGCCAGGAGGACAAGGAACGCCAGGATTACCTGGAAGAGAAGGACCAATGGGTTTGAAAGGAAACAAAGGAGATCCTGGATATCCGGGTAAACCTGGAGTAGACGGCCCACCCGGTTTACCAGGTTTGACTGGAAGTAAAGGCGAGCCTGGAATGAAAGGCGATCCTGGATTTAGTATACCTGGACCAAAAGGGCTTGACGGCATGAAAGGTTTGAATGGAATTCCTGGAAGTAAAGGCGACAGAGGTCAAAAAGGTGAACGTGGAATACCTGGCGATTCAAAAGATGGAATTCCTGGACCACCAGGTTTTCCGGGAGAAAAAGGAGATAAAGGATATTCTGGTAGACCAGGACAACCAGGTTTACCGGGACTTACTGGACCGAAAGGTGATTCAGGTAGATCCTGTTCATCATGCATACCGGGTATTAAAGGAGAAAAAGGTGATCGTGGAAGAGATGGTTTGCCGGGAATTCAAGGATTAAAAGGTGAATCAGGTCCGATGGGTCCACCTGGACCAAGAGGTGATGATGCTATTCCAGGCTTTCCTGGATTCAAAGGAGATCGGGTAAGAAACTGAAATAAACCAAATCGGATCTTATTTATTTCAATTTCATCAAACTCCAGGGTTATCCCGGTTTGCCAGGAAAAGATGGGCCAAAAGGTGACAAAGGCCAGCCGGCAATTATCTCATCATTGCCAAAAGGCGAAAAAGGAGAACGTGGTTTCAAAGGCGATAAAGGTGAACATGGATTGAATGGAAGAACTGGTTCACCAGGTTTACCAGGTCTAATGGGTATTAAAGTATGTAATTTAAAATTATGTTGAAAAATTTGAATTATTTATCAATTATTTAAAAATAGGGCGATAAAGGAGATAAAGGTTTTCCGGGATTTCCAGGAACACATGGTCAACAAGGTATTCCTGGTATGCCTGGTTTACAAGGTTCCAAAGGAGAACCAGGAATTGGTTTGGATGGTTTACCCGGACAACCCGGTCCACCTGGAGTACGTGGTGATAAAGGAGATCGTGGTTTCCCGGGTCCAAAAGGAGAACCAGGTATAATCAAAAAATGCGCTTGGTCATTATTTATATCATGTCTTGAATATTCATAGGAAATGTGGATTGTACTGGTGATCTAACTTATACTGGCCCACCTGGTGATATGGGATTTCCTGGACCCAAAGGTGAACCCGGTGAAAGTGGTTCACCAGGATTGAATGGAAAAAATGGTAAACAAAATTTTTGTCATTGAAAATATTTAAAAAAAATTAACGTTTTTTTTCGACAAAAAAAGGATTGCCTGGATATCCTGGAATTAAAGGTGAAAAAGGTACTGATGGTTTACCTGGTGCTCCAGGTCCACAAGGACCACCTGGAATGCCCGGAGAAAAAGGACAAATTGGAATACCAGGACCAATCGGTGAACCTGGAATGCTTGGACAACCTGGAACTCCTGGACCACCTGGTTTGTCGGGTATGCTATTTAATTTTAAAAAATTCTATTATTATCAGCAACATAATGAGAAATTCTATTAAACAGGACAAAAGGGTGATAAAGGTTTTCCTGGAACTGGTAGAACTGGTTTGCCTGTAAGTAAAAATCAAAGAAATTATTCAATTATGTTGTTTAACGAAATTTTTTTCTTAGGGTATACCTGGTAGTTCTGGTCCAAAAGGTGATATGGGTCCACCCGGTCAGTCTGGAGAAAAAGGCAACAAAGGTCATCCTGGAATTGTTAGTATACATTTTGAAGAAAAAAAAAATGATAATTATTTTCGGGTTTTTTTCGGTTAGATGGGAATAAAAGGCGATATTGGATATCCTGGTATACCAGGTATTCCCGGAACAAAAGGTGATATTGGTGAACCTGGACTTCCTGGATTATCCGGTCCTGAAGGTCCTCCTGGTTTCCCTGGTCGTGATGGTATGAAAGGAAATAAAGGTGATCCTGGTCGATTTGGACAGCCAGGAATGCATGGTCTACCTGGACAAAAAGGCGATAGAGGATTTCCTGGTTTATCTGGTGAGATTGAAAAAAAAACTGATTCATGATAATAAATGATTGATCAAAATCATTCAAAATTTAAGGTCTACCTGGAATGCCTGGAAAAGAAGGAAATCCTGGATCTCCAGGTCGAGATGGGATGCCTGGAATACCCGGAATGAAAGGTTCGAATTTCAAAATTTAATCGATTACTTGATCTGAATATTTTTTTTTTGTTTACAGGAGAAAAAGGTGATTCAATACCTGGACCACCAGGTTTGCCAGGCCAACATGGCGTAGATGGAATGCCTGGAATTAAAGGTGACAAAGGATATGCTGGAATGCCTGGAATGCCCGGTCAAAAAGGCATTCAAGGTCCAAAAGGTAAATAAAATCTTGATTCAGAAAATTCAAATTATTATTTTCAACTTATCATGTGATTCAGGTGACAAAGGTTATCACGGTATTCCCGGTCCACAAGGTCCACCCGGTGATGTAGCAATGAAAGGCGATAAAGGAGATGCTGGTATTCAACCGGGTGCTCCTGGATTGCCTGGTGAAAGAGGAGTTCCCGGTATGCCTGGTTTACCAGGAATGAAAGGTGATCCTGGAATTCCAGCAACAAGTTTGGAAGGTATTAAAGGAGATAAAGGTGATCCTGGAAATCCAGGACCACCCGGACTTTATGGATTACCCGGTCCTAAAGGCGATAAAGGTCTTCAAGGATTACCAGGATTTCCAGGACCAAAGGTAAACAACTTTGTTTTTTTTATAGAAAAACTCAAATTTTTCTTCATCAAAAAAGGGTGAAACTGGTAAACCAGGACCTTATGGCCCACCTGGTCCTCGTGGCAATCCTGGACTTCCAGGTTTTCCCGGACAAAAAGGAGAAATGGGCAATGCTGGTTTTCCTGGATTGAAAGGTGTATCCGGTGATGTTGGATTACCTGGATTGCCCGGTTTTCCTGGTCAAAAAGGTGATCCTGGCTTACCCGGTAGAGTCGGTGAAAAAGGTGATAAAGGCGATCAAGGATTACAAGGATTACCTGGTATTCCAGGAATGAAAGGTGATCGTGGTTTGAATGGTATTCCTGGTTTTCCTGGAGCAAAGGTAAAATATTTGGTAAATTAAATTAGATTTATTTCTGAATTGGTTGTTTTTTTTGATAGGGTGATACAGGATTTCCTGGTGCACCTGGACCACAAGGTCAACCTGGTTTGCCTGGATCAAAAGGTGATATTGGTGAGCCTGGACTTGATGCAAGATGCTCAGATATTGGAAAAGGTGGAATCCAGATTAATGAAAAAAAAATATTTTGACAAAATTTTTTGTTTTTAGTTGTCAAAGGTGATCGTGGTTTGCCTGGAATGCCAGGAATGCCTGGACCAACTGGACCGCCAGGCATTGGAATCAAAGGTTTGTCTTAATTTTATTTACGACAAAAATTTTGATTTTATCATAATATTTCAATGATCAGGAGATAAAGGTGATTCCGGTTTTCCTGGTCAACCCGGATTTCCTGGAACTCCTGGATTGCAAGGAAACCCAGGTTTGACTGGATTACCAGGACTTCCTGGATTGAAAGGTGATAGAGGTTTGCCAGGAATGCCTGGCGTGAATGGAAAAGATGGACTTCCAGGACAACCTGGTCCGCCTGGTAGTGAAGGAATGACTGGCGATAAAGGAGATAAAGGTGACAGCGGATGGCCAGGAGTTCCAGGTTTACTTGGTGTAAAAGGAGAACCTGGCTTACCTGGAAGACCTGGAATGCCCGGATTGATTGGACCACAAGGTGTGCCTGGTGATAAAGGTGATTCTTGCGTTGCACCAGTAATAACCGGTGAAAAAGGCGACAAAGGTGAACCTGGATTTCCAGGTCGTGAAGGTTATGTTGGACCAGCTGGAATTCCAGGAGAAAAAGGAGAATCTGGACCACCTGGAGTTCAAGGAATGCCTGGTCTACCTGGATTTCCGGGTACAAAAGGTTGGTAATTCTGTATATTTTTGTTTCGAAATTTAAAAACTCAAAATCAAATTTATCTAGGTGAAAGAGGATTTGATGGTATACCTGGTCCACCAGGACCCAAAGGCAATCAAGGTCCAAGAGGATTTGATGGTTTACCCGGTGATTCGGCATCAAATTATTTTACCGGTATATTATTAGTACGACATAGTCAACAAAGTTCAATACCAGAATGTCCAAATGGAATGGGAAAATTATGGGATGGTTATAGTTTACTTTATATTGAAGGAAATGAAAAAGCACATAGTCAAGATTTAGGATTTGCCGGTTCTTGTTTAAGACGTTTCAGTACAATGCCATTTTTGTTTTGTGATTCAAACAGTGTTTGTAATTATGCAAGTCGTAATGATAAATCATATTGGCTAACAACTAATGCACCAAAACCAATGATGCCCGTTAGAGAAGCAGCTATACAAAATTATATAAGTCGTTGTGTTGTTTGTGAAGCACCAAGTAATGTGATTGCTGTTCATAGTCAAACAGTATCAATACCACAATGTCCACAAGATTGGACTGAACTTTGGATTGGTTATAGTTTTGCTATGGTAAGTTCTAATTTCATTAACTTTCATCACAAATTTGAATTTTTTCTATCATTTTTTGGGTTCAAATAGCATACCGGTGCTGGTGCTGAAGGTGGTGGACAATCATTATCAAGCCCGGGTAGTTGTTTGGAAGAATTTCGTGCAACACCATTTATCGAATGTAATGGTGCGGCTGGTGGTTGTCATTTTTTTGCTAATAAATTTAGTTTCTGGTTAACAACAATCGATTCGGGTAAAGAATTTCAAAAACCAATTAGTGAAACATTAAAATCGGGTAATTTACGTAGCAAAGTAAGTCGTTGTGCTGTTTGCTATAAACCCTGAAACAACAAACAAAAACCAGCAAAAAAAAATTGATGAAATTATTTCTACTTTCGCTAAGTTATATGATTGATTCTTTCTTTTGTTATGAGTGTTTTTTTTCTTTTCTTCTTCTTGTCAATTTCTTTCTCACACATTTTACAACATTATTTTCTTCATGATAATTCACACAATGATGTAACGAATCAGTTAAAACACACACTAATGATGATGATGACCAATTTAAAAAAAATGCAAATAATAAATTTTAAAAAAATTTGAATCTATTTTAGATTTTTATTCAATATTTTTATTATAAATTAATTATAGTTTCGTGGTTTTAGATTGGTCA